>Ga0209606_1001588_pt1 | contig 27599 bp, 20 predicted proteins | sample AD_UKC057_MetaG_FD_184412 | JGI IMG/M metagenome (GOLD analysis project Ga0209606, IMG submission 184412) | Active sludge microbial communities of municipal wastewater-treating anaerobic digesters from USA - AD_UKC057_MetaG (SPAdes) (version 2) | ecosystem: Engineered > Bioreactor > Anaerobic >...
GATGCGGTGGAGATGACGTTGACGAACTTGTCGCCGAACTCACTCTTCATCGCGCCGGTGACCTCGTCCTTGATCGACTGGACTTCGACGATAAACCTGCTGTCGGAGATCTTCGCGATCCTGGCCTTGGCGTCCCTTTCGACCTTTTCCGCCTCATCCAGCATGTCGGTGTTGCCCGAGGAGCGAAGAAGATCGGTTTCGCGAAGCATGTCCGCGTAAATGCGGTCTTCCTTGTCTGACTTAACTGACACGTCCCCGTAGCCGGCCTTCGCGAAAACCGCGTTCAGTTCGGTCGTCGCGTCCGACTTGGCCCAGTCCTGGGTCAGGTAGACGTAGAACTTGTCGCCGGCCTCGAAGGGGGACTCAACCACGGTGCCCTTGCCGAAGTGCTCCTCGATCTGGCGGCCGAGAACCAGCTTCTGCGTCGGGGAGATCAGGCTTGCCATCTCTGTGAAGATCTGGAACTTCATGGTGTCGGCGGTGGCGCCCGAACCAACGTCGAAGTCCTGAACCTCGACCTGAGTTCCCTCTTCACCCTTCTGCTTCTGGACCAGTGCGCTGACGACCGTCCTGATCTTGTCGCGGTCGATGCTGGAGTCGGCCTTGAACTCGGTGATGATCTTGGTTCCGCCCTTGAAGTCGACTCCGGAATCGAAGCCGACCGTGAAGATCAAAATCAGCGAGATCAGGATCAGCAACGCAGAACCCGCCATGAAGTAGCGGGCGTATTTCATGAAATCAATCGTGGTTCCCGGTTTAATGAATTCCATGTCTATCCCCCCGCATCAGATGCCGGTCGAAATGCGGCTCAGGTGGAACCTGTCCAGCAAGAAGTCGTAAATTACCCTGGTCACGAACACCTGGGTCACGAAGGTGACCGCGATACCGATGAGCAGGGTGACCGCGAACCCGTAAACCGGGCCGCTGGAGAAGTTCAACAGGATCACGCCGGCGATTGCCGTCGTGATGTTTCCGTCGAAGATCGCGCTGAACGCGTGCTGGTAACCTGCCTCGACAATGGCGCGCGGGCCCTTGCCCAGTCTCATTTCCTCTCGCATGCGCTCGATAATCAGAACGTTCGCGTCGACTGCCATACCGACGGTCAGGACGATACCGGCCAGACCGGGCATGGACAGCGATGCGTTGAATCCAATCAGGATCGCGATCGTGAACAGGATGTTCAGCAAAAGTCCGATGTCCGCGATGAGACCGCCGACTCCGTAGTAGATCGCCATGAAGACGAAGATCGCGAGAACGCCGACGATGAGGGCCACGATACCGGAGTTGATCGTGTCCTGTCCGAGCGACGGACCGACTTCGAAGTCGTGGACCTTGTGCACCGGGGCCTTGTATGCGCCGTGCGTCAGCACGGTGACCAGGGTCTGAGCGTCAGCGAGCACCTCGCTGGCCGGCCGTGCGCCGCCGAGGGAGATGCGGGCGCGTCCGCCACCGATCTTCTCCTTGATCACCGGTGCCGAGTTGACGTCCTCGTCGAGCATGATCGCCATGTACTCGCCGACATTTTCGGAGGTGACCTTTTCAAAGGCCTTGGCACCGACCGTGTCGAACTCGATGCTGACCGACGGTTCGCCGGTCTGCTCGAACTGAACGAACGCCTGGGTGAGATGATCGCCGGTCACGTCGGCACGCGAGAACAGGTAGTGGGTCCGCATGTAACGTTCCGAGACCTTGCCGTTTTCAGCAAGCTCGACAGTTTCGAAGCCGACCATGTGGTCTTCGTCGACCTTCAGCGTTTTGATGAAGGAGATCAGCGCGTTCCTGGCCAGCGAGTCGTTGCGTCCCGCCACCGGGCCAAGGTCGGCCCTGACGAAGACCTGACCGGTGGTACGGTCCTGCTGCAGGGTCAGAAGCTTGCCCTTTTCAGGGAATTTTTCCTGGAACTCGACCAGCTTGGGCTGGTTGACCGCAAAGAAATTCAGCGCGTCGGGCGAACGATCCACGATGCGGAACGTAAGGCGCGCGGTCTGGCCGATCCGCTCGCGGACTGCGTTGACCTGATCGCCTTTCACGCCCGGGAGCTGGATGTCGATGTCCGTGTCGCCGTTCTTGCGCACATCCGGTTCGACAAGGCCGAAAGCCTCGACTCGCTCGCGGATGACGTCGACAGTCTGGTTCACGACTTCGTCGCGGATCTGGGCGACCCACTTGTCGTCCATCTTCAGAACGACCGTGTTGCCGGTGGGAAGCTGGCGCACCAGGTCACCCCTGGTTTCGCGGACCATCTCGGTCGTGACCACTCCGACGTCCTTGGCCTCGGTGAAAACCACCTTGAGGCTGTCGAAGTCGTTGCGCTCGACGCGGAACAGCGCTGCCAGATCGGCGTGCTCCTTATCGGTCAGGTTTTCCGGGACCATGCCACGTTCGGTAGCGAGTGCCTCGATGATCTTTTCGGAGAGCACTTCGCGGGCGCGAAGCATGTTGTCGCCGATGGCCTTCTTGTAGTCGACCGTGTAGCGCAGTTCCAGACCGCCCTGCAGGTCAAGACCGAAGGAGAGCCGCTTCTTCAGCGGGTACCACGATGGCGAGCCGTCGCCGAGCAGCGTCGGCATGATGTAGCCCAACGCAAGCAGCGACGTCACGATCACCAGGATCAACTTCCACAGTTTCCATTTGTTCATTCAGGACCCCCAGGAATGCCGGCGGCACCGGTTTGCCGCCGGGGGCAGGTGCAAATACCTATTCCGGCTTCTTTTCCTCAGCCGTTTCGGAGAAATGGCTGACGATCTGACTCTTCACGACCTTGACGCGGACATCCTGCGCCAGCTCCAGCGTTGCGATATCGCCGTTGACATTGACGATCCTGCCGATGAGGCCGGCCGCAGTCACGACCTTGTCGCCAGACTTCAGCGAGGAAATAAATTCCTCCTGCTTCTTGCGCTGTTTCTGCTGGGGCCTGATCAGGAGGAGCCAGAAAACCAGGATCATTCCGCCGATCAGGGCGATGTTCAGCCACCAGTTGTTCTGATTTCCGGAGGCATGCGATGTCTGGGCCACGTCCGTGGCAGCGTTGGCCACTTTTTCCATCGCGGTGCTGGCGGATGGGTTCAGGCCTGGCGCGCTTCCGGCCGTGGTAGCTGCCTCGGTCGTCACCGCGCCTGGAGTGGCGGCGTTGACGTCGGCGAGTACAAACAGATTGAACAATGAGTGCATCGAGATTCCTCCGTCCACAAAACGGACGCAGTCTTTTAGCAGAAAGGGGGTTCGACGTCAATGAAGTATATGGAGGGGCAGGGGACGGGGTCGGGCGTAGGGGCGGGGACGGGGGCAGGGACAGGGTTCCGTAGGGGCGAATTACATTCGCCCTTCTGGGCAGGGACAGGATCAGGATCAGGGACAGGGACAGGGACAGGATCAGGGGCAGGGGCAGGGGCAGGGGCAGGAGGCCGGCCCGCAGGGCCGGTCGTTCATTCAGAGCCCAGGCACGAGGCCGGCGCCTTCGGCGCGGCCGAGGCCCTGGGATCACGGGCGTCACCCGCCAATATCGCACCATCTTGAGGCCGGCCCGCAGGGCCGCCCGTTCATGCATCGCACGGGCGCCAGCCTTGGAGCGAGCCGCCGCCTTGTGTATGTTGTATCTGCGTGGATTGGTTCCGGCTCCCGCGAGGCCGTCATTCATTGCGCGATGGCCCGCGGCCTTCTTCGCCGTCAAGGGCCTGGCGCTTCGCGCCGGCCGCCTGCGGCGGTCGCCTTGCGACCCTTGACCGCAGAACGCCGCAGGCCGTGGTGGTTGATATCTGACGGCCTCACGGGAGGGAACACACCATGGATACAATCACCAACATTCAAACCACCACGACGGACGGGCAGGGCCGGCCCCACGGACTTCGCGTTGTTTCCATGGCTGAAGACCTCGCGGTCATGACCATCCGCGCCGTCCAGACTGTTCGTGGACACCGGGATTTGGTTGACCAACTGACACGCGCCATCGAATCCGTCGCGCTTAACCTTGCGGAAGGCTCCGGCCGTGCTGGTCGGGATCGAATCTATCACTACACCGTGGCGTACGGTTCGGCCGGTGAATCCGCCACGGCAGTTCGCCTGCTCGCCGCCTACGGCGCGATTTCCGCAGCAAGTGCGGATGATTTGATTGTTCGTATCGATGGCGTGCGAGCCATCTGCTGGCGGCTGTCCCGGCGGTGATGGGGCGGGCGGTGAATATCGCCACATGCCCCATCCCTGTCACTGTCGCTGCCACCGTCATTGTCCAGAGGGGCGAATGTCATTCGCCCCTACGGGTCCCTGTCGTTTGCGTTAATAAGCTGCTGGATTATGGCGGGGACGTGGCAGGCGATGTTCGTACGGATCCCCTCTGGCTGATTGCAGATGCGGATGACGGGGTCGGGGTCAGGATCAGGGGCAGGGTCAGGGGCAGGGTCAAATTCCGGCGTAGGGGCGAATTACATTCGCCCTTCTGGGCAGGGACAGGATCAGGATCAGGGACAGGGACAGGGACAGGATCAGGGGCAGGGGCAGGGGCAGGAGGCCGGCCCGCAGGGCCGGTCGTTCATTCAGAGCCCAGGCACGAGGCCGGCGCCTTCGGCGCGGCCGAGGCCCTGGGATCACGGGCGTCACCCGCCAATATCGCACCATCTTGAGGCCGGCCCGCAGGGCCGCCCGTTCATGCATCGCACGGGCGCCAGCCTTGGAGCGAGCCGCCGCCTTGTGTATGTTGTATCTGCGTGGATTGGTTCCGGCTCCCGCGAGGCCGTCATTCATTGCGCGATGGCCCGCGGCCTTCTTCGCCGTCAAGGGCCTGGCGCTTCGCGCCGGCCGCCTGCGGCGGTCGCCTTGCGACCCTTGACCGCAGAACGCCGCAGGCCGTGGTGGTTGATATCTGACGGCCTCACGGGAGGGAACACACCATGGATACAATCACCAACATTCAAACCACCACGACGGACGGGCAGGGCCGGCCCCACGGACTTCGCGTTGTTTCCATGGCTGAAGACCTCGCGGTCATGACCATCCGCGCCGTCCAGACTGTTCGTGGACACCGGGATTTGGTTGACCAACTGACACGCGCCATCGAATCCGTCGCGCTTAACCTTGCGGAAGGCTCCGGCCGTGCTGGTCGGGATCGAATCTATCACTACACCGTGGCGTACGGTTCGGCCGGTGAATCCGCCACGGCAGTTCGCCTGCTCGCCGCCTACGGCGCGATTTCCGCAGCAAGTGCGGATGATTTGATTGTTCGTATCGATGGCGTGCGAGCCATCTGCTGGCGGCTGTCCCGGCGGTGATGGGGCGGGCGGTGAATATCGCCACATGCCCCATCCCTGTCACTGTCGCTGCCACCGTCATTGTCCAGAGGGGCGAATGTCATTCGCCCCTACGGGTCCCTGTCGTTTGCGTTAATAAGCTGCTGGATTATGGCGGGGACGTGGCAGGCGATGTTCGTACGGATCCCCTTTGGCTGCTTACAGATGCGAATGACAGGATCAGGATCAGGGGCAGGATCAGGATCAGGTTTCGGCGTAGGGGCGAATCACATTCGCCCTTCAGGCACGAGGTCGGCGCCATCGGCGCCGCCGAGGCCCTGGGGCAGGGGACGGGGATCTTGACAACCCGCTGGGTCCCCGCTAGTTTCGGCGAGGTCGGAGCCAAGCGGTTCAGGCCTTTCACTGTCAGTCTCGGAGGAAAGCATGAGAGGTGCGTCGTTTCTCAATTGCGAGGGCACCGAGGATCCTGTCGATGGCGGGTCTTCCAGGGGGCTGTCCGAAAAGCTCTTCGATAAGCGGGTCGTCCTGTTTTCATCCGAGGTCTCGCCCAGGTCGGCCACGACCCTGATCGAGCAGCTTCTGGCGCTGGATGTCGAGGCTCCGGAGGCTCCGGTGACTCTGTATCTGAATTCGCCGGGCGGCGAGGTCAACGCCGGATTCGCCATATACGACACGATCAGATTCATCAGGCCTCCGGTCAGGATAGTGTGCACCGGACTGTGTGCCAGTATCGCGTCGATAATACTGCTTGCGGTTCCGGCGTCCGCCCGGCTTTCAATGCCGAATGCCAGGTACCTGCTTCACCAGCCTCTTTTCAATGGCGATATCATTGGTCCGGCCAGCGATCTGGAGATCACGGCGGGCGAGATCATGAAGTCCCGTTCCCGTATCAACGCAATAATCGCCGCCGCGTGCTCACGTTCCGAGGAACAGGTCGCGGCCGACACCCAGCGCGATTTCTGGATGACCGCCCAGGAAGCGGTGGCTTACGGTCTCGTGTCCGCGATTGTCTCGAACATGTCGGAACTCTGAGAATCTCAGAATCGAATCGAAAGTTCTTCCAGGATGCGTCCGGCCAGATCGCGATTTGATATCAACGGGTGCGCCGTCAGAGCGTCGAGGGCGATGGCGCGCGCCGGTCCGCTTTCGCCGCGCATGGACGTCAGAACGGACGACACCGCGAGCCTTTCGTATCTGGCGATATCGTCGACCATGCGTGCCTGGGTCGCGGGCATCGGTTCGTGACCGCGTGGGTTGATACAGCCCCGTTCAATCCTGCAGTCCGTCTCAACCACGTCATCCGGCGACAACTCGGGAATCGATGAACCGTTGCGGACGTTCAAGGCCATCACCCTGGCGGGGCCGCCATGAGTCGCGTCCAGAAGGTCCATCGCCACGTCGGCGTAGCCACCCGCCTGGCCCGCCAGATAGTCGAGCGGGGACGCGCCGTCGATCCCTGCCGCGTGACGGACCGAAGCATAGGACATGTAGGAGCCGTTTCGACCAGCCAGATAACGGGCGTATGCGGTGATCGAGTCGGCGACGCCCGCCCCGCGCAGCGCGTCGAATAATTCCGCGTTCGCCGTGGCAAGGGCCTCTCCCCTCGAAAGCGGTTCCGCTTTCATCGCGTCAAGAGCCCTGCCCGGGTACATATAGTAATAGAGGTATTCAACCGGGAAATCGCGGATACCCTCCGGCCGCGGCTCCAGCCATCCCAGAACGTCCCGGACGAATGCCTCGTCCGCCAGCGCGGCCGGCAGCAGGTCCGCGCCATCCGGCGACATCACGCGTCTGGTCCAGGACAGGTGGTTCAGTCCCGACACCTCGAACTCGACAACAGTCGGGTCAATCCCGGCGCGAGCCGCGACCTTCGTGGCGGCCACGTTTGCCGAGTCGCAGATTCCGACGGCGTTTTCGAAGCCCAGATCCAGCATGGCGCGGGTAACCATTCCAGCGGGATTCGAAAAGATGATCGGCATGAAGCCCGGCGAAAGCCTGCGGGCCACATTGAAAAGGACGGCAACCGCGGGGATCGTTCGCGTGGCGAAAGCAAATCCTGCCGGCCCCACCGTTTCCTGACCGATCACGCCCATGTCCAGACAGACTCTTTCGTCACGGGCCCGCTGTTCTTCGAATCCGGGTCGAATCGTGACGATCAGTGCATCGCATCCCTCGACCGCCTCCTCGACAGAAGATGAAATATTGAACCGGGGCGGCGTGCCGATGTGACGGCACAGCTCAAGACCGACTGGAAAAAGTGCCTCCATCCGCCGGGGCCGGATGTCGAACAGCGAGACGTTTTCGACAGGTCCGCCAGGCCTGACCAGGGATGCCATCATCAGCGGGAGCCTTGTGGATCCCGCTCCGACAATACACAGCTTCATGAAATCGTGAACTCCGCGAAGAGGATCAAGTGTTCATGAACAGACGCAATGGCGGTCCGTCGGGAGAAATCCGGACGACCGCGCCGAAGTCCACGCGGATCGCGGATCTGCGCCCGTCGAGCCACACGCCGCCGCGAATCATCCTTGACACGAACGAGACGCCGGTCTCGCCGAGCATGCCCCGTCTGAGGGAATACGAATCCCTGCGACCGGCGCACGGTTCACGGACCAGAAACTGCAGAGTCCTTTCGTCAAGCGGACGCGACAGGCCTCCTGCCGAAAAGATTGCTCCTGTCGAACCTGCGGCGGTCGACACCCACACTCCAGAGCTTTTCTGCTGCTCGCGAAAACCGTCGACCTCAATGATGTATCTGGATGTCGCGGATGGAACCACGTTGGCCAGAAGTGCGTCGTTCAGCGCGGGCTGCGGAAACCTGCGTCCATCTACCGAGACCGTCAATCTCGTTAGCTCCAGCGGTTGAATGTCGTGGTCAAGGATTCTTTGAAGCAACCGTCCGAAACCATCGGCGGTCGTGGCGCAGAAGTTGCCGGTGCTTGTCTCGGGCGAAGGATTGACCGCAACGACCGGCGTGTCCTGCAGAAAGCGCGATACGTCCAGAACCGTGCCGTCGCCACCGGTCACCACCACCAGGTCGAACCGGTTTCTCGGGAAACGTCCAGTCCGCCCGGCCTCGACAACCTGCAGCCCCGCGGCGTCCAGGGCCCGCCTCACGACGGCGCGCGCCGCCATCGTCCTTGCATGTGCGGGCCCCTCCTGCTCGACCAGCGGATCGCCGGCATCCAGGAGCCTCTTGAGCGGCTCCGACGCGTGCATCGATTCACTTATCTCGAGCAGCGTCCTTTTTGTTACGAGCAGGACCTTTTTCATGACTGTTTTCGACTGCGGCGAACCGCGCTGCCGTCCCCGGCCTTCAGTTTCTTTTTGCGATCACCGGCCCTTCGGGCAGGTTTGTCGCGTTCACAGAACAGCTCGATGGCCTCGTCAACGCGCCGCAGGATTGAACCCTGTTCGAACGTGCCGTCGTCCTGTCTGACCCCGGCAGGCATACCTGTCAGAATCTCAATGGCCTGTTCGATCCGATCTATGGCCCAGACGTTGAAGGTGCCGTCCCTGACGGCCTGAACCACCTCGGGATCGAGCACCAGGTTCCGTCTGTTGGTCGCCGGAATGACGACCCCCTGCTTTCCAGTCAGGCCGCGTTCGCGGCAAACCCGGTAGAAACCCTCAATCTTCTCGTTCACACCGCCGACCGCCTGCACGTCGCCCATCTGGCTCAGGCTGCCGGTAATGGCGATGTCCTGCCTGAGCGGCACGTCGGCAAGGGCCGAGAGGATCGCGCAGAACTCGGCGCACGACGCGGAGTCGCCGTCGATACGGCCGTACGACTGCTCGACGGTCAGACTGATGGTCATCCCCGGCGTCCGTTTCTTGGCGAACAACTCGCCGAGAAGTCCGGAGATGATCATGACCGCCTTGTTGAACGTGTTGCCGGAAAGGCGCGCCTCGCGTTCCACGTTGATGATCCCGGCCGAACCCCTGAAGGCGCGAGCCGAGATCCTGATAGGCATCCCGAAACTCTGGTCTGCGGGCTGGTAGACCGCGAGCCCGTTCACCACTCCAGGTTTCGCACCTTCCGAATCGATACGGACGGTGTTGTTCATCACAAGATCGATGTTTTTGTCCCAGGCCAGGGAAACCCGACGCCTGCGGCCTTCCCTTGCCTCGATGATGTGGGATGCCGTGATTACGCGGGCTCCGGCCTTACGCGCCAGATGATCCGCCTCGATCAGCAGGTTCAGGATCTGGTTGAACTGAAGCGTGAGCCTGTCGGATGCGTCGGCGACCCTCATGGAATACTCGATGAGATCCGCGACACCTTTGCGATCGACAGGCAGAAGTCCATCACGTTCGCTGGTTGTCGCGATAAACCTTGCGTATTCCTGCAGCATGTCGTCGGAGACGGCGACCTCGGAATCGAACTCCGCCTTGATCTGGAAGGATTTCGCGAACTCCTCGTCCGCTTCGTAGATCAGGTTGTACAGGTAGTTCGATCCGATCAGGATGACCTTGCACGACATGGGGATGGGGTCTGGCCTTATGTTCGTCGTCGGCAGGAACTGGTAAGCCTCGCCCATCTCCGCGATCTCGAGCGTGCGCTGACGCAGGACCGCCTTCAGCGCTTCCCAGGCGAACGGATACTGAACCAGTTCCCTGGTGTGGAGCACCAGGAATCCACCGTTCGCCCGCAGCAGGCTGCCTGCCTTGATCAACGTGAAGTCGGTGGAGTAGATGCCGTTCTCGACACGTTTTTCGATTCGTCCGACCAGGTTGTGGTAGGTCGGGGTGTTCTCGTAGACAACGGGGGCGCCCTCGGTCTCGGAGTTGTCCACGAGCAGATTGACCTTGTACTCGACCATCGACAGTTCGAGGAGTTCGCGGACGTTTTCTCCCGCCTCCTCGGCCAGGAATCTCGGAATGTTGGACATCACGGACTGGCGCACCGCCTCGAGGTAGGACACGACGTCGGAACTTGTGCCGAAGTCGGCCAGCAGGCCTTTGAGCGCCTCGTCGAGGAAGACGGCGCAGAGCTGGTTGTTGGCTTCCTGCACCTTGCCGTGAACGAGTTGTTCCGCCTCTTTGTTTTTCTCGAAGAACGCGGCTATGGCCGGTTCGATGGCCCGCCGGTTTTCATCGATGATCTTGTGCTGCTCGTCCGAGAGCGCGTTGTATTCCTTGTTGTTGATCGTCTCGCCGTTGACGATCGGAATCGTCACAAGACCTTCTTTGGTCTGCTTGACATGGAAGTCGTGGCTCTGCGCGAAGCTTTCCAGTGCCTCAAACGCCTCGTTCTCGATCGCGAGACCCTCGTTCAGGATCTCCTGAAGCCTTTCCTGGTGTGTCTGTGTATGGAACGCCTTGGGCAGTCCCTTCCTGAGGGAGGCGATGAACTCGTCCATCGCCGTCCGGAACCGGATTCCCTTCCCGGCGGGCAGACTGAACACGCATGGAGTTTCCGGGTGCTTGAAGTTATTGACCATCAGCCAGTCGGGTGGAGTGCTCATGTCCGCCGCGACCTTGCTGACGAGCCGCTTAAGAAGGCTCGATTTTCCAGTGCCGGAGGCGCCCGATATGTATATGTTGAAGTTTCTCTTGTGGATCGACAGGCCAAGCTCGAGCGCCTCGAGCGCGCGCGCCTGTTCGACGACTCCGCTCAGCTTTTCCACTCCGGCCGTAGTCCTGAAGCTGAAGATCGCCGGGTCAACATGCCGGTGAACCTCTTTCCAGTTCAGCCTGCACGACTTCAATACACCGGACTTTCTTGCACGCATCTGTACCATCCCCGATAAGGCACGCGAAGGTTACCATGTTCGAATGGGTTTTTCCTGCCCGATCGACAGCCCGGGGGACGGACTCTTCAGGTCGTGCCGCGAAGTTCCGGGGGAAGATACTTCCAGAAGGCTCCGTTTCCGCCCGACCCGCCGAAGAACGTGCCGGATTCATGGTCGCTCGCGGCGGAAGCCTTGACCGACACCGCCCCGGATGCACTTGATGTCACCATCCACGAGCGCCCTCCAATCGTCACGGAACGTCCCTCGACCGTGCCACGCGACAGCATCCCGACGACACGGCCGGTTCCCGAGTCGACAACCTTGACCGTACCCGCGTCCGCTATGTTCGAATGGATGCGCCCGGCGGCGCCCATGTCCATCAGTTTAGGTGACGCACGCAGGATTTCGGAGGCGCCTTCCTCAAGGAATCCCTCGCTCCTGAGGTGATCCAGCACGAGGTCGATCGTCTGTCCGTCGGCCAGAACCTCAAGCAGGCGTTTTATCGCGCGCCGGGGAAGTCCTCTGGCGTGTTCGAAAAGCAGCGAGAACGTCTGCTGCACGATGACCGAGATGTCGGGATCGTAATCGGTGACCGGTATGTGCCGCGCGTCCACATCGGCCATCAGTCCCGAGACTGCCGAACGGGATGCCTGGTCGGCGGCGATGAAAACGGCCCTCATGCCCGATCTGCGCCTGCAGCCGCGTCCAACACGCTGCTGCAGCGATGCCACGGAGTCCGGAGGGTCGGCCAGCACGACAGCGTCCACGTCGCCTATGTCGACACCCAGTTCCATCGTCGAGGTACAGACCATCAGGCCGGTCTCCCAGTATCTGAAAGCCTTCTCGACATCCTCTCGTTCGCGTCTGGGCAGACTGGCGTGGTGGACCATGATCCTTTCGGCCGGCCAGGGCCCGATCTTGACCGCCTCGGCCGCCGTCTGCTCGGTGCGCCGCCTGGTATTGCAGAAGATGATTGCCTTGGTGAGCCCGTCGGCGCGCAGGTCCGCAAGCGCCTCGTTCAAAGACTCCACCACGACAGCGTCCATCGGGCGCGCGTTCGTGTCGGCGATGATCTGTTGAACGCCGCCAAAGAGGCGCCCGGCCAGCCCCTCGGGATCCCCGACGGTCGCCGACATCGCGACAAGCTGTGGCCGCCGCGAGGTCTTCCTCATCAGGACCCGCCGGACAAGGATTCGAAGCTGGTCGCCACGGGCCGTGTTGTCGACCAGGTGCGCCTCGTCGACAACCAGGGCGCGTAATCCCTGAAAGGCCGCCGGCACCCGGCACATGAGCGAGTCGAACGACTCCGGAGTCGTGACAAGCACGTCCAGCCGTCTGTCTCCGACCGGTCTCGGATGGTCGCCCGTCCGGACCTGAATCGACATCCTCATCGACGACAGTGGTTCGTGGATCCTGATCTCGATATCGTTGGCCAGGGCGCGGGTGGGCACGATATATAAAATGCCGACGCGTCCCGCCTCGGGTCTGTCCTGGCTAAGCCGCTGGCACAGAGGGGCCATGACTGCCTCGGTTTTCCCGGATGCGGCCGGCGCGATGATCAATGCGTCGTCGCCTGACAGCAGAACCGGCATGGCCGCCGACTGTATGGCGGTCAGAGCTCCGAATCGTCCCAGGAATGCCGGAAAGGAAAGCGGCATCGCGTTGTGCGCGCCGACGCGGTCGAAAGGCCGCCTTTGGGGTTGAACGTTCACTGCGGTTCGCCTTCGCCGCCCTGCATGACCATTTCTTCGACGTTTCCGTCCGGGAAGAAGCGCACGTAGTCGAGCGCCTCGATGACTGCCTTGATGAAGGTTCTCGTCGACTGGATCCGGTCCGCGGTGTAGAGCAGTCGGAACAGTCTGTCCTTGCGTGCGTTGTCCAGCCTGACTCCGTAGGTTCTGGTGTAAGTCGCGCAGATTTTGCGGAAGAGATCGCGGAGCTGCGTCATCGTGAGGACGTCGACCTGAACCCGGGTTATCGTTTCGCGAGCCCGGCTGAATTCGTCCTGGAGCGTTCCGGGGGTCAGGGCAAAAGCCACCTTCAGGCTGGTCGGGATTCCCGTGGTATAACGCACGGGATGATGCGCTGAATAGATCAGCCCCGAACGTTCGCCGACCATCGTGTCCGCTCTTGCCAGTCCCTCGTCCAGCAGCACGTCGTCGTCATTCGAGGTCATCACGAGCCCGCGGAAGAAATTCATTCCACGTTGCGCCTGATACCTGTACATGACGTTTCCGGCCGTTTCAGCCTCGTCGAGAAGAATCAAAAGCCCCGTCATTCCAAGGACCTCTGACGCCGCGCGTCCCGCCGCCGAAAGGATGTTGCAGTAAATGTTTGCGCAGGTGGAATAGTCGTAGAGCGTCTTCTTGCGCCCGATCCGGCCCGAGCCCCTTGCCTCCAGAAATTCCCAGTCCTGGTCGGGCAAATCCCCGCCCGCCTCCAGCCGCGGCAGAAATCGTCCGAAGAGCCAGTGGTCCTTCAAGACCTCACGCCAGGCCGGTCTTGAGGCCACCTCCCTCCAGAATCCACGGAAGTCGAGGGTTCGGCCGTCCAGATTCGCGTGAAATCCCTGTACCAGATGCCTGTAAGCCTTTTTCGGGAACGCCGCTGATGCCTCGGACGGATCGAAGCCGGCCATCGCCACGGCGAATCCCATTCCGGCGGCCTCGTTGGCAAGGAATTGAAGAAGATGGCTCTTGCCGGCTCCGTATGCGCCTTCGACCAGCGCCGCGCCTTCCGAGTGGTCGTGCAGGAAATCCTTGAGCGCCTTGATCTCGGGATTTCGTCCGACCGTCCACTGGTCGATCGAGTTTATCGGGACGATGCCGAGTCTGAATGCCTCGACCGCCATGGTTGCGTCGACAGGCCTTGTTTCCGGCAGTTCCCGGTAGACGGGCACGGCGGGCTGTCTGGGGCGAGTCTCATCCCGATCGCCGGCGAGCATCCTCATGATCGCGTCAAGGGAGGTTCGATATGCGGGTTCTTCACGAACACGAGGCGCAGCGTCGCGCTTCCCGTCCGGCCCCGCCAGTTCGTCCGCGGGAACCCAGACGCTCGCCATGACGAAGTCCACCCGCAGTTCGAACCCTCCGATCCTCGACCCGGTGACAGTTCCCGGTCCGTAGGTCTCGTGCGTCACGGAGTCGCCAATCTGGAAATCAGCCATAGATGTCGTCCAGCACGTCGCCATCACCGGACGACAGCATCCGCATCGCGAAGTCCTCGTCAACGGAAAGGTCGGGGTCGAACCTTATCGCGTGCAGCGCCCGTACCAGGGCCTGTACGAACAGTCGCTTGTATCCGATGTCGCCGAAGGCGCGATCCGCGGTCGCGGCAGCGAGCACGGCGACCACGTCCCTGGCCCGCGCGGCCGGGATTTCGATGGCGTACGCAGTCTCGTATACCTTGCAGAGCTTTCGCCCGATATCGAGCATGAGGGTCTTCGGATCCCGGGTTATTCGATCAAGTCTGATTTTGACGCCTGTCGGGTTCGTGTAGTCGAAGACCGTCTGGATTCTCTGCCTGAGCGCCTCATATGCGGGCGAACGTCCTTCCGTAAGAAACTGCTCGTTCGGGATGGCATAGAACACCATGGTGTTCGCGAACGACGAACCGCCGCACTGATCGACCATTTCGCGCAGGTTCGCCAGCATCATTTCCTTCTGACGCGACGTCATGGCGCCTGCCTGCTCCGCCTCGTCGAAAAGGATGATGATTCCCTTGAAACGCAGATTCCTGACCCATGAAACCAGCGATCGTATGGTGGCAAAGGCCTGCGAGCGCTCGATCGGCTGAAGGACGCCAGTCGATTTGTGTCCGGCGCGATCCCACCCGTCCACTGTCAGGTACTGAAGCATCGTATCGAACTGATCCCTGTTGCCATCGGCCAGCGCCTCAATCGCCAGCCTGACTGCCTTGCCGAAGTTCGGATTCTCGCATCCCCTTACCGAGTCCGCGGCAATCGTCTTGATTCGTTCAACCAGGGCGTCGTCCGTCAGTTCGCTTCCCAGGGCATCTCGCATATCGGCGTAGACTGCCTTGATGAAGGCACCCAGTCCGCGTTCGCCGCCGGTGAGGAGTTCGTCCGGCGACAATGGCCGCATCAGGTTCACCGCGATCGACTTGTAGACCATGTCCAGTCGATGGAACGGTGAGGATTCGGCTGACAGGGGACAGTATGTGACCAGGTAGTCATGCCTCCAGGCAAGTTCCCGGATGCTGTAAAGAAAATGGGTCTTGCCACCGCCGTAGGTGCCGACAACCACTTTGAACGATGAACCGCCGTCCTGTATGAACGACTTCAGATAATCGTCCTCAATGACCTTCAGGTAGCCGTCGAGGCCGGCCGAGAAAAACTGGAAACCCCACTCGGGAGGTGTGCCGGACGCGCCAACGACCTCGATGATGTGTCTTGCCTGTCTCGCGGTCAGCTTGTCTACCATTGCGTTCTCCGTCACGGGGTTGCCCGTGGTACTGACTGGCGACACGCGACTGCGTGCCGTCCGAACAGATCCGGTCTCAGGAAGAAATCCTGCCGAACCTGATGGTCGAGAAATTCATACCCTCAACCGAACCCGGTCGCGGAACCCACAGGTGATCCGATGCCTTCCTCGTCTGGGTCATGGTCGCCACATCAAGTCGCATCTCAAGGTCGCCGGTGACCCGGGTCTTCAATCTGGACAGGGCTGCCGCGAACTCGACCCTTCCCCAGGGCGTGAAAGTCTCCTTGCGTGGGTCCAGGCGAAAAGCCTCCTTCTGACGGCTGAACGCCATTTCGGGCACGACGTCCGCCAGCGGAACCGGCTTACCCGGCTGGATGCCGGCGCGGAGGGCTGTCACCCTGCAGGCCTTCTCAAGGTCAGCCAGGAAGAGGGCCTCGTCGAAGTCGGCCGGAAACAGTCGGTCATGGAGCACGCAGACCAGCGCAACGATTGCGTCAGCGTCGAGCGGCGCGGTGCCAAGTCGATACTTGCCCGGCCCCATCCATACGGTGCACTGACCCTTGCTGCCGAACGTGAATTCCAGCGAGAAAAAACCCGCAAACAAGGTTGGCAGGTTTCCCGACACCTTCATTCCCTGACCAACAAGCTTCTTCGCCACCGCCCCGGCCAGCAGGGCTCTCTCGCGATCGACCCGCTGCCTGGTTTCGACGACGGAGGCGGCAATGGCGCTTCTCATCGCCTCCGCGGCAGCCTGGAACCCCGCGAGTCCGCCCAGTTCCCGCACCGCCTTGTCCGCTTCATCTATCTCGACCGGCGCGTTTTCTGTCAGTCTCGCTTTCCAGAAAGCTTCGACTGATTTCGTCGCATTCTGTACTGATTTCGAGAGCTTAACGAATTCCTTGACCATTTCTTCCACGGGAAAGCCCACCCCGGAACCGCAGGTCCGGATTTGAGTCGCGCAGTATTATAAGGCCAATTGTGGTATCTGGGCGATTGATTCAATCACACGGCGTGGATCCACTCGTCACCGAACACACCCTGGAGTGTCTTCGAGAAATCCGGGGGAAGCGGCGCGGTAACCGATATCCCCGCTCCGGTTCTCGGGTGCGTGAATTCGATTCTGTACGCGTGAAGTGCGTGCCGTTTCATTATTTCAAGGGCCTCGACCTCCCATTCGGGCTTGCTGCCGCGTCTGGGCCAGGCGCGTCCATAAACGCGATCCCCCACGACCGGGTGTCCCGACTCGGCCAGATGGACCCTTATCTGATGAGTTCTGCCGGTCTTCGGCCATGCCGCGACAAGGGCACACAGGTTCGACCGCAGCAGTGTCTTGAATTCGGTCACCGCCGGCTTTCCGTCGGCGACCTTGCCTGTGAATTGCTTGCGGTCCCCGGTGCGGCGGGCGAATCCCGTTTCGATAAGCCCGTGATCGTCGATCCTGGGTCCGAGCACAAGGGCAAGGTATGTCTTGTGAACCGTCCTGTCGCGGAACATGTCCGTCAGCATCGTGTGCGTCGTGTCGTCCTTCGCGATCACCATCGCGCCCGAGGTATCCTTGTCAAGCCGATGAACCAGGCCGGGTCTGTCCGCTCCGCCGATCGACGAAAAGGTGCGTCCGGATGCCAGAAGCAGATTGACCAGGGTGCCGGAGCCGTGTCCGACACCGGGGTGCACCACCAGCCCGGCCTTTTTGTTGATGATCAGGATGAAATCATCCTCATAGAGGATATCCAGGTTTCCATTTTCCGGCCTGGGGGCAGCGTCCGGGACGTCAGGAAGAACGGCCGAGACCACCATGCCCGGCAGCAATCTGAATCCGGGTGGCTTGATACGGCCGTCAACCTTGACGGCGCCGGCTTTGATCAGTTTCTGGGCGGTGGACCTGGAAATAGTCGGAAATCTCGCCGCCATGGCCATGTCAAGCCTGGCGCCTTCCTCTCCCGCTTCGGCCGTGAATCCGATGATCTCTTCTTTCATTGTGGCATCCCGTGCGATACGGCGACCGGTGCGGCCGCGCGCCGGATATCATATCATGGCTCGATGCGGCGTCATCACGGCCCGTGGCGGCCGGACTTGTCTGCAGGGCTGAATGGCGTCATCATCTCTGGGATCAGCCTTCTAAGTCCGCGGGCGGCATTCCGTCCCGCGACCGGATCGGGGTATGTACGGCAGATACATGTTTGCGGCGTTGTGTCTGGCCATCGTTTCCTGCGGGGACGGTGGCAGCCTTCTACCCGACGGTTCCGTGTGCGCCCTGTCCGAAGAGTGCGCGTCAGACCTGTGTTTGAACGCGCGGTGTCTCGATCCTGCCGGGGATGACGACCGTGACGGCCTTTCGACCTCGGTCGAACTGCTTCTAGGTCTGGATCCGCTTCATCCGGACACGGACAGGGATTCGCTTCCAGATGGCCTCGAGTGCGGAACTGATCCCGCGAGGCCTTCAGACATGGACGGAGACGGGCGGATCGACGCCCTGGAATCGGTGCTTCTGGATGCCGACCACGACTGCCTGGTCGACCAGTACGATCCTCTGGATGCGACAGAGCCGGCATCCTCGGCTGAGCTGGTGCCGCACGTCTGCATGGTGGAAGGGGTCTGCGCCCCGCAGATCGACCTCGTGACCGCGACGTGTTCAGGAGGCGTTGCGCTTTGCGACTACTCGGCCGTATCAAACTGGAACGTTGACGAGTGGTGGTGCGACGGCCAGGACAACAACTGCAACGGTCTGGTTGATGAGGGATTCTATTACTCGGGCGTGTCTGTAGGCTTCCCGTGTGCCGGGGTCGGAGAATGCGGTCCCGGTGTGGTCGAGTGTGATCCGAGTGGGTTCGGCACCCGCTGTTCCTCGAATCCCGGCGCCTCCGCCGATGCCAGTCGTCCCGAGGTTTGTGACGGTCTGGACAACGATTGTGATGGAGCATCCGACGACGGGATTCAGTGGGAAGGCATCGCGCTCGGAGATGTCTGCGACGGGACCGGAGACTGTGGTACCGGCGTGGTGGAATGCCTGCCCGACGGAGAAGCAACCTGCTCGACCATGGAAGGCGGTTCAGGTGATCAGGTCGTCGAGGAATACTGCGACGCACGCGACAATGACTGCGACGGTGTGACAGACGAGGCCTGGTCAGGTGATCCCGCGTCGCTGTGCACATTCCGCGGAATCTGCAGCCAGTATCCCCACCTGGTCGGAGTTGTGTGCTCGGAGGGTGCCCTGGAATGCGACTTTTCTTATGTGCCTGGTTATTCGGGACCGATGGAGCTTTATTGCGACGAACTTGACGACGACTGCGATGGTCAGGTCGATGAGGAGGTCGAGTTCGCGGTTCGCGAGGCGGGCGTCGGAGTACGCAGCCCAGGTCAGTCGTGCGGGCTCGGGGCCTGTTCCGGCGGTTTCGTCCGTTGTGCCTTCGACGGTCTTTCCGGCGAGTGTTCGACTGCGTCCCTTGCTTCTGTCGAGGTCTGCAATGATCTGGATGATGACTGCGACGGCAGGGTTGACGAGGATCTGTTCAAATTCTGGAAGGGACCGCCGACCGTTCTTTTCGACACGGAACCGCAGCCTCGCGTCTCCTCGATGATGGTTGCTGTGGAACCGGTGGAGCTTCAGGACCAGGATGCGTTGACTTCGGGCATCTATGTCTGCGGCGGCGCCGGATCGGTTGTTTCAGGCGCTCCATCTGGCTTCACGGGTAGTTGCTGGCGATGGGATCCCATAACGCTGAGATTCGAGAAGCTTCCATCGTTACCGCCTGTCGAGAGTGGCGCGATGGTTTACGATGCCGGCCGATCCCGCCTGCTGGTCGCGGGCATCGAGGTCGGCAGCGGGATTCTCAGACTCTGGGCGCTTGAGGCTGGTTCCGGGGCCTGGGTCTTGCTTGCCCCGGAGCTTCCGGCCATCGAGGTCGTCTCGGGCGGAATCAGAACCCAGGGCACCAATCTGTTCGTGCTGGTTCGCACCCCGGCCGGAATTGCCGTCGCTTCGTACGAACCCGACGCGGAATCGTTTGCGACGGAATCGGTCAACACAACGATCGAGTCGGGTTCATTCGCGGCTTTCGACCCGTCCGGTGGTTTCTATATCTGGCATGCCTGCGAAGACGAAAGGTTCACATACCTTGAGTTCGTCGGTCTGGACGGCGTGTCCAGGCTGGATCCGCTGGATCAGCCGGAGACCTGTGTGTCAAGCGGCGCTGCTGTCATGGTCGAATCGAACAGGATGCTTGTGATGTCCGGTTTTGACCGCGACGGTCACATCAACGGGACCATCGAGTTCGTGTCGCGCGGGGGTGTCTGGCAACGCAGGGATCTTACCCAGTCCGGTTCGTCAGGCGCCGTGGCATGGCCTTCGATGGCGGTCGGTGCTTCGGGCGTCATGGCGTTTTCCGGAGTTACCCAGGAAGGCCGGGGGCTTCGGCGGATGCTTCGTTTTGACGAAAACGGGCCAGCATGGTCGGTCGTAAGCGTGGTGGCCGGTCCATCTCCACGCGCCGGGGGCGTCGCCTTCACGTGTGATTCGACCGCATCCGCATATTTTCTTGGCGGGTGGGGCAGCGAGCCCGGGGGGCCACAGCCGGTCAAGGACAACTGGCGTCTGAATCTTGTCACAGGCCTTTTCGCCCAGAGCCCGGCGCCGGATGAGCTTGGCGCTGCCATCGATTCGGTCGCAGCCACGGATCAGGAGGGTGGCGTCGTGTATGTGTTTGGCGGAAACCCGGGCGTTCCAGGTTCGTCGGGTGGTCCCCTCGACACGTTCATGAGGTTCGGATGCGACTCGGGCAGGTGGGAACGACTGCAATCCGGCCCGCCGGCACGCTGGGGCCACTCCCTCGTATGGGCGGGAGATCGGCTCATTCTTTTCGGGGGGCTGAACAACGAAGGTTTCCTGGGGGATGTCTGGACATGGACATCTGGTGACGGATGGGTTCACGTCGGCGACTCGGGACTCAGGTTTGGACACAATGCGTTCTGGGACGGGGACGGCGACAGGATGCTGGTTGTCGGAGGTCGCCCGGGCGCTGATGTTTCCGCCTGGTATCCACGGACCGGTCAGTGGGAGGTCATCCATTCCGAACCCATCCTCGACTCGTCGGAGGGTCTGGCCTGGTTCGACCCGGCCTCGCGAAGTCTTCTGTATCTGTCGGCCACGTCGAGCGAGGCGCTGATTTTCAGGTTCTGGGACGAACAATTCGAGGTGCTGCCGTTTTCGGGTCTTCAGGCCGATATCCTGTCAGGGTTCACGCTGTACGATCGTTTCAACAGGCGCGGTCTGCTGTTCGGAGGGGTGGATCCCGAGGCCGGGACGGTAGGTTCCATCGTTCAGATGAGCCAGGGTTGTCCGATGTGAGACGCTAGTCCGGTTTTGTCGCGGGCATCGCCAGAACCTTCGCGATAATGACATTGATGGCTTCGTCGATGGCGCCCGTGGAAACCAGATGACCGTGCTCGTATACGGCGGCACCCCGGGCGGTTCCAACAATCGCCAGAGTCGCGTCCCGGGCCTCGCCGGGGCCGTTGACCTCGCATCCCATGACGGCAACAACAATCCCGGCGCGGTCGCACCCTTTCAGGGCGGCTTCGACTCGAGTTGCCACGCTGCCGGTGTCCATCCTGGCTCTTCCACACCCGGGGCAGGCCCTGATCTGCATGCCGGGCGCCCGCAGGCCGAGTGACGACAGGATTTCGGCAGCTGCCCGAACCTCGGGAATCGGCGGCCCGGCCAGCGAAACCCTGATGGTGTCACCGATCCCCCTGCCCAGAAGCGAACCGATTACGGCGGCCGACCTGACCGCACCCGAAGTCGCGGTTCCCGACTCGGTAACACCGACATGGAGGGGAAGATCAAATCGGGATGATGCCAGTTCGTACGCGCGAATCGTGGTTGCCGGAGAACTTGATTTGACAGAAACGACGATGTCGTTGACGCCTAGATCCCGCAGTCCATCGATCCACTGGGCAGCCCCGTCAACCAGTGCGACGGCCTTGTCCATGTCTTCTAAACCGCGCGGAAGTGAACCGCTGTTCGTACCGATTCTTACAGGAGTCCCGGTATCTATCAGCGCTCTTGCGACTTTATGCATCGAACCGGGGCGTTCCATGGTTCCAGGATTCAGCCGAATCTTGTCCACACAGCCGCATAGCGCCATGGCAACCCGGTGGTCGAAGTGGACATCCGCGACAAGGGGGATGCCCCTGGTCAGCCTCCGGACTTCACGCGCCGGCCCGACGTGTTCCATTGACGGTACAGCGATGCGCACGATGTCGCATCCGGCGTCGGCAAGTTCGATGACCTGCGCGGCGACGGCGTCCGCGTCGGACGGATCTGCGTTACACATGCTCTGAATGGAAATGGGCGCGCCACCGCCGATGGTGACGCCGCCGACTTTGACCGATATCTTCGAGGCCATCATGTTCACCGGTGCCAGCGTGTTTCGGCGCGCGGTCACCGACGCGCCGTCAGCAGATTCTATCACCGCGCGCGTTGCCTGCGGGACGGATGATGGTATCCTGATCCAGTCAAATGACGATGGTGCAGCGGATGGCTCCGGCCGGCCTGGTTTTTGATCTGGACGATACGCTCTATCCCGAGCGGATGTTCGTTGAAGGTGGGCTTGCGGCAGTCGCCTCCATACTTGATTCGCGCTTTCCGGCTGACTGGAAGTGGCTGACCGTATTGACTGGGATTCTGAACGACGAAGGCCCCTTCTCGATGTTCGATCGTGCGCTGGAGAAAGCAGGAATCCCGCGTGACCAGACATTGATCGACGAACTGGTCACGGCATTCAGGAATCACGCTCCACTGCTTCGACCGTGGCCGGGCGTGGTCGACATGCTCCGTTCGCTCAGGGCGGCCGGGGCAATGACCGCGATCGTGACCGACGGCTATCTTGATGTTCAGCAATCCAAGTTCCGGGCGCTGGGAATAGCCGAGCTGTTCGATGCCGTTGTGTTTTGCGCCGATGTGGACGGTGCCGTGCACCCAAAGCCAGATCCGGCCGGTTTTATAAAGGTCGCTTCGCTTCTTGCCGATGTTTCGGGGCAGATGCCGCGACCTCTCGTTTATATCGGCGACAATCCCTCGCGTGACTTTCCTGCCCCGGATTCGCTCGGATGGAAGACGGTCAGGGTCCGCCGTCCCGGGATCTGGCATCTGGGCCAGACAGATCCGCAGCCCGGTCGACCTTGCGCGACTGATACCGCCGAACTCTTCGACCTGCTGAAGCAATACATCACTATGAATTGACTTGTGTTGCCGGATCCTATCGATCCGCGATCTCGGGATCGGTCGTTCCGGCAAACCAGGGCTCGTTGACGGAACAGGTGACCGATGACACCTTGAAGTTGACGTTCCCGGTGATCTGAACGGGTGCGTGGGCGCCGTCGATGTCGGTTACCCAGACCTCGCGATCCGTGAAGTGCTGTGGACTCTCATCCAGGATCGGACGTCCGTCGGAGTCGAGCGCCGGCGTCCCCCCGAATACGACGTATCGGCCTGACTCAGACACGTCAAGAGTGTCAGGCAGTATCGACACGCAGCCCGGAACCGGCCTGGCAGGGAATCTGGTGATATTTCGCAGGCGCGCGTCCCAGTCCGCGGCGCCGATTGCATCAATCGGCAAGGCTATGATGTCCGTAAGGGATTTTCCCAGACTCAGGTCGCACTCCGATGCAGCGACAAGCAGCACCTCGTTCCCGTCTCCGGGGATCAGCATCGGTTGTTGAATCCGGGTGTAGCGCCATGAAGGCTTCAGGTTGTAACACGCATTGGCCGTGAAGGCGCTGGGTGCGCGCAACAGCGTCGTCCATGTCTGTTCGTTCGTCTGTACGTCAAGTTTCACCAGCCTGAGTTCACGGTTGACAAAGACGTGCGCGAAAAGCAGGTATCTGCCGTCTCCTGTCAGCGCGACAGGCAGGTCATCGTTCAGGTCCGGCGAATTGCTGTCGTACCTGCATCCGCCGGATACCTCATCCAGCGCCTGACAGACCGGGGCGCCGACCTGCCTGAGACCCCTGGTTTCGTCAAAGATCCAGAATGCCACCGAGTCCTTCTGCACGTTCTGGATAATGAGCGAGTGTCCGTCGCTTCCGAGGCGGAAGTCGCCGGTGTACATCGAATCGGCAAGCAGATCGGCGGGTGGGAAAACGAACAGCTCACTGGTCACCAGCCCGTTCGTCGATTCCGAGAAGTCGAGCCGCTCGAACTTGAAGCATGTCCGAGGGTTGCCCGTGAGCGCCTCGCAATCGGGCTGGAATCGCGAAACCGTCAACGTGTTTCCAGAGATCCTGGCCTGTCTGACTCCGGTGACCGGAGTCTGAAGCACAGGTGTCGCGTTAAGATCGGCGTCGAATGACACCAGTTGAAGGTTCAGACCCATCGTGGTTGAGTCGGTGCCGGTGGCCACGGCCATCAGTTTCATGTCACGTGACGGCCAGCAGCCGATCGTGCAGTCCAGTCCGATCGAGGCCAGTGTGTCCGCCAGCCGGAAATCGGCGACCCACGAGGGTGAGGTGTTCGACACTTCCGGGTTCGGCCTGCCAATGAGAACTTCTCCCGGGCGGGTCGCGGTCACGCTGGTGTATCCATAGATGATCCGGAAGTCCTCGTCCACGGTGGTCGGGTCAGGCGTGGCGGCATCCGGCATTACGTCCAGAAGATCGGAGGCGGTGATGTCGTCCGGGATGTTCTCCTGGTCGCCACATGAAACGAAAAGAAGAATCATCATCGTCGTGAGCGGCCACAGGAGTTTCGACTTCGTCAGACGCATTTGCCGGGTAAACCCTTTTCGATACCGCGGGACCAACTTCCCGAATCTGCCAATGTTAACGTTAATCGCTGTTTGAGTTCCACGTCGAATTGATATACTATTCCTGCCCTTTTCCGCATGCCCCATCGGGTTGGCGCTGGAGCTTATGACCCTCACCATTACAGAGATCGAATCGATTGTTCCCGAGATTCAGCAGGCGCTTCGCGGTACCGTTTTCGCAGGCGTCGTCAGTCCGAACCTCTACACTTGCGTCCTGTCGTTCGCGCCGTCGGACGGTGGCGCCACGAAAAATCTGGTGTTTTCCAGACGTCCCCGCCTGACGCGTCTGAATCTGGAGTCCCCAGAGGCTACCGCCGCCCGCAAGCCCGGGCGCGGATCCGCCGAGGCTGCCAGATTCGTGGAGATCGTTTCCAGAACGCTGGCCGGCGCGCTTGTCGGGCCTATGCGGCCAAGGTTCTCGGACCGCGTTGTTTCACTGGACATGCTTCCAGCGAAGGACTCGGAAGGCTTCGGGTCGAGTTCAAGGATGACTTTCATCTTCGAGTGCACCGGGATGCACCCGAACATTTTTCTGATCGACGAACGGCAGACGATCGTCGCCGTGTTTGGTCGTTCAATGTCTCACAAACGTGACCTGGATGTCGGATGCCGGTATCAGCAGCCATGCGAATCGGACGGTGCCAAGCCGGTTGGTCGCAGGGTGGATGTGATGAGGTTTGTTGATTCGGGAGTTTCTCTCAGTGAGCAGATTTCCCGAAAGTATGACGTCCTTGATGACGATGACGACAAGCGTCGCGACCTGTCCGCCCTGGGCGAGTCCCTGGGCCTGCTGGTGCAGAATCGGCGCAGGGTGGCGGATTCGGTCAGGAAGGATCTCGATTTACCGATCAGGGAGGGGCGACCCGCCGACCTTCACGACAGGTTGCGGGAACGTCTGAACCGGGTTCAGAAAGAGATCGATGAGCTCCAGGAATTGCTCACGGGTGTTCGCGCGGGCAGAATTGATCAGGTTGACCGCGCCCGGGAACTGGTCAGGGAGTTCGAGGAAAAAGAAGTTCTGACGAACCGGGGAGGGGCGGCCCGTCCCACCAGACCTCCGCGTCAGGATGGCGGATACCAGCGCCGTGACAACAACGATCGCCGCCCGCCACGCCCGGAAGGTGGATACCAGCGCCGTGACGACAACGACCGCCGTCCGCCGCGTCCACCACGCCCGGAAGGCGGATACCAGCGCCGAGACGATAACGATCGCCGCCCGCCACGCCCGGAAGGTGGATATCAGCGCCGAGACGATAACGACCGTCGTCCACCGCGCCCGGAAGGTGGTTACCAGCGCCGGGATGACAACGATCGCCGCCCGCCACGCCCGGAAGGCGGTTACCAGCGCCGTGACGACAACGACCGTCGTCCACCGCGCCCGGAAGGTGGTTACCAGCGCCGGGATGACAACGATCGCCGCCCGCCGCGCCCGGAAGGCGGCTACCAGCGCCGTGACAACAATGACCGCCGTCCGCCTTCTCAGAAGAAGAATGCACCGCGGCAGTCCCCCAGACGTTCAACTCCCCGCAGCTGAGTCAACCGAAGGCCCTCTACGAGCGAGGAACTGTGACGGCGAACCTCCTTCGCGTAGGGGCGAATGACAATTCGCCCACCGTGGCAGGGTCAGGATCAGGGTCAGGGTCAGGATCAGGGTTAGGGTCAGGATCAGGGTCAGGGTCAGGATCAGGGTCAGGGTCAGGATCAGGGTCAGGATCAGGGTCAGGGTCAGGATCAGGGTCAGGTGTAGGGGCGAATTACCCTTGGATATGCTCAGGGTAGGCAATTCGCCCTTCTGGTCATGGTCTGGGAACCGCCTCCGCGTAGGGGCGAACCGCCTCCGCCAAGGCTACGGCGTGTCAACCACCTTCGCTGAAGCTACGGCGTGTCAGTCCCTCGCTGCGCTCGGGCCTGGGTCAGGGATAGAGAAGGGAGAGGGAACGGAGAGAGACGTCAGTCCAGCTTCTTCCAGGATTTATTCAGGGTGCCGTGCTTCACGGAAGTGCGCTTCTTGATGCCCTTGGGACCGACCAGCAGCAGGAAATAGGTGACATCCAGGCCGTTGCGTCCCTGGCGTGCCTGGCTTGTTGCCACGGTGCCAGACCAGTCCTCGTACTTACCGCTGAGAACCTTCACCCTGGAACCTTTGGGCAGGATCGTCGAAGGATCGACCGGCTCGGCAACCTTTGAACCCTTGCGCCGCCTGACGACCGTCTTGTGTCCCGCTGTTGCAATGTCGTCAATGGTCAGGAACGTTTCTGATCCCTTAACCAGTCCAGCTCTGTGTATCGCCTCGGTGACAGCCGATTCACCATAGGCACCCTTCAGGAAACTGATCAGACTCTTGATAACCTTCGTCTTCACTCGTCGATCTTCGGCGATCTTTGCGAATTGCCTTTCGATAACCGCGAAATCTTCCAAGTGTTTCTTCAGGTCCTTCACATAGATCTCATTGATAGCCGTTTCATCGATCATTCCACATCTCCGTAGTCACAAGTCAGATACAGGTTCAACAGGTTTTTCCTGCTGAACTTTCCCGTCGGTCATTATAAGTGATATTTATGCACAATTGTGCAAAACCATGTCGCAACACATGGAAAATTTGATGAAAATAGTGTCCGGACATTACGTTTGCGAGCCTCTTGGCAGTGAGTTTCCCTTATGGAAAAAGCGATCTTCGGATCGGTCTTCCTGAAGGAAAATGATTTGTTCAAGGCAGGGGAACCATTCTGTCACGAATTGACGCCGTCAATTGATTGGTCATATCCTTGCGTTCGGCCGGCGTCGGACGTCGTCCAGCCGGGCAGTGACTCAGAGTGATGGAGGATCAAATGGGGTGCGACAGGGACGGCACGCGAGACGCGGACAAGGCTCCCGATAGTTCATGTAAGTCCACGAGGCTGATTCACGGCAGATCGAATTCGGCCAAATGGGAGTACAGTCATCACGCGATCCCGCCGATCACGGCGTCGACTACCTTCCGCCTGTCGTCCGTTTCCCGGGGACAGAAGGGGTTCATGGCGTTCGGAAACCCCGAGATCCATGAGAACGAGGGACCGACGTACATTTACGATCGCCTCGACGAGCCAACCACCTCGATGCTTGAGGACGTCATGGCGGATGGCGAGGGTGGCGAATGCGCGGTCTCGTTCGCATGTGGAATGGCCGCCATCTCGACAACGCTGCTGGCATGCTGCGCGACCGGCGAGGAGATCGTCGCACATCCAGTTATGTATGGTTGCACATATAGCCTTTTGACGAACCAGTTGCCGAGGTTCGGGATCAAGACGTCATTCGCGGACGCTCGGAATCTGGACGCTGTCAAGGCCGCGATCACGCCTCAGACCCGTGTGATCTATGTGGAGACTCCGGCAAACCCGACCC
>Ga0209606_1001591_pt1 | contig 27577 bp, 22 predicted proteins | sample AD_UKC057_MetaG_FD_184412 | JGI IMG/M metagenome (GOLD analysis project Ga0209606, IMG submission 184412) | Active sludge microbial communities of municipal wastewater-treating anaerobic digesters from USA - AD_UKC057_MetaG (SPAdes) (version 2) | ecosystem: Engineered > Bioreactor > Anaerobic >...
TGCGCTAATGATAATAATGGAGTGTCTGGCTGGTCCGCCAATGGGTGTGAAGACAGATAGGGAGAATTACGCGGCGGCGGGGTTTGACGGAGAGAATATAATAATCTATCTGTCCGATGACATGAAATTCGAGACCTCTCCTAAAAGGGTCGGCTCTATTAGTGTATTCAATTACGAAGAAAACGGAGCGGACGGTCATTGGGAAATTGAGAGCCTCGAGCTTGACGAGTTGAGAGAAGCGGGGCTGAAGGATTGTGTTGACACGATGTATCAGCAAAAAATCGCGGCAAGGATTGTGTTTGGACAGACTCCTGAGTGTTATAGAGAGAGAGTGAAGACGCAAGGGTTGCGAGTCGGATACGCGTATTATGTGTCTTTAAGCGCGGTGGCGAAGAGGGCGAAAAAAGGCAGGCCGGACTCGGTTTATTTAGCGCTCGAGAAGTGCGGAGGGAAGACGGACGAAGAATGCGCGCGGGATTTCGCCGAGGGGCGAAGTCAAAAAGACTATGTTGTCGTCGGATGCCGGGATGACGAAGCGCGGACGTGCCTGCTAACGAATTCTCCGGCTCCGCCTGACATCGAAGAGCGAATAAAAGCGATGCGCGCCGGGAAGTAATTCCAAAACAAACTTATTCATGAAGCAAAACGGAGACAGGCGAAGGGTTTTGTAGTATTGCCTGCGTCGTTTTTTAAGTTCCGAATTGATCCCGGATTCGCCGATAGAACTGGCGAACCGGGGCGATTGTTCATAGCGGCGAACTGCGTCGTTGCCGCCGAATTTTTTGTTCATGAACCATAAGTTCTATTTGCTGCAAAAATGCGCCTTGCGTCTCGCATTTCATCCGCTCTGAACAATCGCTCCCGAGTCTTAAAGATGGATTTGAATTGATATTACGAACAAGCGAAAGAGCGTTCGGAGGTGCGCGAGTGGGAAGGCGGCGCGCGGACGCAATTTAATAGGGGAGGAGCAAGGAGATGACTATAGGAATGCTTGGGCATTTGGGGCTGAAACAGGAATCGGAATATGGAGTGGAGGCGACGCCGCCCATTGTGTTCGGGGATATTTCGAGCGAGTCGTTCAGGATGGACAACGGGGCGCTGAGGCCGGCGACGGCGAACGGGACGCGGTTTGCGCGAAGGACGTATCCGGGAGCGGTGACGGCGAGCGGGGGAATGACGCTGGACATGAAGCCGGAGGGGATAACGCCGTGGCTGCTGAAGGGGTTGTTCGGGCGGGTGGAGAGCGCGCTTGTGGAGGATGGAGTGTATGAGCACAAGTTCGCGCCCGCGCAGACGCCGGACTTGCCGAGTTTCACTGTGCAGGTGGGGCACGGCGAGGGAGGATGCGCGAACTGGCTTGGGTGCGCGGTCGACTCGGCGACGATATCGATATCTCCGGGGGAGACGCTGGAGATGGATGCGAGGATGACGGCGCAGAGGCCAGTGGCGGCGACGCCGGCGGAGCCTTTTTACGCGAGCGCCGGGGCGTGGGTGGCGGCGGACGTGGAGTTCGTGTTCAACGGTGTCGGCAGGCTGGACTTCGAGGATTTCCGACTTGAGATAAGCAACAATGTGGAGTCGGCGCTGACGTTGAACGGAGAGAGATGGGCGAGCGGTCAGTTCGCGCGAGGGTTCGAGGCGGCGGGGACTGCGAGTTTCGCTCTGAGGTCGGACGCGGACACGAGGAGGCTGTGGGGAGGGGCGGACGCGGCGACGCCGTCGAAATCGCTCGCGCCCGGTTCGCTGTCTATCTCCATCGTTCACAGGGACTCGATAACCGGCGAGCGGAAATACTCGCTAATGATAGAACTGCCGGAGATATATTACACTGCGGCGGCGGCGAATATCTCGCCTGCGGGGGAAAGGATATCCCAGACTGTGGCGTTCGTGGCGTCGCCCGACCCTGCGACGGGAAAGATGATAGAGGCGACGTTGCGCAACGGCGAACCCGGATATCCCGACCCGGAATGAGGCGTCCGTTTTTGTTTCAACTCGAAAAACCGAATAGGATGAAAAAAGGAGGGCGAGATGGCGTATAAGGGAAGAGCGGAGAAGAGGTATACGGCTGCGGAGATGGCGGGAGAGGAGCGGGTGGCGGATACAGCGGGAAGGACATGGAGGATCCGGGTATTTCCTATAGGGCGGCTGGAGGAGTTCTACGGTGCGCTGGCGGACATGTGGGTGTCGCCGGCAGCAGGGGCATGGGCGGTGTTTCTGCAAAAGACGCTGATGGCGGCGGAGCCGGGTCTGTGGGAGCGGGCGCGGCGCGCGCTGGGGCTGCCTGATTATTCCGCGCGGTCGCTATCTCGGATGCTGACGCTGAAGGACGCGAAGGAGTTGAGGGACCGGGCGGTAGAGGCAAACCTTGACATCGGCTACGACGAGTTCGCGGCCCGGTGTGCGGAACTGGTAAAAAAAAAGAGCGGTCGGGCCGGGAAGGACGAAGAGGAACCGCCGGGGCCGACTGGGGAGATATAGCGGGAGCGATGTTGCTGAGGTTCGGAATTGAGCCGGGCCGCGCGGCGGGGATGACTATGAAGCAGTTCAACGCGGTGTGCGCGTTTATGGACAGAGAGCGGGCGCGGGATGCGGGGGACGGAATGCTGAACGATCTGAAAGAAAAGGTTTTCGGAGCGTCGGGCGGTTTGAGGAGAATCTGACAGCAGGCGAAAGCAATCCGGGAGAAAATGGAAAAGTCCGGGCAGCCGAGGGAGGCTGTCTGTTTTGTGGCGCGATGTGAAAGGAGGTTTTGGATGATGAAGGATTTCGACAGGGAGATGAGCGAGGCGTTCAGGGGGGCGTTCGAGAGAGGGGTCGGGGAGGCGTTGAGCGGCGGCCGGATCGGCGAATCGATAGGGAAGGAAATAAAGAGCGGGCTGAAGAGGGCGGTCGGAGAAGCGATAAGGGGCGCGGCGTTCGGGGGCGGAGGAGCGACAGGGCTTCTGGCTGGCGGAGAGGGCGGCGGGGGAATAATCGGGGGCGGGCTTGGCGGCGCGCTCGGGAAGTTGCTTGGAAGCGAACTGTCGTTTTTCGGGGGCGGAGCGGGCGGGGTTGTCGGCGGGTTGCTCTCGATAGCGTCGATGACGGGGCTGCTGGAGAAAAAGAAGAAGCCGGAGATGTCCGGCGTCGAGGAGATATTTAAGAGCGGAACGGCGTTCTTCGGAGGGGACATGAGCCAGTTGTACGGCTCGGAGGTGTTCGAGAGGGCGGCGTTTTCGTCGCGGAACGCGGACGGCGGGATGCTGAGGAAATTCGCCGAACCGAGGATGTCGCCGGAAGTGACGGTGAACATAAGGCCGTCGAGGGAGTTCGACGCGATATCGGAGGACAAATGGGTGAGGTCGTCGGTGATGAACTCGATATCGGGGCTGCCGAGGCGGACGAACTTCAACCACGGATGAGACGCGGGTTGCTGGACGAAAAAACACGAGGGGCGTCCGGCAAACACTAAAAGAAAGGCGGGTCAAGGCGATGGATGGAGACACGGTTTTGATAGTGAGGCGAAGAGGGGAGACGGCGGCGGACTCCGGGGACGGGTTGAAGTTTGTGTTGAGCGGCAGAGGGGCGGAAGCGGAGCCAGAGCCGGTTGTCAGGGTGGACGGCTCGCGGGCGGACGCCGGAGAGTATGTGTTCGATCCCGGAGACGCGGAAACGGCGGCGAGCGTGACGTTCCACGAGACGCGCGCGGGGCGCGATGTGAAGTGCGACTACGCTTGGAGGCTCGAATGCGGCCCGCGCAACGAGTTGTCGGTGTACGAGGTCGAGCGGGAGCTGAACGTCAAGGCGGCGAAGGACGCGAACGGCAGGACGATAGTGACGGAAAGCGGGGAGAAGACGACGGGATGGCGCGGACTGTTGGTGTGGGAGTATGCCGAACAGTCGTTCTGGGACGAGATAAGGCGGATTGCTGAGACGGTCGGAACCACTTTCGACTTGAAAAGGGCGTCGCTCGCGGCTCCGCTGAACAGTTTGGAGCGGCTGTATCCGGCGAGTTATCCGGCGTTCAAAGAGATACCCGGAATGCCGGGTTTCACCCGGATAGCGATGAGCGTGATACAGATTGAAGCGTAAAAAAAGCGTTGATAAAGGCTGTTTTGCGTTTCGGAAAAGCGCAACGGCGGAGGCGGGATTATGGATTACAGGGATGTCGCGTTGACGGAAGAACAGATGGCGGAGTTGAAAAAGGGTTGGCGCAAGACGGCGTGGCGCATGAAAGTTCTCAAGCCGGGCGGGGCAAAGGCTCTGCCTGCCGCGCAGGAGGCGACGGAAGTTGTGAAAGTCGATCCCGATGTGGCGGGAGCGCAACAGCATCCGTATCATACTGTCAGCGGCAAATATAAGAAAATCATTCATGATGAAAAGCGCAACAGGACTTTTCTGCTGCACGACGAGCGGCTTGATTCCGAGAGCAACGCAATAGTCTCAATAATAAATCATGATGAAGAACCGGGAAGCGGGGACTATATCGATGTAGTGAACGCCGGGACATGCGAAGGTTGGCCGGCGCTTTTCGGCGAATCGGATTTTCCGTATGACATGGCGTTCAACCCGGACAAGAATCAGCTTGCCATAGCGACGGGCGGGGCGGGGACGGCGGGCGAAGAAGGGACAGGCGTCGCGCCGCGCCTCATAATCATCAATTGCGCGAAAGAGAAAAACGAGCTTTTTGCCGGTCAATGCAACCGACTGGCTCCTAATGACAACTATCTCGAATGCGAAGCGTTTTATGCGCCGCGCGACATAATCGGGACAACTTCGGCGTGCTGTATAAAATTCGTCAGATACTATCGCGGGCGGTGGTGGGTTTGGGCGCATGGCGCGGGTTTGTTAGGCGGCGGCGACCCGGTGTTTAGACAACTCGGATATTTCACACAGGCCGGGGAATATCGCTTTGTGATGCAACACGGATGGATACCCACGCCGACACAGATAAATCATTCCGGGGAACTTTTCGACTCAAGCGTTACCGTGTTGAATCAGCCGAACATAAGCCCGATGGGACATGGCGCGCTTCTGCAAGCGAACGGCACAATCGGGGGCGATGTCGCGCTTCCGTTTTACGACATCGGTTCTTTCGAGGTTCAGGACGGAGGAGCGCAGGGCGAGATATTAATGGTTTCAAATCCGAATTCGACATATCCGGTTATGACGGGGGGCTATTATGAAGCAAGCGCGTTCGGAGTGGAGCCGTTCATATTCAGACTGGATATTGAAAGACTGCTTGCCGGAACGTCGGAGTCTGTTCACAGCTATGTTGCGGAGTTGGAATCCGAGGTGGTTTCGCTCTATGTTGAAACGGCATCAGATTATTATTTGTTTCACCAAGTTGCCGGGTTTGATATAAGGACGGTTGAATTTGAGGGCGTGGTGGGCGCGGCGCGGGTTCAGATAGAGCAGGCGCACACGGGCGGCATAGATTGGGTTGCCAACGACGATGATTTCAACCAACACGCCCATGCTTATTCATATATAGAAGGCGATTATGGAACTTCAATTTGGAACGATGACGGAGATTATTTTCCGGCAAAGCGCCCTGTGATGACCAATCAGGTTGTGACGTGCAATTCAGGGTCGCTTCAAATAAGAATAGGCGCGAACTACAAGCGGCCCGCCGAGGACATACCGAAACCGGAATGGATGGGAGGCGGGGTGTGGCCCGCGCAAGACCCATTCACATTGAGATTCCCGACTTACGTCTATCCATACCCTTGCAACGGCGGCATAGTGGATTGTGTAGACGCGAAAAGCGCCGCGCCGCTGATATTGGATGGCGATGACAAACCGCCGGAGAAGGATTATATGCCTTTCGGAGAACTTGCTCCGCTTAAATTCGGAAAGCGAGTCGATGTGTCAGGCATCCACGCGAGAATCAACAACGGCATAACCTATTCCGAGGAAGCCGGAGCGTACGCGTTTCCGGCGTGGGCGGCATCGGCCGCCGATGGGTTCGGAGAAGGCGCGGGACTATGGCGGCACACGGGCGACAAGTTGACGCGGCACGAATCGGGGCTTGTCAGGCCGTCGCTCAGCTATGATTCGGCGAGCGGCAAATATATGGCGACTTGTTGCGCGATGGAGTGGAATGGGGTCAAGTATTCGACCAACGTGTTTGAGCCGACAGGGACGTATTGCGCGTTTGTAAACGCGGACGGCGACATATTATATGTCGGCTCTCCGCAGTCTTCGCAAAACCCCGAACCGAAAATTGTTTTGCTGAACGGAGAAGATTTTGACATTGACGGAGAAGGGCCTGTAAACGCGACGCTTGCGAGGCTTTTCCCCGGAACGCACAACACGCCTATAACGCTGTTATATCCGACATCGAACGCCGTGGCCATAATTGCGGCCTTGATAGCGGACGGTCATGCGATAGACAAGACGATTAACTGGCTTTTCATAGGAACGGGCGCGGAAAAAGATTACATATTAAACGACAAATACATGATATCGAATGACGCAAAGTTCATAGGGGGCGATGGCGCGAACGGGGAGAGGACGGACGCGGAAGCGCTAGCGTATAATAAAACAGGCGCGATTGCCCGATTAACCGACAATCACGCGCTTGTCGTTTCGAGGGATGAGCTTGTCAATGTCGGCGTTCTTGACCCGTTCCCGGTTACAAAGGCGGGAAGCCCTAATCTGGCGATTCAGATATACGACCTGAAGGAGTCGGGGTTTCTTGATTTTCGGCGCGACGCTGAACTTGAGCATATTGACGACGCAATAAGCGATGTCAGCGCTGGAATATCAGGCGCGTTTGTGAACTTCAAGAATCGGAGCATGGGCTTTTTTACCGGAAAAGGGAGCCGATCTCTGGCGGATAACGCGCGCGGAGAAATCTGGATATGGCAAATAGAAAACGAGGAAGGCGAAAGCGGGGGATGGTCGCGAGACCCGCGCGTGTGGTGGGATGGAAGCGCGCCGGACATCATTATGGGGGCGGGCGCTACGCATCCGGCGGACGCGTTCGGACAGCCCGCGACGTTCTTCGCGCCGCGATGGAGCCAGAGCAAGGGGCAGGCAAGCTGCAGGTTCTCGTTTGGCGTGCGGGGGGCGGAGTATCTGCCGTGGGCGAGAAGCCCGCTGAACGAGAACGAGGGATTGCCCGGAAGCTACGACGGCGCGCTGCAGGATATGTCGAGGTTGAACGTGGAGCGCGGGGTCTGGGACGGCTCTGAATGGACATGGATAACGGAGGGGCAAGCGTTCATAGCGCAATCGCCCGCAGAGATTGAAGAGGGGGCGGCGACGATGGAGGCGACGGCGATAGGAGCCATCGCGACGTTCGTCACGAGGTCCGTCTATAAGGGCTATCACTCGCCGGAGCTGAAGATAAACGCGAATGTTTTGCTGACGAGCGACGACGGGCTGACGTATCGGCATGAAGATGAAAATGGCATAACGACGGATTGGGCGTCGAGGCCGGAACCGGCAGTGTTCGCGGACGGAGCGGCGCTCGCCGCGTTCTCAGTCGATCTGGCTTCGGGGACGGTCGTCTTTGACGAAGATATGTCAGGCAAAGCAATCACGGCGACGTTCAATTCGTATGTTCCGGGCACGAACGAGGCGGAAGACATAATCGTGTGCGCGCTGACATATCCGCAGGAGCTTGGCGGCTGCGGGCTGGACATGTCGTATCTGACGCGGACGTTGTCGGAAGCAAAGCTTGTGAGGGAAAGCGCGGCGGTCTGGAGGTTTCCGAAGAACAACATACTGCCCGGCGACGAGAGGAACAGGGTAAGGGTGAACGGGGCGGAGATGGAGGCGGGGACGGATTTCGAGTGGGACTACCGGGCGGGGAAGGTCGCGTTCATAGAGCCGCCGCCGGAAGGGGCGGCGGTGGAGGGAGACTGCGCGTATTGCTCGATTCAGAGGAGCGGAGTCACGCTGCGGCCTCTCTCGCTGAAGCCGAAGACGCATAACACGACGTATGACGCGATAAACGAGGTGTGCCGTCTGGTCGCGCCGAACTATATCCTGAGAGAGGGGCGGGACGGGAAGATCGAGTGCGATTATTTCTCGCAGAAGCCCGCGGGCCGCGAGGACGCGACGATATCGGACGGGGACATCGTCATAATGTCGCTGGAAAGCAACCCGGCGTACGAAGCGGTGGCGACGAGGGCGCTGAGTTTCGGGACGGGCAGGATCGAGGAGCTTCCGGACTACTGCCGAGGGGCGGAAGTGGAGGACGTTTGGCCGCACGGCTGGCATCCGGGGTCGGATGTTTCATCCGTGACGGACGGAGACCCGGCGACGGGAGCGACAGGGGGATACGGCAAATGGGGAGAGCCGGGAGAGGGATTGACGCTGGATGTCCAGAACGCGCTTGCGGCGTCGGAGCCTGACGGGACGCCCGCGCTGATAGTGGACATGGGGGAGCTTCGCGAGCCGGACACGATAGTGGTGGCGAGGCCGTCGCAGGTGTCCACAGAGGGCGAGGTGGGCGGAGTGGTTCAGATAATGAGCGTATGGGGGTCGGCGGACGGAGACGCGTTCGTAAGAATGGCGGAGCCGTTTCACGCGCCTCCCGGCGGGAACGTCCACCTGAAGGCCGGAGTGAACTTCGACCGGGGCGTCAATGTCCGGTATCTCAGGGTGAACATCCACAGCCTCGGACTTTACAAATGGGGAAGAGACAAGACTCACAGCCAGATAGGGATAAGCGAGATACAGTGTTACCCCGACACGACGATAATGGGAGAGGCGAGGCTGCAATCGGAGGACCCCGGCGCGCCTCTGTACGATAGATGGGGACTGCTTGAGAAGCACGGGTTAAAGACGCATGTGGCGAGGGGCGGGGCGGAAGACGCCGCGCTTACGACGCAGGCCAAAGTCGACCTCGACGCGCGCTACACGCTGGAAGAGATCGTCCGGCTCGTCAGCCGCGTCTCCATCCGGTCGCCGTGGCTTCCCGGAGTGCCGGTGTTCTCCACAATCCGCGTGATAAATAAGGCTCTCGGCGTGGACGAAACATTCTTCGTCGAGGACCGCTTGGCGACTGAAGACGGGGACGAGTTCGGCGGGGCGACTCTCGCATAAGAGAAACAACCACGCAAGAGAAACAACGCGCGAACGGGAGTTCGCGGCGGAGCGCGCCGGAGGGCGCTGTTTTGCCGCGCGGCAAATCATGTCCGATGCCGGACGCGCGAAGAGGAGGCTCTAATGGCTAGGAGATTTATCACGAAGGAGACGCGGGTCGAGCAGATAGCGCGCAACAGTGGAAGGTCGGAGACGGAGACGGCGGTGCAGACCGCGCTTGCCGGACTGAGAGCGCAGATTCAGGCGGTTTACCAGATGATTTCGGAACTGCGCCTAGCGGACAACGAGCCGCGCGACGAAAGAGGAGAAATTGCCCCGGCTGCCCCGGACACTGCGGCGACGGCGGCGATGACCAACCGCAGCGGCGCGGGAATGAATCACGGGGACGTCGTGACGCTTCACGGCGCGGCGGGCGGCGCGTTCGACGCAGCCTCCGGAGCGGGAGATTTGGCGGCGCTCGGAGTATTGTGCTCGGACTCGCCGGACGGGATTTCGGACGCGACGCCCAACGGCGAGAAAGGAGAAGTGTGCCTGTGCGGACGCATGGATGTGACGGCGGACGCTGACGCCGCTCCGATAGCTCCCGGAGACTACCTTGTGGCTTCAGCGGAGGCCGGGAGAGCGGAACGCGCGTCGGAGGCGACTGAAGCGGGAGCGTTCGCGGTGGCGCTCGAAGGCAGGGCGTCGGGCGTCGGCCCGGTGGCGGCTTTCGTGACCGGCCCGGTTCCGTGGGCGGCGCGGGAGGCGTCGGCTCTCAAGAGCCACAGCCGCGCCCGCTTCGAGCGGGACGGTTTCCTCGTTCCCAGCTATGACGACGATGGCTCGATTACGGGTTTTTCCGGATACGTCGCCGGGGCGACGCTGTGGGCGGACGAGGGCATGGAGCGTCTCGCCGCCCGCTGGACTCTCGGATACGACGCCGCAGGGTTGCTGTCAGGCTACACGCATTCGGTTTACGACGCGTCCGGGGCTCCCGTCGCGTCGATAGTCAGGACAATCGCGACACAGCAGCAGAGGGTGGCGGCTGTGATTTCGGAAATATCATAAGGAGGCTGTCATGTTCATCATCGCACAGATACAGGAAATCAGGAACAACCTCGGAAGGCTGCTCGGAAAGGTGAAGGTAACGGACGGGGAGAACGACATGCCCGCGATGGACGCCGAATCGAGGGCGGGATACGCGCGGGTGACGGACGGAGAGAGGACGGCGGGAGTAACAGGCGGCGACCGGGCGCTGCGCTGCTCGCGCGTTCCCTCCCGCCCGACGTGCGATCTTCCCGGCGGATGCCTGCTCATCCCTCTCGGCGAGGTCGAAGCGGGATGGACAGCCGCCGCGTCGGACGACTTTGCTCCCTCTCCGGGGTTCAATCTCTACATAACGGACATTTTTCTGAGGGTGAACGGAGACGCGACGGCGGAAATAGCGGTTCAGCACATCCCCGCCGAGGCGGCGATAATCGACTCGACCGCGGAGCAGACGCTGGCGGCGGTCTCGTTCGGGATTCCGAACAATACGTCGGCGGCGTTCGCCACTCCGATAAGGATTCTGGACGGCAGGCAGTTCAGAGTGGAGGTCAAGCTGGGCGGCGCGACGGACTTCGACATCGACGCGCTGCTGAACGGCTATGAGGAAATAGAGTGACGCGCGCGGGCGCGGCTGAAAGGGGGCGAGGATATGCCGGACATTGACGGATTGGACAGAGACATCGAATGGATTCGGGAGTCGCTGGAACGCATCGAGTACAGGCTGCACGAGATGGAGATCGGGTGCGGCGGAAGGCACAGGGAGATAGACGGGGAGCTGGCGGCGCTGAGGGTGAAGGCTGGGCTGTACGGAGCGGCGGCGGGCGCGGCGCCGGCGATAGTGGCCGTCGCGGCGATGTTCCTGAGATGACGCGGCGGAAAGGCGCGGCGATGTCCGCGCGAGGGAGGCAAAGACCATGAAAAAAATCAGCCCGAACTTCCACGAGGAGGAGTTCGCCTGCAAGTGCGGCTGTGGACTGTCCGGGATCGAACCGGAACTGCTGTACGCGCTCGAATGCGTCAGAGAAAAGTTCAAAGCGCCGGTGACGGCGACGTCCGCGCGCCGGTGCGAAAAACACAACCGGGAGGTCGGCGGAGCGGAAGACAGCTTTCATCTGACGGGCAAAGCGGCGGATATCGTAGTGAAAGGAGTTCCGGCGGCCAATGTGGCGGACTACTGCGAGTCGCTTATCCGCGACAGGGGCGGCGTCGGCAGATATCCCGGTTTCACTCATATAGACGTTCGGGGCAAGCGCGCGCGCTGGCGCGGCTGACATTCAATCCGGATTGGCCGATTAAGATTACGAATCTTAACGAAGGATTCGGATTCAAACCAAACCCAAAGGAGAAAAACCATGGAAAACCTGACATTGAACGATTACGCGCTCATCGCGCTCGTCGCGATTATCGCGGCGAAGAAACTGATGTCGCTCGCCGGATGGGACAGAGGCGCGATAGTGGCCGACGAGTTGCAGTCCGCGCTGGCCGAAGCGAGGTCTTTCATCCTGAAAGCGAAAGCGGGCGACATCCCGCAGATTGACCGCGCCGCAGAGGTCGCGGCGTCCAAACTCAAAGGAGTCGACGCCGAAGACGTAAAACCCATAATCACGGCGCTGGTCAACGGCGGACAGGACGCGCGCAACGGCGCTACATTCAAGATTGACGGACAGGGGAACATCGAAGTGAACCCGGCGGGAGTGGCGGCGAAACTCGCCCGAAAATCCGCCAAATGGCTCAAAAAAGTCTTTTGAAGATTAACCCGCGCGCATGGAAAGGCGGGGGCGGGCGCAACGCCCGTCCCCGACCGTTCCTAAACCGCAAGGCAATAACATGAAAGAGGAAAAACGATGGGAACGATCCTAAAGGCGGCAGTGAAAGCGGAAGCGGCGATGAGGGAAATCGAGATGGAACTGGAAACGATGAAATGCTGCGCGGAGATTGGGGCGGACTTTGAGGACGCGGACGGATACGCGCGGGGAGCGATGGAGGCGGACAAAAGGAGACGGGCCGACGAAGAGATGACCGAAAGCAACAACGGAGTCGCGGAGTTGCTTGACCTCTCCCCGGAGGGAAATAGTATAATTGAAGCGGGGAACATACTCGGAAAAATATGCGAAAGGGCGGCAACCGCCGCGGGCTTGCTAGTCGCGCTCGGAACAAAGGAAGTCGGAGATGGCGCGTCTGTTGAATCGGACTACGCGAAACTCTCGAAGGCCAAAGACTTTCTTAAAGATATTGCGGTAAAAGTTGTCAATAAAGCCAAGAAAACGATCAAAGAAGCGAAAGGAATAATTGTAAATAAAACGTCAGATGATATTTGTATTGCTGGAAATGAATGGGGGAGTAAAAAAACGACAAAGAAGTGGCTGTCGCCCGGTGAAAGCTCGATCAAATATTTTCAAGACGCCGACACAGTGGTGATAATGCCGGGGCAAAGGTTCTTTAAGCCTTATTCAGGCGTTGTTGTGACAGACGGAGCGATAAAAATACGTGACTGGTCAAAAACTGCAAGCGTCACGAAATATGCAGGTATTTATAGCGTGAATGCTTTTTTAGCCCAGCATTATCCAATCACGAAGTTGCCTAATCCAGATTGGAAGCCTTAGTGAAAAGAGGGATAGAAAGTTTCCGAAATACAGATAACGACTGAAATGAAGTAGCGCAGTGTTTGAAATTAAAATTGAACATGGCATTCTCGCAGAAAGGTGAACGACTATGAGAAAGAAGCATTGCCAATTTATCGCTTTGACGATGCTGACAGCAATAATAATTTGGCACATCGTGTTAGGCGCATCGATAATGGCGATAAAGAATGACGAAGGAATAGCAAAAGAAATCGGATCGGCAATACTTGGGGCGGCAGGTCCTGGATGGACGGCAAAATATGTAGTGGCAGCCGCCTTGAAATGCGGTATTGAAGACAATAATCAGATGGCCGCGAAAAGCCGCTCGGCAAACAACAAGAAAGGCCGGCATAATAAAGTGAAAGATATGTCGGCGGAAGAGTCAGAGGGCATGAGCGACTATCTCCTGACGTGGATTTCAGCCTGCGACGCGATGGACGACATGATGCGTTTTAACAGACGTCATTCTTTGAACAGAGAACCCTATGTCACTATGATAGTATCGGCGATCACGGAAGAAAAAAGAAATGTTGAAAGCGCAAACGCGCTTCTGCAAGCTCTTCAAAGCATCATCGGCAATGAATCAGGTTTGAAGTTGTGCGAATGGCGCGAATACAGCCGTAAAGAAGACAGCGTAATATATGATTGCGCTCCCTTAAGCGAGACAGACAGGGAAGAAACAATAAAAAAGATAAAAGATTGGCATGAGCAGTGGATGAAGAAACGCGCCGGGGGAGTTGCCTATTAGTATGACACTGCTCAGTGAATATAGAGCGTCAAAGGGCGGGCCTCTAAAGGGGCGCGCCCTTGTTTTAGTTTTGTCTGTGTTTCGACAAGGAGGGGCGGATGAATGCTAAGAAGATAAAAAAGGTTGCGGTCACGGGCTTGCTCGTGGCGGTCTGGGCGGCTGCGGCGCGATGTGGCGAGGGGAATTAAGGGAAAACTTTCGAAAAAGTTTTCCCTTAAACCCTTTCAAAACGCTTCAATGCGCGCGGCGAAGCGGGCGCGTTCGCGCCAGCGCTCCGCCGCGCACATGGAAAAATATATTGAGAAAGGGTTTCAGTGAAATCCGGTTATGCGGTTAAAGGCGGTGGAACGTAGGGGCGACCCGGCGGGTCGCCCGGACAAGAGGGCCGCGCGGGTCAAGGGCGATTCAGCGAATCGCCCACACCAATCAAACGCGTTTCGCGTGTATGCCGCTATCAATTTGCAGATTCGCGGTGTGTCCTTGCTGTGAAGATTCTCTAACAGAGTCGCTAAAACGCGGCGGCATTCGGCGATGCCGCCCTACGCGAAGAATAATGGGATTAGTCCGGCTTGAAAGTTCCTTTGCCTAATAGCGCGACTATTCTAAATCGCGCTCCATGGTTTTCGGATAAAACCGCATTTGTCCAACTCATTCTTAAAAACCTCAAAGTTGTCGCCTCGATATCTGTCTTCGATATTTAGCAGGCATTTGATAGATTCTCTGGCATATTTTCTCGCAATATTAAGGGTTGGTTTGTTTACCGAAACTCCGGCATGAACAAGTTTGCTTCTGAACTTGTAAAGACTTTTCATTTCACTATAAATGTGAGTTGACTCTTCTTCATTATTACCTACTAATATCGCTACGCCTCTGGAGATACGATTAGCAAGCTCTTTCATATCATCCGGGCTGAACAAAATTTCAAAGCATATCATTATTGAAACAAAAGCTGAATCTATATTGTCTGTTAAATAAGACTGCTTAAAAAAACCATAAGCTTTCTGGAGCGATTTATTTGAAGGATAGCTGAATTCATCGATAAAATTCTGTGCCGCCATTAACTGCGATTCATTAAGAACCAATATATTAGGATCAGACAATAAATAATACACCGGCTTACAGGTTCTAATGAGTTCAACCTCATCGTTTTGATAATAGAACAAATATTCGGCAACTATATTAATATCGCTTTCAACAAAAAGCTTCAAAGATGAAATCGCAGGATGAAGATACTCTCTAACGTTGCTAAAATGGGTTTGAAGATTATTCGAAGAAGGGTTGTCGCAAAGAAGTATTTTAGCGCAAGGGACATCACATGTGAAACTGGTTTTTATCAATAATAAAGGACTGGGATCGCCAAAAAATCCGGTAGCGTCATCAATATTACGCAAAAAGCATCCTTGCATCTGCAGGTCGTTGCTGACATTGGCGAAGGGGCGGTTTTCACAGGCGCTGATTAAAGATATTGCTTCTTCATAAGGAGTCTCTCTTATTTCAAATCCGTGTTTGAGACAAAGTTTTGTTATCGAAGAATCAGCGTTTGAAAGAACATGGATGGAGTGAATTGTTGTTTCTGACATGAACGCCTCCAACATAAAGATATCCGATAGAGCAACAATGAACAACCGCTCATTGAGAGTTAGCGTTCTGTGTGGCAAGCGCTGAAAGGTTGTCAGGGTCGAACCTTCGGCGCAGGTTGTTGTGCCAGTCGTATTTGATAAGGCCGTCTTTTTGAAGGCGTCCGACAACTATACCGGGAGAGACGCAGACTTTGCTTGAAAAACGAAGTATATCTGCTTTGAGAAAAAAGCCTGATTGAGAGAACGCGCTGTATTCCGAGGGGGGAATAAGGATGTTGGCGGCGAACCTGTCCGCTTCGCTCTCTTCTTTCGAGGAAGAAGCGTTCTCGCAATTGATGAACGCTTGTTTTTTTCCGTGATAGATAATATGGGCGGCTTCATGGAAGAAGCTGAACCAGAAATGATCTTCGAGTCTGTGCCGTCCGCTGAGAGCTATTAGCGCTTTTGACGGGTTCAGCCAGTGGGAGGCTCCGCTTAATCTTGTTCCGGGAATTTCCTTGACGATAGCTAGGGCGACGCCTGATCGCGCGCAGGCTTCGACCATATACGGAACGAAATCGCATGGGGCTTTCAATGTCATGTCTCTTATGGCTTTGACCGTTTCTAAAAATGCTGAGCGGTCAAAAGGTTCGGCGTCTATTCCGGCGGCAATAATTTCGGCGATGCGCAACCATGAGGCGACCGCCTTGGTATCGCTCTGAAAAGTGGGAGAACGGCGGTAGAGGATGCGAAGCCGGGAGAGATAGTCGTCAAGCGATTCAGGAGAACTGACGCCGAAAAAACCGAGAATTTTCTCGACAGCGTCCGTCTTGCTAGATGGTTTCGCCATCATACCTCGTTCGACAAGTTCCTTGACCGGAAACTGATCCGCCCATCTGACAAACCCGGAAAGGCGCTTTGCGCTCTCTTCGCGTTTTTTCCTAAGTTTATAATTGGCGCTCAATGCGCTCCAAGTTTCGGCGGGTATGCCGAGAACTCTCTCTAATGCGATAGCGGTCTCCGTTTCAATCGGAGCTTTGCCGTTGAGAATCTGGCTCATAGTTTTTTCTTCTAGTCCGACGCGGCGCGCCAATTCCATTTTCATAATCCCGCGAGCGGCCGCAATCTCGCTTAGCATAAACCCCGGATGAGCGTTATAGTCGGGCTTAAATTCATTGAGCATTTTCGTCGTCATTTGTGATAATCCTCCACATCCAGTATTTCAATCGAAGTAATTTTTCTAAGGTCGGCGTCCGGCTGATGAGGGCTGAAAACGATCCTGAACTGTTCATCGGCGTTGACCGCAAAAACATTTTTGCGCCCAGTCAACATGTGTCTTCTGAACGGAAGAGAAGACGGAACTGCGGCGAGGTTCTCTGACGCTTCCAGAAAGAGCATGCGCGTCTGAATCTTTCCGGCGGTTTTCGTCCCGAACTTCTTTCTCAGCGCGTCGCCGGAATTGAGCAGATTTCTCAAACGCTCATTTCTAAACGTTATAATCATTATAAAATAGTTTACCTTTAAGGTAAAGAAAAGTCAACAAGCGAACGAAAAAGCGAATAACATACGGGAAGCCACGTCATTGTGGCGAGGGGGGTTTTGCGCCGTTCTTTATCGATCGGGCTTGATTTTTTTCGGCGGGTGTGGATAATCAGGGTAGCTTTAAGCCGGTACGGAGATGCCGGCAAGGTGGATATGATGAAACGAAATATGACATGTGCCGAAGAAGCTTCCCTTATGGGAAGCTTTTTTTATGCGCGCGGACGTTTCGGCGCGCGGAATGGAGGCGGCGCGGATTGAAGTCGAAAACTGTTGAAATAATGGACGAAGAAGGGATCAAGAGGGCGCTGATAAGGATAGCGCATGAGATTCTGGAAAAGAACAAAGGGGCCGAGCGGCTGGCGCTGCTAGGCTTGCAGACGCGCGGGGTCCCCATCGCCGAACGGCTGGCGGCGATCATCAAGGAAATCGAGGGCGCGGACGTGCCCGTCGGCGCGCTGGACGTCACTCTCTACCGCGACGACCTGTCGCACATGCGCCATCACCCTCAAGTGCGGGCCACCACCGTTCCGTTCAACGTGGAGAACTCGCGGATAGTGATCACCGACGAAGTGATCTACACAGGCCGCACCATCCGGGCGGCGATGGACGCGATAATGGACTTGGGGCGTCCGCAGTTGATACAGCTTGCGGCGCTAATCGACCGCGGCCACAGGGAACTTCCCATCAGGGCGGACTACGTGGGCAAGAACATCCCGACGTCGCGCCTCGAGTGGGTTCACGTGAGGCTGCGGGAGGTGGACGGCATCGAGGGGGTCACTCTGGGGCGCAGCCTCGACCGCGCCGCGGACGACGAATAATCCCGCCTGAATCGAACACGGAGGATTTATGGATAGAAACCTAATAAGAATTCGCACTCTGGACAAGGAAGATATCACCAAGATACTCGACCAGTCCAAAGTGTTTCTTGAGATATTGGACAGGCCGATAAAGAAAGTGCCGGCGCTGCGCGGCAAAGTGGTGGTGACGCTTTTTTTCGAGCCGAGCACGCGCACGCGGATGTCGTTCGAGCTTGCGGCGAAGATGCTGAGCGCGGACGTGCTGAACTTCGCGGCGAGCACGAGCAGCGCCGTCAAGGGCGAGTCCCTGAAAGACACCGCGCTTACTATGAAGGCTCTCGGCGCGGACTACATTGTGGTGCGGCACACGCACACCGGCGCTCCGGAGTTCATCGCCAAGCAAGGCGACTTCAGGGTGATCAACGGCGGCGACGGTTTCGGCGAGCACCCGACTCAGGCCCTGCTGGACCTGTTTACGATAAGGCAGAAACTGGGCAGGCTCGAAGGGCTGAACGTGGCGATAATGGGCGACATAGCGCACAGCAGGGTGGCCCGCTCGAACATCTTCGCGCTGACCAAGATGGGCGCCAACGTCCGGCTCGTCGCCCCACCCACGATGCTCCCTGTCAACATCGAAAAACTCGGCGCTCAAGTCCACTACCGCCCCGACGCGATTTTCGAGGACACCGATGTTCTCTACCTCCTGCGCGTTCAAACCGAGCGCCAGAAGGACAGTCTCCTGCCTTCCCTCAAGGAATACGCGGAACTGTTCGGCGTGAACGGCGACTTGCTCTCGAAGTTCAAGAAAGACGTCATCGTGATGCATCCGGGGCCGATCAACCGGGGGGTGGAAATCTCCCACGACGTCGCCGACGGGAACGACACTTACATCGAGGAGCAGGTGAGGAACGGGCTGGTGGTGAGGATGGCCGTGCTCTATCTGCTCGAAGGGGGAAAGGAGGCCGCGCATGAAGCTGTTAATTAAGGGAGCGGAGATAATCGACCCGGCGGGCAAAATTGCCGGGCGCAACGATATCCTCGTCGAGGACGGGGTCATAAGGGAAATCGGAAAACCCTCTGCGGCGGGCGCAGAGGTTCTGGACGCGTCCGGGCTGAAGGCGGCTCCGGGGCTGGTGGACATCCACGTCCACTTCCGCGACCCCGGCTACGAATACAAGGAAAACGTTGCGACCGGGCTTCGGGCGGCGGCCGCCGGCGGTTTCACTTCCGTCGTCTGCATGCCGAACACCAAGCCTGACATCGACACGAAGTCGGTGGCGAAATATGTGAACGACAAAGCGCGCGCGGCGGGCCTCGGCAGGCTTTTCATCGCCGGCGCGATTTCAAAAAAACGCGAGGGCGCGGAACTCGCCGAGATAGGCGACATGATGAACGAGGGCATTGTCGCCGTCACCGACGACGGAAACCCGGTGATGAACGCGCAACTGATGCGCCGCGCGCTCGAATACACAAAGATGTTCGGCATCCCCGTCATGTCGCACGCGGAGGACAAGAACCTCGCGGGCGCGGGCGTGATGAACGAGGGCATGGTGTCCACCACCATCGGGATGAGGCCCATTCCCAAGGAAGCTGAGACGGTGATGGTTCTCAGGGACATCGAGTTGGCGGCGCTCACAGGCGGGCGACTGCACCTGACGCACATCAGTTCCGCCGAATCTGTGGACGCCGTCAGGCGCGCCAAAGCGCGCGGACTTCGCGTCACCTGCGACGTCACCCCGCACCACCTCGTCCTTACCGACGAGTCGGTTATGGGGTTCGACACCGCTACTAAGGTGAACCCGCCGTTGAGGGCAGAGAGCGACCGGCGGGCGCTCGTCGCCGGGCTGCTCGACGGAACAATAGACGCCATCGCTTCCGATCACGCCCCGCACGCCGTCCACGAAAAAGAAGTGTCGTACGACGACGCCCCGTTCGGCCTCGTCGGGTTGGAGACCACGCTGGCGGTCCTTGTCACGCGGCTCGTCGAGACGGGCGCGGCGCCGCTTGAATTGCTGATAAGCAAACTGACCGCCGGCCCGGCCGCCGCGCTGGGGCTGAACGCCGGCTCTCTCGCGCCCGGCGCTCCGGCGGACATCGTTCTGTTCGACCCCGCCGCCGAATGGACGGTGGACTCCTCCAAGTTCTTCTCGAAAGGGCGCAACTGCCCGTTCAACGGCTGGCGCGTCCGCGGCAGAGTCGCCGCCACCGTCGCCGCCGGAAATATCGTCTTCAAAGACGGCGCGTTTGTATAATCGGCGGTAGAGAAGTAAACAGTTGACAACAAATGATTGAATAGATAACATTTTATAAGAACCATAGTTCTTTCTGCTTTGTTCATGATATTTGGTAATAACGATGAGTGAAAAAAAAGGTACAGTGTCTTTGAAGAAGTTGCCTTGGCAACCCGTTTCAAAGAATGTACCTTTAACGTCTTTGTTATCTTTATTATAAAAGTTATTTCTGTTTTGTCAATACAAGAACTAGTTGTCTTGAAGTTAATGAAACATAAGAGTAGAGGTGCCATTGTGGATGATGATAATGAAAAACGGACAAACGCAAAAAAATATTTTTTAACAAAAATAAGCGATTATATTGACAACAAACATAACATGATTTCAAAAAAACGACATGACAGTTTGGAGCTATATTTGCATGTGTGCATTCTAACATACGAAGAAATGGTTAATTCGGGAAACAGTCAACAATTGAAAAGCGCGCTTAAATCACTTCTTGACAGCTTAAAAACAATTATTGAACATCATCCATATAATAGATCAGAGCAGCTAAAAACTGATTTGAAAACAATAAAGACTCTAATAGAAACAAAAGATAATAATGGGGCATACTCGGCGTTAAATATAGGAATGCAGGCTTTATATAAGAAAATTAGTAAATCATCGTTATTAGAATACTATTTGCCAATTATCAAAATAACAGGTTGCTTCCAAGAAATGGACATATTATTGGCGAGTCTCATTAGCGACTTGTTATATAGAGGTTATTCTTTGTTTAGCATAAGAGATTGGTACAAAAAACACATAAGAGACAATAATGCAATGTTTGTTAAAGATATGAACGAGAATAATGTTGAACCCTATATAGAATCGCTATCAGAATTCGACTTTGAAAAGAAAGATATTGTTGTTAGAAGGTCTTTAGACAAAATAAATAGAAAAACAGGCGAAGAGATCAAAAGCATTATCCAAAGAATAAATAGCAATAAAAGTGATGGTAATGATATTGAGATCATTAATACAGCAGACAATAGTATTAAAATGAGTTTTAAGGTAAAAGCATATGATTATTATCACGCAATAAGCGTTGCTCAGCTACAGTTGACAGATATAACTAGTGATCTTGAATTGAATCCCTTAATTAGAATTAAAGGCAAACTTAATAAAAATTATGAAATAGTAAACGATGAAACAAAAACAATAGATGAACGTACGTTGCATAAGAACATATCTATCGAAGATGCAGCCGATAAATGGCAAACAATCACATTTAAAGAATTTACTGACATCAAGTACAAATCTTATAATGACACTAAGTTAAAGAGCGATATACAAATAATCGAATCAATATTTTACACGGTAATAAACACACACAAATATGAGCATAAATATCGACTACTTAACACTTGGACTGCAATGGAGTATCTACATTATTCATATGAGGAAGGGTCAATTATTGAAAAAATTAGAACTATAATACCAAAATTGTACTGTAACTATTATATTAGAGAGAAGATGAATATATTTTGTGACAGACTATTAAGCAATTACAATTCTGGTAAATTAATAGAAAAAACTGATTATTTAACAGAGATGTTGAAAGAATGTGAAATACAAGGTAACCAACGATATAATGTGAGCAACTTAATAAAACACATAACAGAAAATGCCGTAACATTAGAAAATAGTATTAAAAAACATGCAATACTATGGCGTGAGCTATGCGAATTAAATGGTCTGATAAGCAATAACGATATTGCTAAGAAAAGAATAGAAGAATATCACAATTTAATTTGCGCTGATTTAAATCTAATTTACAGAATTAGAAATATTGTTGCGCATTCAGGGATGGAAATGATGGATAATATTGACTATATAACATTAAGACTAATGTCATATATAAATTCTCTGCTAACATTGATATTGTATTATAAATCAAAAAACAATGACATTACCATAAAAGAGATATTATATTCAATAGTAGAAACATACAAGAATTACGAAGTGCTAATTAATAAGGATGACATAGATAAATACAAGTTAACAAGACCAAAGTATATGTTTATTGAATAGGCTAAATGAATATACGAATTGATGATAGAACTTAAATATCAACACATAATTGAGGCGAGGAGGCGGATGCCGGCGTTGGTAAGGCCGACGCCTGTTGTCCGGTCGGCGGCGCTCAGCGAGGCGTCGGGCGCGCAAGTCTTCCTCAAACTCGAAAACCTGCTGGAGCCTGTAGGCTCATTCAAGCTCCGCGGCGCTTTCAACCGGATGTCTCTGTTGACAGAAGAGGAAAAACGCCGGGGAGTGGTCACCGCGTCCGCAGGCAACCACGGGCAGGCGGTGGCTTACTGCGCGTCGCTCTCCGGAGTGGACGCGGTGGTGTTCATGCCTGTGAACACGCCGAAGATAAAAGCGGAGAGCGTGGGCAGGTTCGGGGCCGGGATACGGCTCGAAGGGGCGGACTACGACGACGCGGAGAGACGGGCGCATGAGTTTGAGAGAGAGAGCGGGCGGGTGTTCATCCACCCGTTCTATGACACAGCGGTGATGGCGGGGCAGGGGACGGTTGCGCTGGAACTGATGGAGCAGACGGGGGGAGTGGACGTCATAGTCGTTCCCGTCGGAGGGGGCGGGCTGGCGTGCGGGTGCGCCGTCGCCGCAAAAGCTCTCAACCCGAACATCCGCGTTATCGGCGTTCAACCTGAAACCTCGGCTCCTTTTGTCGAATCCAAGAAAGCCGGACGCCGCGTGGAATCTCCCATCGGCGACTCTCTGGCCGACGCCCTCACAGGCGAGATAATCGCAGACGATATGTTCGAGCTTTTCGATTCGCTAGTGGACGAAGCAGTCGCGGTCTCAGAAGCCGCGCTGGCGGACGCGGTTTATATGATGCTCAAAAGACACGGTATCGCGGTCGAAGGAGGCGGAGCGGCGGGCGTGGCGGCGCTGCTCGGCGGCATCCCCGGCGTCGCCGGCAAACGCGTCGCCGTCATCGTCACCGGACGCGGCATCGACCCTTCCGCTCTCGCTAAAATAATCAAAGAAAAAGAAAATATTTATTAACCCGGTTTTTTCACGAGAAATATCCGAGAATCGAATATGCCGACTATTATACGGTTTATTAGATAAAACTACCCATTAGGCATTAACCGGATTCGCTGATAGAAATGGCGAATCGGGGCGATTTTCATAGCGGCGAACTGCTTCGTTGCCGCCGCATTATTTTGTTCATGAACCCGTCGCTCCTGTGAAAATGTTCAAGAAGAAGATTCTCATAGAAAACCCTACCAATATCTTTATGCACGATAAGCGCCGAAGGCGGAAGCGCAGCTCCGCCTTTGGCGCTGGCATGAAATGTTTTGAAAGGGATTTTAAGGGAAAACTTTTTCAAAAGTTTTCCCTTAACTCTTACTCTCACTCTTTTTTCTTCTTTTTCTATCCTTTTTCCCCAAACGCGCGCCGCTGGCGCGGCGCGTTATCTCGCGTCGTACAGAGGGTCGCAGAGAAGCGTGTTTGCGGACACCGGGACAGATTTGCCATAGTTCTTTTTAAAAACATCGAGATCCTGCATGGAAACTTTTCCGTCCATATTGAAGTCGGCAGCGGGGTGATACAGAGCGTCGCCCGCAACCGCGCCGAACCGATATTTAAGAGGTTGAAGATTAGCCATATGCACCGTTGGGCGGCAAGTGGGATTGCCGATCTCGCCGCCGCCGCCGGAATTTCCGGCAGGGATTGAGGTTGGCGACACAGTCGTATCTGTTGTCGCGCTGAGACTGCCCGCAGACTTCAGAGTCACCGCGCATTCGCCGGGCGCTGAATCCGCCGCGCACCCCATCATTGCCGACATTCCCGGCTCCCATGTTCCCGCCGTAAACACAGCCCTGATGATGTATTGGCCCGACGCGCCAACGCATTCTGAGCATATCCCCGTTCTCATTCTGAAAACAGGTATGTTGCCGCTCATGTCTGTCTGCGAGGATTTAACGACCGTTTTCGTTGCGGCATCTACCACTTCAACTCTTACACCGGGCAAAGGCGTTTCGACTTTTCTGAACCCAGTCGCCGCCCCCGCCGCCGCAAGACATCCCGGCTCTCCCGCCGCGCATGTCTCTATCTCATACTTCGTAAACGGTTTGCCGAACTCGATCGACACCGGACACACATCAGGGTCAATCGCGCACGGGTCTTGAGTTTCCAGCCTGACCGGCGACGGGGAAACAGCTATCATCGATTCGCCGCATGATATTCCGGTGTAGCTCACGCCGAGGTAGTAATCGCCGGAAACAGCTACAGGCATGCTGTAGAAAGAAAGCGGTTCCTGTCCCAGTTGTCTGTCATGCGCGCCGGGCACAGGGCTTGCCGTCAGCCTGTCATAAGGCGTCAGGCAGGACTCCGGGTTAGAGTTTGCGCAAAGATAAACATGATATCCCGCGCCCATTCCGTCGTCATCCGCCGAGTTCGTCCAGCCCGCGCGCGCTCCGTAGTACGTCGGCGCTGTCTCGAACGCTTCCACAGCCGTCGGCGGCAGGCATTTGTCCGATGGCAAACAATAGCCGCAGTTCGAAATATCCGAAGCAGTATAAACGGAACTAGCGTTTCCGATCGGGTCCATCGCCGTCGCGCAGTACACATACTCCGTATTGGTCGTCACGGATTCATCAATATAGTTCAGAGCCGTCATTGGGGAAGCATTGATTTTTGAGAATTTCGCCGCAGAGTCGCATGTCGCCAAGTTTCCTTCGCATCTATGGACATCGTAAGTGACGGGGTTCTTATCCGACACCTCGCTCCAAGCCGGAGAGCAAGAGAACATATCAAATGCGACAGGCTGTGTCATTACGGGTTTTGCCGGAGGAATGGGGTCTTCCGGTGGAACACATACGACCGGCCCGGCAGACGCGGGCGCGGGCGTCTCCCGGGAATATCGGTCGTACATGTTGTAAGCGTAAACTCTGTAACAATAGGCAATGCCGTTTTCGAGAAGCGCGCCGGAGTCCGTATAGCTTGTCTCGCCTCCGGCGGACACAATTTTTATAGGAGTTCCCGATCCTGGATCCGGGGTCTGAGCGCAGTCCCCTTGGACTGCGGGCGCTCTCATTATCTTATATCCCACGAGTTCATGCGGCTCCGGATAGTCGCAGTTCGCGAAAATGTTGCCCTCATCGTCCGCGCAAACCTTGTCCCATTCTATCTTGCAGGACTGGCCGACCGGTTCACCCATAACTGTCTGATTTTCGGGCCAAGCTGGAGCCGTTTCCAGCGCGACATCGCTAATTACCAAGCACTTCCTATAACGGAACGACGTGTCGAAAGCGCCGCAGTTTGCGGTCTGGTTTTCGGGACATGTTCCTGCGGCCTTGCAGTTGTCGCAAGCCTCCACCCAGAAACACCATTCCTTTTCTTCGTTGCCGAAAACGGTGTCGTTGGAATACGACATCGGATTCAAAACCGACGGCTGCGCGATTAGAGAGAAATTCAATTTCGAGTATCCGTCCGGGCGGCCTTCAACATCCGCGCCGCATGAAGAAGGCGTTGCTTTTTGACAATAATAGATATTGTATCCGCCGCCTCCCGCCAGATCAGCCTCGGAGCCGGGGTCCCAGTTGACATTCACGCCGAATCTGCCGATCTGAAGCACGACCGAAGGCTCCACCTTCGCCGGCGGCTTCAGGTCTTGCGGCGCGCAGACGGACGGCGCAGACCATTCCGACTTGTTCCCGCCGACATCCACCGCCCGGACCTGATATGAATAAGGCGTCATATTTACAAGCCCTGATTGTATGTGGTAATCCGTCAGAATCGTGTTCGTATTTATCTGCACGCCATCCCGCCTGATGTCGAAACCGTAGAGAGATGGGTCGGAGGCCCTGTCCGCCGTCCACTCGCAGGAGCAAACCCCGTCGCTTTCTAGTGGCGTTGCGCAGGAGAAATCCGAAATCACGGATTCCAAAGGCGCATCCCAATCCTCAGGTGTGCATACCGCTCTGGTCCAGTGTCGGGCCGGTAATTCTTGATGTTCTGCGGATACATTTACTGCGGAAAAAAAGAAATACCTCGGACTTCCGTTCAGTTCGCCTACTGGTATGTTGAATGATTTCGTATAAAGAGAAGAGCCATTTTCCGGGAAGTTCGCAGGACCTGACAGAGACTCCACAAGCGTCGCCGTGTTCGCGTCGTTTACGGTGTTGTAATAGACGTTGTAATAGATGTTGTTATAGTTTATTAAAGACCTGTCTGGAGATGGAAGGACTTCGAAAACACAGCTATTGCCTGCCGCAGGAGGCGTTGCCCCCTGCTTGACGCAAGTTGATGTCGATCCTTGCCCGCCCGACTTGCAGGTGGTCGATCGCGTGATCGGCGGCGCGATAAAATAATCACCGTACCCAATAGCGCTCACCCTGTTTTGTCTTATTATCTGCAGTCCGGGGATTGAATCAACCACATAGAAAGGCGTTCCTCCGGACAACTGTATCTTTCCTGTCAGGAGCGTCATCATCGCGCTTTTGCTCGTAGAGCCGAGCAAAGTCTCTCCGTTAGGAAGCAAGTTCTTTACTATGAACCTCAACTCGTTGTTTATGTATCCGATTTTCAGTCTTTTTTCGGTGTCGTTCCCAACAATCAGCTTGCATTCGAGCGGGTCTCTCGTTTGCGGATAGGTGAAGCAATTGTTATTCCATAGAACTTTAACTAGGGTCGGGTCGACAGCTTCCGCTTTCGGCGAATAAGCCACTGCGAAAGCGTTCGGAAAATATGTGTCCGCCGGGTTAGGGTCTATGATATCCGGATTGTAGATTACCAAAAGATAGGTTTCGATCGCTCCAGATCCCGATTGAGGCGGCTGCCCTCCGAGACTCACTCTTGCGCAAACCACATCTTCGCCGGGCAGTTCGTCGTATCCTTTTCCCGCTCCGGCGGAAAACCCATGAACGTCAAGCATGTTCCATGCTGTTCCTGTCACTACACTCTGATTCCCATTCGCGTCCGGCTCTCCGCATGTGTCTCCCACAGGGTCGTTGATTGTGTTGTATAGGGAATGTGCGGAAGTTCTGCAATACGGAGATCCCGGATAGTTGACTGAACAGCGCTCGTAGCTCGGCATCTGCGCGCAGTTGTTTGTGGCGGGCGTTTCATAATGGGAATTCCAAGTAGATAGTGAAGCGCAGGGCGCGTTTTCCATATCCGGCAATTCAGAAGTGACATTTCCTCTGCTGTCCGCCGCAACGATGTAATATGTGATTGTTTCTCCGATCGGTGTCCCTGTCAAATCGATTTCTCCTACGAACTTGTGTAAAGCTGAATCATATCTCATAACTATAGGTGGCCACGTATTAGCAGCACCACCAAACGTATATGAAGCATCACCAAAATAGTAATATAATTTAGGGTTGCCTTGTTTCAAACAGTCTCCTGTTCCGTTCGGATTGGGGATGCAGGGGGGATTAGGAGAAATGGCCGGGTCGGGCCTGCTCCACCATTCCGCCATCTCGCAGTCGTTCTGATCGCAGTCAACGCCGCAACAGGATTGCATTTGCTCCTGTCCTTCTATGGTCGCGTAAACTGTCATTTTTGCGCCCATTACCGCCGATGAATTGACGATGTTCGTAATTATCGGCGGTTGTGGCATCGTCGGGATGTCAAACTCGAACTTAATATCATCCGCTGCCGCCCCGCTCGAGACGCAAAATATCATTGCCGCGGCAGCTATAACGGCAAATGCTAAGAATCGCGCTTTCCGGCTTGTTTTCGATTGTCTATTCATCAGTCATGTCCTCCGTTTTGCGGCGACGGGATTCTTTCACTCCCCGCGCGGCTCCGTCACTTTTTACTCTTCCCCTACCGGCCCGCGAACAGCGCTGAGAACCGTTCGGCGACGTCGGATTGACAAACGATAACAAGGCTGCCCGATAAATATATATCAAAATTGTTGCCAACTTGCGACAAATACCCCTAAAAAGAAACCGTTTATTAAAGCCGATATTTTTTTCGCCGCTCTTTCGGT
>Ga0209606_1001592_pt1 | contig 27573 bp, 15 predicted proteins | sample AD_UKC057_MetaG_FD_184412 | JGI IMG/M metagenome (GOLD analysis project Ga0209606, IMG submission 184412) | Active sludge microbial communities of municipal wastewater-treating anaerobic digesters from USA - AD_UKC057_MetaG (SPAdes) (version 2) | ecosystem: Engineered > Bioreactor > Anaerobic >...
AATATCGTGTGGCGCGCATTGGAGGAACCCCTCGCCCAGCTCGCCAATAACGCCGGGCTCGAAGGCCCGGTAATCGTCAAGAAGGTGGAAGGCGCCAAGGCGAACATCGGCCTCAATGTCGAGACCGGCCAATTGGAAGACTTGGCGGCTGCGGGCATTATCGACCCGGCAAAAGTTCTTCGCACCGCCATCCAGAATGCCGTGAGCGTAGCGGGTTGCTTCATCACCACCGAATGTCTCGTGACCGACATCCCCGAACCGCCAAAACCCGCGCCCGGACCCCATGGCCACGGCGGAATGGGCGGAATGGGTGGAATGCCCGGCATGATGTAACCAGTGTTTTCCCCGAGATACGCTACGCGCCGATCCCCGCGGATCGGCGCGTTCTATGTGTGGACCGCTGGCCGCACGGCCTGGCGGGAGGCGCCCAAGGAGTGAGACACCCGCGCTCGGCGGTACCAGGTGCGGTATCCTCTTGTGACATCTTGTGGCACCCCGCTCTCCCGTGAAAGCAGAAGCCGGGCAAATCGCAGCGCAAAAACAATAAAAACCCCTATTCTTTTGCCCGAATAGCGGTTTTCTGGTATAAGTTCTGCGTTGATGGGAGCATTTGAGATATGTGGCGCGTTTCGAGCACCGATGTCTCCTCGGGAGTGACGGAGGGTGATAGGGATGGCATCCATAGGGTCGGCGGGCACTTCGAGTGCGGGCCAGATTCCGGTTGAGGCGGCCCGGCAGGCGGCTGTGCTGGCCAAGCAGAAAGAGGTCATGGCAGAGCAGGGAGAACAGGTAGTGAAGTTGATCGAATCGGCGAGCGTGCAGTTGCCACGGTCAACGGGCGTGGGCCAGATACTCGATATTCGTGTGTAGCGTTTCCAGCGGCAGACTGGAAAGAAAGCTACTGACACGAGGGGCGCCGTCGAAGTCGACAGCGCCCCTCACTATTGCGTCCTGGCCGCGAGCGGTCAAACCAACCTCTGCTGTTCAACCGGCCCCGCCGCTATTTCAGTCGAGGAAGTTGGCGTAGAGCCATGCCCATGCGCGACTGACGGGGTACGTCGACGGGTATCTCAGGAACGAGACGTGCCCGTCCATATAGAGTACGTTCGCCCCGCCGGGGACGTGGTTGAAGTTGTCGGCGATTTCGGTGACCTCGTCGTACATCACAGCAAGTTCGGACTGGGCCAATGCGCTGCCGGCGGGATTGTTGATATCGGTGACGAAGAACCGCTCGATGCCCTCACGAAGCCGGTACACGGTGATGCTTTTGCCGTCGTCCTTGGTGACTGGGATGTCGGAGTCGAACTGGGTGATATCGGGGGGATCGAGCAAGCCGTATACCGCGGTTCCAAAGCCCATGTCGATGGTCGTTCCCAAGCCCTGGGTCATGGCGTTCTCGTCCGCACCGGTGACCATGAAATCATCCTTGGTCAAGGCCCAGCCGAGGTATTTGTAGGACCGTCCGTCAAACCGGCAGGGGTCCGGCGGCAGGTCGGGATTCTCGTCCACATTCCAGATGCCCGATTCCAGGCCCTCGATCCCGTCTGCATCCGACGGGCACACCAACACGTTCATATCGCTGAGATACTCGGGGTACACCTGCTGCCCCGCAAAGAAAATACTGCCGTTCGTGACCCTGTCGCATCCCTGGCCCGTATACCCGGCTTCCAGGGGATTGAGAGAGTGGTGTGTTTTCATGGTGGGGAACTTCTCGCCCTTGGCTTCGTTGGCGTACATCTTGAACACCAAGCCCATCTGTTTGAGGTTGTTGGCGCAGCTTGCGCGCCGGGCCGCTTCGCGCGCGCGGGCCAACGCCGGCAACAAGATTGCCGCCAGGATGCCAATGATGGCAATTACTACAAGCAATTCAATCAGTGTGAACCCTTTGTTCTTCATGTCCTTATTCCTCCTGTTATGAGAATGACACCGTTTCTTCGCAACCACGCATCCACGATCAACAAAAACAGAATAGAACACCGGCTGCTGGAGGTCAACGCGGCCAATTGCCTCACGTAAGAAAAGTAGCGCCTGACCCTGCGTCAGGCGGTCCGGCCGTCCGGCGCAAGGCCGGACGCTACAGCGGGGATGCGGAGGCGACGTGTTTGCGGTCTTCCTTGTGTCTTGGTGCCTTGGTGGTTCTATCGCAGGAAGTCATCTGTGGACGCGTATTGGGCATTCAGGCCGTTTCGGAGACCTGGCGGTCGGAAGAGTGGCTGGGTCGGGAGACCCTGTCACAGCGGGGTGAAGGGATTGGAAAACGCGCCACAGCGGAGAGGTGACGTACATTGTACCTCTTCCGGGGTCCGCCCCGGGGTCTGCCACGCCTTTCGCGTGGCGCAGCCCTGGGGTCCGTCTTGCGCGGGTTTCCGTGCGGGTTTCTTTACTTGACGCGGGGGACTGTGCTAGAACCAGCGTTTTCCGTGCGGATAGCTGCAGCAGATACAGATACAGAGAATGAGCGAGACCTATCGTGGACCTTTTTGAGCCGATTGCACAGTGCATCGTGAGCGCAATTCCTGAACTCGAGCCGGCGGAGCTTACGTTTGCCCCGCCGCCCAAGCCCGATATGGGTGATGTGGCGCTTCGAACCTTCGAGGCGGCGCGGAAACTGAAATGTCCTCCGCCGCAACTTGCCGCGCGCATAGCCAAAGAGGTCGCGTTTGGCCCCGAGGTCCTCGAAACATCCGTTGCGGGTCCGTATGTGAATTTCAGACTGAATCGCGGCGTTTTTGCCCGGCGCATTGTCGCCTCGGTTCTTGAAGCCGGTGACGCTTTCGGGTCGAATGCCTCGGGCGGGGGCAAGCGGGTGCTGATCGAGCACACCAGTATCAACCCGAATGCCAGCCCGCACGTAGGCAGGGCCCGCAATGCCATGATCGGCGACAGCGTGGTCCGTTTGCTGCGTTTCGAGGGCTACGGCGTCGAGGTGCACTATTACGTTAACGACATGGGCCGCCAGATCGGCTTGTTGGTGCTGGAATGCCCGGAACCGGAGCAGCTTTCGTTCGACGAGGTCCTGGACATTTACGTCAAGGCCAACGAGCGGGCCGAGGCGGAGCCGGCATTCGCCGATAAAGGTTACGAACTGCTTGCAAAAATGGAGGAAAAGGACCCCGAAACCGTCCGGAGATTCCATAAGATCACTGATCTCTGCCTCAAGGGTCAGCTGGCGGTGCTCGAGCGTGTGGGGGCGAGTTACGACGTGTTCGATCGCGAATCGGACTACATCCGCGACGAGCGTCTGGACCAGGTTCTGGCCGCATTGCGCGACAAGGACGCCGTGTTTACCGACGAAGACGACCGTCTGGTGGTCGACTTGGCGAAGCTGGGGCACGCGCGGGACGAAGGGCGGTATTTTGTGCTCATGCGCGCTAACGGCAGCTCGATGTACGGATGCCGCGACCTCTCGTACACGATTCACAAGATGAGCCTGGGTGCGGACCTCAATCTGATCGTCCTTGGCGAGGACCACAAACTCTACGCGGAACAGGTGGCCTTGATTCTCGGGGCGGCGGGTTTCGCAACGCCCGAGCCTATCTATTACGCTTATATCACGCTAAAAGAAGGCAAGATGTCGACGCGAAAAGGAACGGTCGTGCTTCTCTCCGACTTCCTCGACGAAGCGGAATCGCGCGCTGCCGAGAAGGTCGAGGAACAGTGCCGGGACCTTACGGCGGGGGAACGGCGCGCGATCGTCAAGCAGGTGGCCATTGCGGCCGTACGGTTCGCGATTCTGCGCGTGAATCCTAACAAGAACGTGGTGTTTGAATGGGAGTCGGCGCTTTCGTTCACGGGCGACACGGGCCCCTACGTGCAATATTCATGCGCGCGGATCGCCTCGATTCTACGGAAATTCGGGGAGCGGCCCGAAACCATCGGCGAGACGTTTCCTGTAGAGACGGCGGCCGAATGGGCGCTGCTGATGCAGTTGGCGTCGTTCCCGGGCGTAGTGGCGAATGCCGTGGCGCAACGGAATTGCGCTCCCATCGGCCAGTACGCGCTTGACACGGCGCGGACCTTCACGACGTTCTACCACGAGTGTCCGGTCATTAGTGCGCCTACGCGTGAACAGCAGGTTGCCCGTGCGCAGATGTGCATGGCCGCGCGCCAGACGCTCAAGAACGCCCTCGGCCTCCTCGGGATCACTGCCCCCGAGCGGATGTAAGCCGGGCGCCCAGCGGCGAGCGGGGAATTGCCGAATCCCCAGGTGCATATGACTGCTCTTCCGCGCGGACCTTCCTCCGGCGGCCCCCCAAAGAGAGTGGAATAACTCTGCCGAATCACCCGCTTAACCTCCGAGCGCTGCTGAGATTATCGAGCAGGTCAAGGGGAGGTCTTCGGCCGTGCCCGCGCACCGGTGACGGGGCGGCGCTCAGCCCCGGGTCTTGGGGGCCGGTTTTGTTCCTGGAGAGCGGGCAGGTACACTAAGGCGGATATGAAGACGCAAGAAACAGGTTTGCGTGAAGCGCTTGGGACCGGCATCGAGGCCTGCGGGCGCGGGCTGACGTCGCTCGAGAGCGCGCTGCGGCCGGACCCCATTCTCAGCGATGCCGTGTTTGACGGCACCCGGGAATGGGTCAACCTGTTGCGGTACAAGCTCGTGCCTCATCTTGCGGGTGAAGGGTGCCTGATCGCCGCTGTGGCCGGGGGCACCAACACGGGGAAATCCACTGTATTCAATCTTCTTCAGGGGCGGGAAGTGAGCCCGGTTCGTTCGACGGCCGCGGCAACGCGCAGACCGCTGCTGGCGGGGAGCCCCGGACGGGTTGCCCAGTGTCTCGAGGGGAAGCTCGTCCCCGAGTTTGCGCCGGCCATGCTGGATGAGCCGGACATGCTGCTTTCGCAGAAGACGCCGCCCGACCGGTTGTTTGTCGTGACGAATCCGGACCTTCCCGGGCGGCTGGTGCTGCTGGACACGCCGGACGTGGACTCGATCGAAAAACAGCACTGGACCCTGGCGGAACATCTGCGCGCGGCGGGCGACGTCATTGTGGCGGTGTTGACGGGCGAGAAGTACCGTGACGAACGCGTCGTGGTGTTTTTCCGCGAGGCGCTCGCGTCGGGGCGCGTAGTCATCCCCGTGATGAACAAGGCCGATGCGGTGGACGATTTCGCGACAGCGCGCCACCAGCTCGAAGAATTCCGCAAGGACGTGGGCTGCCGCGGTCCCGCTTTCGTTGTGCCGCATGACTTCAAACTGGCGCAGGTGTACGGGGAGCCCATTCGAGCCCTGGACGGCGACACGGACCTGATGACCTGCCTTCTGGAGCTCGACGTCTATGCGATCAAGCGCCGAGTGTTCGAGTCTTCCGTGCGTCACTTATGCGGTCGTGCGGAATTGTTCCTGGAGGATGTCGACACGGCAGCGGGGGTGTTGCGATCGGTCCGCGAGGAGTACCGTCTTACGGCGAAACGGGCCTCGGAAGCATATGATCCGCGGCCGGGCGCCGCGGTGGGAGGGCTATTTCACGAGTTCGTGCAGGCGCGGCGTGGACCGCTCCGGCGGACCATAGGGAAGGCGAGCGCGGCCATCGCGCGCGGGGCCGCGGCTCTGGGCCGGACCATTTCCCGGGCGTTTCTGCGCCGGGCGGTGCTGGAGACCCCGGATTCGGAGCGGTCGAGCGAGGAGATTCGCGCGGCCCATCAACAGACCATCGAACGGATTACGCGGGAACTGGTGGCTGGATATATCCAGTCTATTGGACATCTGCGCGAGCCGGCTGCTCACTTGTTGCGGAAGTGTTCGGAACGCTTGGAACCCGAAGCGGCGGCCGAGGGCGTCGTCAAGGAAGTGCTCCGGTCGGAGGACATCTCGGATGAATTCAGGAGGCATGCCCAGCGGACTATCGAGACGTGGTGGAACGAGCATCCGAATCAACGGCATGTGCTGGAAGCGCTGGACACGATACTTGCGGTAGCGCCGGCGGCTATTGCGGCGCCCATGTCGATCTACACGGGCGGCGTGGGGGTCCCGGAGGCCATGTTGGTTGCGGGACCGGTGGCGGAGCAGTTCGTGGCCCGCGTTATCGAGTACCAGTTTGGCGATGCCATGTTCGATTTTGTGTCGCCTTGGCTCGAGGAGCAGCGGCGGCATTTGGCCGATGCGCTCCTGGAACAGGTAACCGCTCCTCTCTTGACCGGGCTGGAGAGCATGTCGGCGGTATTGGAAGGCGAGGGGGTCGAAGAACTGCGGAAAGGAATAGAATCGTGTCTGAAAGCCTTGCGGGCATAGTCGAACGGTTACGGCGTCTGGCTGCCTACGAGGGCCCGTGGCGCCCTCTGCGCGAGGAGTCGCCGCGGCTGCGGGCGCGCGTGTCCGAGTTGCGCGAACGCGAGACCCGGCTGGACGATCTGCTCGTGGTTGCCCTGGTGGGCGGGTCCGGTGTGGGCAAATCGACGCTGCTGAACGCCATTGCGGGAGACCAGCTCGCGGAGACGTCGGAGTTTCGTCCGTGCACGGCCACGCCGACCGTATACCATCCGCCCGGCGCGCGGTTTGAGGCGCGGGATTGGCGGACGGTTTCTGGGTCGGCCCTCGAGCATCTGGTCATTGTCGACACCCCTGACTCGGATACAGTCATCAAAGAGCACCGGGAGACGGTCCAGGGGGTGCTGGCGAAGTGCGACCTGATCCTGGTCTGCGGCAGTCCCGAGAAATACCTTGACGAAGCGACGTGGTCGTTGTTGCGGCCGCTGCAGTCCGAACGCACCATGGCGTGCGTGGAAACCAAAGCTCGTCCGGAAACCGAGAGCATCCGGGACCACTGGCTGAAACGCCTTGAAGAACAGGGATTCACGATTAGCGAGTATTTCCGGTTGAATTCGCGTACGACGCTGGATCGCAAGCTCCGGGGTGACGCGAGACGCGCCGACGAGTTTGATTGGCGCGAATTTGAGGCGTTCCTGGGCGAGGAATTGACTCGCGAACGGGTGCGTCGCATCAAGCGCAGCAACGCCATCGGCCTTCTTACCAAAACGTTGAGGGACCTTCATGAACGGGTAGGCGTGCGTGCGCCGGAATTGGCCGCGCTCGAGAAGACGCTGGACGAGAGACGCAGGGTATTGGCGAAAGACATGGTAGGGATCGTGCGCAAGCGTCTCTTTGCCGAGAAGTATTTGTGGGCGTACGCGCTCAGCCGTGAGATTGATTTGCGGGCATTGGGCGTGGTGCTGACGCTGTACCGTCTGCTGGATGCCGTGCGATCGGTTCCGGTGCGTCTTGCGTCGTGGCTGCCGGGTGGTCGGAGAACGCGGACGGGGCGGCAAGCCGCGGCGCTGTTATCGAGCGCCCACGCATTTCAAGAGGATTTTGCGCTGGCTTCCGACGCCATTCAGCACAGCTATGACGGACACCGCAGCGAGCTGTCGCTGTCACTGGCCCGGGCGGGGTTCGATAGAATCGAGGGGGATTCGGGATACGCGGACTACGTGAGCGCGGTGGGCAAGCGCGTGGCGGGCGTGTTGCGGGGACCTGCCCGTGACCGCATAGTGTCCCGTGCCCAGTGGCTGACGAGCTGGCCGGTGGCCCTGGCACTCGACTTGGGGCCCCTGGCATTTCTGGCCCAGACGTGCTTCGACATCGTGATGCGGTATTTCGGCGAGCAGGTGCTGCCCTCCGGGTTCCTGGTTCATGCGCTGACGGTTCTGGCGATCATTGTTGCCGGAGAATTGCTGCTATTGTCGTTGCTGATGCGTTTGGGCGCGTGGACCGCCCGGAACGCCGCCACCCGCGATTTGCGATACGCCTTGAGCGCGCCGGACAAGGAAGCGCTGGGGTTTGAACCCGAGGAAGCCGCGATTCGCGAGGCGCGCGCGCTGGCTGACGCGGCGCAGTCCCTTGCGGACGAAGTGCTTGGCGGAAACTAGGGCAGGGGAAACCATGGCGGAGAGATCGCTGTGCCCGCAGACGGAGCCGTTCAGGATTCGCGGCGAACCGTTTTCGGCGTCCGAAATCCTATGCGTGCTCGAGGAGTACATCAGCGAGGAGCGCAAACAGCGCATTCGCGAGGTTGTGGCGCAGCGGACGTACTCGGTTGTGCCGGTTCTCGAGGGATTGTACGATTTTGGCAACGTGAACGCGGTGCTGCGTTCGGCCGAGGCCATGGGGTGCCAGGCCGCGCACGTCATCGACCTGGTCACGAAATTCAAGAAGGCCAACCGGGTAAGCAAAGGCGCCGAGAAGTGGCTGGACATACGACGCTGGAACGCCACGGTCCCGTGCGTGACGCATCTGCGCGATATGGGCTACCGCATCATAGCGACGCATCTCCAGGGAGGCCGTCCCATCGCCGAGATCGCGTTCGATGCGCCATCCGCCGTCTTCTTCGGCAATGAGCACGACGGCGTATCGCAGACGCTTGCGGGTATGGCGGATGAGCTGGTCCGGCTTCCTATCATAGGTTTTACGGAGAGCTACAACATCTCGGTGGCGGCGGCGATCACGCTTTATCACATCTACCGCGATCGCATGGCCCGCCTCGGCAGTCACGGTGATCTCACCCGTGACGAGATGGTACGATTGATGGCCGTATACTACCGGCGCAGCGTGGATGCGGCGGACGAGATACTCCTGCGGTCGCGCAGGGGGCGATAGAAGACGGCGAGCAGGAGGATTGTGAACATGCATATTGCACGCAGGCAGTTTTTGGGCGCTTCGGCTTCGGCGATTCTGGCCGCGGGGACTTTTGCGCGGGGACAAGTGTTTGGCGCGAACGAACGGATCCGTGCGGGCGTGATTGGCATGCGGAGCCGCGGCGATTACCTGGCGAAGAACTTGTGCAAGTTGGACGGCGTCGAAGTGGGCGCTATCTGCGATGTTGACCGCGAGGTTCTCGAGGCGCGCGCGGCCGAGTACAAGAAAGACATGAATCTTTCGGTGAAAACCTACCGCGACCTGCGCGACCTGTTCGCTGACAAGGAGATCGACGTGGCGGTTATCGCCGCGCCGAATCACTGGCATGTGCTCGGGGCGGTATGGGCGTGCCAGGCAGGAAAAGACGTGTACGTCGAAAAACCCATGTCGCACACGATCTGGGAGGGCCGGCAACTGGTTGCGGCCGCGGAGCAGACCGGCCGGGTCGTGCAAGTCGGGACGCAGCGCCGGTCGGAGCCGGAATGGCAGCGTCTCATCGAGCGTCTCAAAGCGGGCGTCATCGGCGACATTTATCACGCGCGCGCAATTCACTACAGCACGCGTCCGCCGGTGCCGTTCCATCCCGACGAGGCCCCGCCCGAGACGTTGGATTGGACCCTCTGGCAGGGACCCGCCCCTGAGAAACCGTTTTCGAGGAAATACGTGCATTACGACTGGCACTGGTTCTGGCATTACGGCAACGGCGAACTGGGCAACAACGGTCCGCACTACACGGACGTCGCCAACTGGGCCCTCGGGAAGGGCCTGCCCGTGCATATCGCGAGCCAGGGCGGCCGGTACGGGTACCAGGACAGCGCGGAGACCCCCAACGTACACACAACTACGGCCACGTTCGCTGACGGCACGTTGTTCACGTGCGAGATCCGCGGACGTTACTCGAACGACGAAGGCGGTTCGAAAAGCGGCAACTTGTTCTACGGGTCGAACGGCTATTCCGTGGACACGGCATGCTACGACGCCGAGGGCAAGGAAATCCCCGACGAGAATCCGCCCGAGAAGGGCGACCCCGTCAGGATGCACTTGACCAGTTTTCTCAACGCCGTGCGCACACGCAACCGGGACGCCGTGCCCGCGAAACCCATCGACGGACACATCGGTGCGGCGTTCTGCCACCTCGGCAACATCGCCTACCGTCTCGGCCGCGACGTGACCTTCGATCCCGCAACCGAAACCTTCGGCGGCGATGCCGAAGCCAACGCGTTTCTCACGCGGAGCGGGTACCGCGAAGGTTTCGAGGTGCCGAAGCTGGCGTGAGGGCGTGAGGCCGAGATGCCGGGAATCTGCAGCGGCCACGGGGGACCTCCCCTTTTCGAGTTGGAGACCTTCGGTCGCGAGAGTGGCGTGGTCAGGAAACCACGCCACAGCGGAGGAGGCCGCGCCACGGCGGGAGGAGGACGTGATGCGTATGAAGGGTGTGGACGTGCGAAGTGTGTGAAGGGATTGTAGACCACGCCACAGCGGAGCCGCGGCGGTTGGGGAGGATCTGGCAATGCGCGCGATGAGTTGTCTTTTCCTGGGCTGTATGTTGTGGGCGATCGAGATGGAATCGGCGGCGGGGGATTTGAAACTCGACGTCCGCAAGCGGCTGTTTCTCGACGACGCGGTCGTGTTGTCGATGGAGAACGTGACCCGGACCATTCATCCGGCGGCGAAGTTCGCGGGGAATCCCGTTCTGAAGGCGACGGAGCCGTGGGAAGGGGCGATGGCGCTGGTGTACGGGTCTGTGCTGCGCGAGGACGACGGCACGTTCCGCATATGGTACCTGTGCTCGAAGGGCGTCGCGTACGCGGAATCCAGCGACGGCATCACGTGGCGGAAACCGGCGCTGGACGTCGTTCAACACGAAGGCCGGCCGACGAACGTGGTGATCGACAGGGATGCCGCGGAAGGCGCGCCCGGCTACCTTCCCTACTTTTATGAAATGTTCGGGGTGTTCAAGGATGGGCGCGAACAGGATCCCGGGCGGCGCTACAAGATGGGTTTTCTGAGCATCCAGCGCGATTACGACGGGCCCCGGCGGGACCCGTTCCACGGGAATCAGCGCCGGGGTCTGGGGGTGGCGGCAAGTCCCGACGGGATTCATTGGACGTTGGTTGACAACTGGGCCACGGAAGCCATTTGCGACGGGGCCACGCACTGGATGTACGACCCGGCGGGCGAGCGGCACGTCCTGTATGGCCGGACGAAACATGTGGCCGACGAAGTCAAGTCGGCTTGGAGCGGTGATGCGTGGTTTGACAAGAACTTCTGGGGACGCGCGGTGGCGCGCGCCGAATCGCCCGATTTTTTGCAGTGGGATTTGAAAGACCCGGCGACCGCGCCAGTGGTGATGGAGGCGGACGTGAACGACCCCGTCGCGACCGAAATCTACGGCATGAACGTTTTCCCCTACGGCGCGCAATATGTCGCTCTGGTGCAGCGGTTTCAGAGCCGTCCCGAGGACGTGTTCCTCGACCTGCAGCTTGGCGTGAGCCAGGACACGGTGCATTTCGAGCGGGTAGGTGACCGCACGCCGTTCATCCCCTGCGGTGAAGTGGGAAGCTGGGACCGGTTCAATAACTCCGCCGCGAACAATCCTCCCATCGAAGTGGGCGATGAGTTGCGGTTTTATTATGGCGGGCGCACCTACCGGCACAGTCCGTACGAGGGCGCCGACAAGGGCGTTTCCGGCGGGGCGGTCGGGTTCGCGAGCATTCTCCGCGACCGGTTTGTGTCGCTGGGGGCCTCGTTTGATGGCGGGACCGTCGTGACCAGGCCCGTGACCATCGCGGGCAGCAAGCTTCATGTGAACGCCGACGCGGATTTCGGCGCCGTCACAGTGGAAGTGCTCAACCAGGACGGCGGGGTGATGGCAAAATCGGCGCCTGTCAAGGAGGATGGTCTGGATATCGCCGTGGCCTGGGAAGAAGGCGGTCTGGATGGCGTCGAAGGGCCGGTGTCGCTCCGGTTCCGGGTGGAGAACGCTCTTCTCTATGCGTTCTGGTGCGAGTAGGTGAAGGAGACAACGATGCGGTCGCGATTGACTGTGATAGTCGTGTTCTTGCTGGCAGGAACGGCGGGGGCGGAGCTGACGGCGGAGGTGAAGGACCACTTGGGGTCGCCGACGCTGTTTGTGAATGGCGCGCCGCGGTCCCCGTTGATGTTTTTCGGGTGGGACCAGGGTCCTGGGGCGACGGTCGTGCGGTTGGGGACGGAATGGGCCGAGTACGACGTCACGTTCACGGCGCCGGAAGATAACTCGGGCAATTGCGGGGTGCATCTGCGTTTCGGAAACGCGCCGGGGACCGTGTGGATTGACGATGCGCGGTTCTACGAAGGCGAGTACCGTCCGGACTCGGTCGAGGACCGGCTTCAGTGCGGGGGCTGGGAATGTGACCGTGCGGCGGCGGACCGTGCGTGGCATCTATTCGTGAAGACCGAGGAGGGGGCGGAGGCGTCGTGGGCGTTCGACAACGAGGTCACACACGGCGGAGAACAGAGTTGCCGGTTGACTGTGGTGAAACCGGGCTCGAGCACCATGCACGCGCACTTCTTCCAGACCGGCTTGTCGGTCGAGAGAGGCAAGACCTACACGTTTTCGGTGTGGATGAAGGCCGACGGCACGAGGACCGGCGACATGATGGCCCTGCACCACGGCGAGCCGTGGACCATCTACTCGGGGGCGTATGATTCATGGCTGCACAAGCAGGTGCGGATGGCCGCGGCGGCGGGGGTGCACATTCACTCGTTCAGCATTGGGATGCCGTGGCCGAAACCCGGCGAGGCGGCGGATTTTTCGGCGGTGGACGTGGTGCTGGAGCGGGTGCTCGACGCTGATCCCGGTGCTTTGATGCTGCCCCGGTTTGGCTGTGACCCTCCGGGCTGGTGGTACGAGGGACATCCCGACGAGGCGCTTCAATTCAACGACGGGAGCCGGCAACCGGTGTGCGTGGCATCCGAGGTGTGGCGCGAGGAGATGCTGCGGCATGTGCGGGCTCTGGTCGAACATTGCGAGGCGCGTTACGGGGACCACATGCTCGGGTACCATCCCTGCGCGCAACACACGGGCGAATGGTTCTATCCCAAGACATGGGATGGGCTGCACTGCGGGTTCAGTCCGGCCATGCAACGCGGATTTGCGGGGTGGTTGCGCAAGAAGTACGCGACGGAAGAAGCTTTGCGCGGGGCGTGGGCCGATTCAGCCGTAACCTTCGAGGGCGTGGGAGTCCCGTCGGTCGAGGAGCGCGTCACGTCGTCGTCGGGCCTGTTCCGCGATCCCGCGCGCGAACAGAAGACCATCGATTTCTACGAGTACCTGCAGGTGGCCATGGTCGAGCCGCTCGAGTTGATTGCCGCGGCAGTCAAGGATGCCTGTGCCCGGAAGAAGCTCGTGGTGTTTTTCTACGGGTATTACTTCGAGATCAGCGGATTGCCGTTCGGGCCCCAGTCAAGCGGCCACTTGGCGCTGGCGCGGCTGCTCGAGTGCCCGGACGTGGACATCGTCTGTTCGCCCATCTCGTACGGCGACCGCGGCCTCGGCGGGATCGGCGCGTTCATGGTTCCGGTGGACTCGGTGCGCGAGCACGGCAAGCTCTGGTTGAACGAGGACGACACGCGCACGTTTCTGACGCCCGAGGACTCGGGGTACGGGCGCGTGTCGACGCTGGAACATACGCAGTGGGTGCATCAGCGCAACTTCAGCCAATTGCTGCCGCGCAGGCTGGCTTGCTGGTACATGGACCTCGGCGGCGAGGGCTGGCTTGCCGACGAGCGCATCTGGGGGAACATCGGACAATTGCGGGCCATCTACGACGCGAACATCGGCCGTCCGGCGCGGTGGTCGCCGGAAGTCGCGGTGATTGTGGACGAAGCCAGCCCGTTGTACCTCGCCAGCAACGCAGAGGTGATGCGGTCCCTGGCCAGCCAGTTCCGGTCTCAGCTCTATCGCATGGGAGTCCCGTTCCGGCAGTACCTGCTCAGGGATTTGACGGCGGGCCGCGTGCCCGGGCACAAGGCTTACCTGTTCATCGGGTGTTTCCGGCTGACTGAGGCTCAGCGCGAGGCGGCCGGGCGCGCGACCGCAGGCAGAACCGCCGTGTGGTTCTATGGAAGCGGATTCATCAGTGACCGGCCCGAGACTCAGAATCTAGGGAGGCTTCTCGGGATGCCCGTGCGCGAAGTGGAGGGCGGCGTGGCCGCGCTGATCGCGCCAGAAACAGGTTCGCCGCTTTGTGCCGGGCTGCCGGAAACGCCGTTTGGCGTGTCAACCGCTCTTCAACCGTTGTGGCGGATCGAGGAATCGTCCGGGGTCGAGGTGCTCGGCCGGTTCGGGGACGGTGGTCCCGGAGCGGCCGCTCTGCGCCGGGACGGGGGCTTCTCTGTCTATATCGGCACGCTGAACGCGCCAGCCAAACTGCTGCGAAACATCCTTGCGGCGTCGGGTGTGCATGTATATCTGGACTCCGACGACGTGCTGACGGCCGGCGGCGAGTTTCTGAGTGTGACGGCTACTACCGGCGGCATGAAGACGGTTCGGTTGCCCGGGACGTTTGCGGTACGGCGAACCCTGCCCGATGAGGCTGAACTGGGGCGCGTGGCGGGGTTTGCGGAAGAGTTCGCGGAAGGGGAGACCCGGTTTTACACGGTCGAGGCCGATTGAACGCCGGGTGGAAGGGATGTCCGCGGCGGATCGGCGCGGTGCGGCGACATTTACACGATGCGCGCGAATCGCTACACTCGTGGCGGTGAACCTTCGTGAATGGCGAGCAAGATTGGTCCCGGGACATGAGCAATCAGGAACAGTCAGGCCAACTCCATTTCGCGGCGCTGATGGCGCATCAATTGCGGTCACCGTTGGATGCGGCGTTGTCGCAGATGGAGATTCTTCTCGAGGGGTACGCGGGGAAACTGACGGCGGAGCAGCGGGACCTGCTCGAGCGGGTGCGGCAGCGGTGCCGCGAGGCCATGGACGCGGGGAACCGTGTGCTGGCCATTGCGCGCGCGGCGGAATCGGCGGAGCCGCCGTCGTCGGTGGCGGATCTTTCCCGGGCGGTGCGAAACGCGGAACGGCAGTACGCGGGCGCGGCCATCCGGCGGAAGATACAGGTCAGGTGCGATACGCCCGTCGAACCGGTGTGGGTGCGCGCGAGCGAAGATGAGCTGTCGGAAGTATGCCACGCGTTGCTCAACAACGCGTTCAAGTACACGCCCGATCACGGCCACGTGCGTCTCAGCGTCGCCCCGGGTGAGGATACCAAACGTGTGCGGTTTACCGTCGAGGATTCTGGCATCGGAATCCCGGAGTCGGAGCGCGAGGCGGTATTTCGGCCCTTCGTGCGCACGCAAAACGTTTCGGGCTCTTCGACCCCGGGCGTAGGTTTGGGGTTGCCCTTTGTGCACGCGATGATTGGCCGTGCCGGGGGCCGCGTGTGGGCGGAGCGGTCTGATTTGGGCGGAGCGCGGATAGTCGCCGATATGCCCGCCGGGCCAGCCCCGGAAACAGCAATGGGACAAGGAGCTCCCGAGATGACAGCTAAACTGAGAGTAGTGATCGTAGGCGGGGTGGCTGCCGGCCCGAAAGTGGCGTCGAAGATCATCCGGTTGCAGCCGGAGGCGGAAGTGACGATTCTCGAGAAGGGCAAATTCCTGTCCTATGCGGGCTGCGGGCTGCCGTACTACGTTTCGGGCGTAGTGAAAGAACAGGCGGAACTGATGTCGACGCCGGCGGGCGCGGTGCGCGACCCCGTGTTCTTCCAGAAGGTCAAGAATGTGGTTGTGCACAACGGCACGGAGGCCGTTGAGATTGACCGTGAAAACAAGCGCATACGCGCGCGGAACCTGGCTTCGGGCGAAGAGACGTGGCTCGAATACGACTACCTGGTGTTGGCGACCGGCGCGACTCCGGTGAAGCCGCCCGTTCCGGGGATCGAGCTTGAAAACGTATTCACCCTTCACGGGGTAAACGATGCCGAGGGCATCCGCCATCTGCTGAGCAAAGACAAGGCGCAGGACGTGGTGGTGATCGGCGGCGGGCTCATCGGGGTCGAAGTGACGGAGGCCCTGGTCGAGAAAGGTTGCCGGGTGACCATGGTCGAGCTGGCCGATCAGATCCTCGGGATGCTCGATTGGGAGATGGCGCAGCTGGTCGAGCAGCACATGGAATCGCGAGGCGTCAAGGTCATGACGAACACGACAGCAACGTTGCTGGAGGGCGAAGGCGGCAAGGTCAAGCGCGTCGTGACCAACCAGGGCGTGCTCCCGGTGGACATGGTGATCATGGGGATTGGCGTTCGGCCCAACGTGGCGCTGGCAAAACAGGCGGGGCTCGAGATCGGCAGGACGGGCGCGATCAAAGTGGATGACCATCTGCGGACGTCCGACCCGAACGTGTTCGCGGTTGGCGACTGCGCGGAGAACGTCGACCTGATAACGGGGGAGCCGTCGTATGTGCCGCTGGGTTCGACTGCGAACAAGCACGGCCGGGTGGCGGCGATCAACATCTGCGGCGGCCAGGACACGTATCCGGGGATTCTGGGGAGCGCGGTCTGCAAGGTGTTTGATTTCTGCGTGGGGCGGACGGGGCTCACGGAACGGCAGGCCCGCGCGGGCGGGTTCGACGTGATCACGGTCCATTCGCCGGCGCCGGACAGGGCGCACTACATGCCCACGGTGAGACCGTTGATGATGAAACTGGTGGTGGAGCGTACGAGCCGGAAACTGCTCGGATTGCAGGCGGTGGGCCCCGGCGCAGGCGACAAACGCGTGGACATCGCGGCGATGGCCATCACCGCGGGGATGACCGTGGACCAGCTCGCAAAGGTGGATCTATGCTACGCGCCGCCTTATTCGCCGGCCATGGACAACATCATCACCGCGGCGGACATCGCGCGGAACAAGCTGTCCGGCGCGATGAACGGCATCACCGCCCGGGAAGTGCACGAACTCATGCAGAAGAAGGATGCGGCCGTGTTCCTGGACGTGCGGTCGCCGGGCGAATTCGAGCAGGTGCGGCTGCCGGGATCGCTCAACATCCCGTTGGGCGCGTTGCGCGGCCGTTTGCACGAGCTGGACAAGGACAAGCCGATCGTCGCGTTCTGCAAGATCTCGCTGCGCGGATACGAAGCGGGCCTGATTCTCAAACACGCGGGATTCAAGGATGTGCGGGTGCTTGACGGCGGCATCGCCATGTGGCCGTATGAGAAGGTGCAGTAGGCGGCGGAGCAAAGAACGATGGGGCCTGCGGGGCTTCTGAGGCCTCTCAGACTGTGCATAATTGTCGCGCTTTCGACGGAATCATTGACAGGGAACAAGGCTCGTGCCGCTTCAATCCGCCGCTTCAGCGGGGTTCAGGGTGAGTGCAAGCTGCATGCCCGGTTGGATGTCGAGCTCCTGCGTTGCCGGGACATAGCCGGGGCCTTCCAGGGAGATGCGGTGCGTGCCTTCGGCCATATTTTGCAGGGTGAAGCGCCCGGAACTGTCGGTGATGGCCGTCCGTTGACGCGTCCACGTGTCTCCCCAGTTGCCATGCAGGTCTTTGCCGGGACTCCATACAGGCGATGCCTGTATGTTCACGAAGGGGACCGGTTCACCTTCAGGTGTGGCGACCGTGCCCGTCACTTCTAATCCAGCTTGCACGTGGACCGTGCCCAGGTCGATTCCAGCGCCCGGGTTCAGGGTGAAATTGTCAGTTACGATGGGCGCAAAATCAGGGCCCACGATGGCCATCGCCGCAGACGCTGCTTCCGGCACAAAGCCAAAGGAGAAAGCGCCGTCCGCATCGAGACCCGGTCCGAATTCGCGCGTGTCACCTTCGGTGAGCACCAGGAAAGCCGCGCGCTGTACCGGAAGGCGCGAATCCGCGTAAAGGAGCCGCCCTGAGACGGTAGCGGGACGGTTGAAGACAATCCGGAGACCATCTTGGGGGTGGTAATATTCCTTATGACGCTGTCCCTCCACAATCACCCGGAGCCGGTAGTTTCCATCCGGATTCAAGCCCTCGGCACGAAACCGCCCGTTGCCGTCCGTCACGCCCTCGCGCTCGATCGAACCGGACTCGACCTCCCAGGACGCACCCGCCGCCGGCGCACCGTTATCCCAGACAACGATTCCCGCGAGGCTGGCGTCGCCCTCGACGGTCTCCTGGCGCGGGGGAGTAGACGTCTCGGCCTCCACGCCCTTCGGCGGGAATGTCATCCATGTGATCTCGCCGTCGCGCACATCTACCTGTTTGATGTCCGCGAAATTCTGTGTGCGGCCGGAAAATGCAAGACGGCCCTGGTAGTGGACTTCGTGACGTCCTGGCATGACTTGCTCGAACTCGAAACGCAGTTCGCGCGGCTGCTCCTCGACATGGTCCACTTCGGCCCACGCCGCAGGGGCGTATAGCTCCTTTGCGCGCTCTTCGCGGCCGGCCGGCTTCAACTTTACCCACTCCAATTCGAAGTTCTCGGCCTCGACCAGGATTGTTCCTCGCACCGTGCCGCCATGGCTCAGAACGACCTCGCCGAGGTCGGCAGTCTCATTTGCGGAAACCGTGAATTCATCAGACAAGCAGGGCGCAAAGCTCTGCTCAGAGAGTACGATCAGCCGATGGCTGCCGGGAGGCACGCCAACGAAACGGAACGGCGTGCCAGAAGAGACCGTCACGCGTTGGTTTGCATCGTAAGGGCCCTTGAACGCTCTCTCTCGCCACGAACGGGACTCTACGAACGGTTCCAGCGCGAGGTGATCGTCATCCACGGTCAGTTGCGTCAATACGGCCTGTCCGCCATCACACGTTTTCAGTATTCCGGTTACGGTCCCGCCCGGTTCGACGGTGAAGAGCGCCCCCTGACAATCCCCGCCGCCAGGATACTCGAACTTCTCCGGCGAGACGGCGCACCACGGGTCCTTGTGCGTCAGGGTCACGCGCACATCGCAGGGCCCGTACAGATTGGGGAGCGCGAACGTGCCGTCGCGGGCGGTTTGCGTGCTCTGGCCGGCGCCGCTGACTTCGAGGCCCGGGGCGCCGTGTCCGGAGGAAGTCTCCACGCGGCCGTAAAGCACGTACTGCCCCGGTACCATGACCGTGTCCAGGTCAAGACGGTGTTCTCCCGTTTCAAGGGTGAACCCGTGATATTCCTTCTGAGTGTGATATGCCGGCTTGTTAAAGTAGATGTGGTAGAGAGAGCCCAAATTTTCTCCTGGTGCGTTTGGCGGGGCGCCGCGCAGATGGCGAAACTCGTAGCGTCCGTCCCGGTCTGTTGGCGTCTCACCCACAAAGAACAAGGTTCCCATCCCGGAATAGACGCGAACGGCAACACGCTCAAGAGGGTGTCCGTCGGGGTCGGTTACCTGTCCCCCGAGGGCCGTATCAGTCGGCTGGATTTGAATGTCGAAGTTGGTGACGTTGTCGCCGGCGTTGAGGGCGATCTCTTTGCTTCCGAAGGCGGCTCGCAGTTGGGCGCGGATGACATAGGTTCCGGGCGAGAAATTGGTGAAGGAATACTCCCCGCCAACTTCCACCTCGTGCCAGCCCATACTGGTCGAGCCGCTGATTTCACCATCGACTATCTTGAGTCTTGCCGCGTCGGCCCATGCGGGCCCATCGCCCGGTTGCCAATTGCTTAATAGCACCCGCCCAGAGACAGAGCACTGGGGCTGGTCAGGCAGCCAGGGTTCGTTGCTCGAGCCCGGAGCCGAACGAGGCTCATCGGCGGTCTCAGGCTTCGTGGTCGGCGCCGGAGAATCATCCGATGCCACGGCGAGCGCTACAGGCTGCGCACGCGCTGGCGGCGCGGCATCGTTTTTCAGATGCGCTAGATAAGCGGCGCCGATGCTTACCGCGAGTGCCAGGATGGCTCCGGCCGCGAGTTTGAAAGCCAGCGTGCCCGTCAGCGACCCGAACCCGGCAGTTCCCGCGGGCGTTGCGCCGCTTGACAAGGCGAGTTTTCCCAGTCCCGCTGATAATGAAGCCGGGACGGTCGTCGCTTCGGCCAGATTTGCACGGAACAGTGCCGCGAGGGCTGAAGCGGTGATAGGCACCCCCCGCCGCACGAGACCCTTTCGTATCTCGCGAATGCCCCGGTCAATGCGCTGGGTGACGGCAGGGCGGGAGACGCCAAGCTCGCGGGCAATCGCCTGGTGGGTCTTGCCTTCAAGAAAATGACCGACAAGGGGCCTGCGCAGGCGATAGGGGAGGTCGGCGATGGCCTCGTCGATCAGTTCATAGATGTCGTCCCATTGCAGCTCGACATGCACCGTTTTCGATTCGGCGTATCGTTTTTCGCGCTCCTTGCGGCGGATGTCGGAACGCACGCTGTTCAGGGCCCGGTAGGTAGCCACCTTGTGCAGCCACGGACCCAAGTGGCCATGAGGCGGTTTCTTCATGGTTGCGAGGGATTCGAAACATTCCTGGGCCACGTCTTCGGCCTTGGCAGGGTCTCTTAACACCCGGGCACACGTGGCATATACCATCCCCGCATATTGCAGACACAAGGCTCGAAAGGCTTCGGGCTCGCGTTCACGCATCCACCGTTCGAGCAGTGCCTTGTCGGAATCGGCCATTTCCGCAATTCCCATTCTCGTTGTTTTATCCTACTCCTATCTCACCGCGGGAGGCCAAATGGTAAGGCGCTTTGTAGTTTCGGGGACACAATACTCAATTCGGACTACGAATGCGCAATAGATCCATGACAAAATGTGTGCGGAAAGTCCCAATTGAGTATTGTGTCCCCGAAATTGGCCGATTCGCGGTATGATACAAAACATGATCGATACCGATATGCCCGATCAGCTTGATGCCCCGGACAGCGGGTCTACCGAGCCGCGTCCGAAATCCTATGGTCCCTGGAACGCGTTTACGGGGTCCGATTACGCGTTGGCGATACTGGGGGCGTTGCTTGCGCTGGCAGTGTATTTGAAGACGCTTGCGGTGACGGTTACGGGCGAGGATAGCGGCGAATTGGTGGCTGCGGCGGCCACGCTGGGGATCCCGCACCCGACAGGGTATCCGCTTTGGTGTCTGTTGGGGTATGCGTTTACGAAGGTCATCCCGATCGGAGACGCGGCCTTCCGGGTCAACTTCATGTCGGCCGTTTTCGGCGCGGCGACGGTTTTTTTGGTGATTCTGATCGTGATTCGTCTGACGCGGAGCCATTTGGCGGGGCTTGGCGGCGGATTGTCGCTGGCGTTCTCGCGGGAGTTCTGGGAACAGAGCGTCATTGCCGAGGTGTACACGCTGAACGCGTTCTTTTTTGCGTGGTGCATTTTGATCATTCTGGCTTGGCGCGAATCGCGGCGGGACCGTCTGCTGCGCTGGTTCGCGCTGGTCTATGGGCTGAGCCTTACGAATCACAGCACGATGGCCATGGTGGGGCCGGTATTTGGGCTGTACGTGCTGGCCATCGAACCGCGGATTTGGCGGCGGTTCGGGTTGCTGGCCTCGATGGCGGGCCTGGCGGCGCTGGGTTTCTCGGTGAACCTGTATTTGCCCATTCGCTCGGCGGCGAACCCGCCGATGGACTGGGGTAATCCGGAGACCCTTCAGGGTTTCTGGGACGTGATTACCCGCAAGCAATACCAGTTCATGTTCTATCAGTTTCCCCATTCGTTCGGGCGGTTTGCGTTGCAGGTGCGGGCGTTTTTCGAGGGATATGTGCGCGAGTTTACGCCGGCCATTGCGTGGCTGCCGCTGGTGGGGCTTGCGAGTCTGTGGCAGCGGTGGCGCAGCGCGGCGGTCCTGCTTTTTGGACTGTTCGCGGTGGTCGTCCTTGGGTTTATGCTTCTGCTGAACTACGCGCTGACATACGAATCGCTCTGGATCGTGAGCACGCATTGGATACCCGCGTATGTGGTCTCGGGGATTTTGATTGGGGTGGCGATTCATGCGCTGGGCAAGGCGTCGCGGCACCAGCAGTGGATCCAGGCTGCCGTGGCCGCGGTATGCATGGTGCTGCCGTTGATGGAACACTATGAGCACAACGATCGCAGCAACGCGCGCATGGCGCTGGATTACGCCGTGAACGTGCTCAAGACGATGGAGCCGGATGCGGTGTATATCCCGACCGCGGACCACGCGATTTTCCCGGTGGTGTATCTTCAAGTGGTGAAGGGGATGCGTCCCGACGTGTTTATCGGCAACAAGTACGGGGACATTGATCCCGTTTTCCGCAACTACCTGCCCGAAGAGGAGCGGGCCCGGGCGGCGACGTTTCTGACGAACGAACAACGCAGCCTTGCTCTCCAGCGCTTCATCGACGAGACCACGCGGCCGGTGTATTTCAGTCATCGCTCGATGATTCCGGCGCTGCCGGACCACGAGATCGTCAACGCCGGGCTTCTGTACCGGGTAGCGCCCCGGGAGCCGTCCGTCTCGTACGCCGGGATCTGGGACCAGTACCGGTGGAACGCGAAGGAACTGATGGCTAGCCGTCTCGATGGCGATTGGACCGACGCGGTCATCGCGTTTGACTATTTCTTCGGGCTGGGCCGCGCGTTACTTGATGAAGACGCGCAAGACGACGCGTTCGATGCCTTTGAACTGGCATTGACCGCTATAGGATGGCAGTCGGAATGGACCAACGATGTCGGCACTGAATGCGGGCGTCACGGTCTGCTTGACGCCGCGGAAATGTACTATCGGGGAGCGCTGTCCGGGGCGCCGCACGCTGCCTACATCCGCAAGAATCTCGCGAGAACGCTTATGCAACAGGGTAAGTGGAGGGATGCGCGCGAGCAATTGGAGACCGTGCTCGCGGACCGCCCCGAAGACTACCCGGCGTTACGGTTGAGCGCGCGCACCTTGCGGAATCTCGGCGAGTATGATCTCGCCCTGGCCCGGCTCGACCGCGCCGCGCGGCTGCGGCCCAACGATGCCTCGATCTACCGCGAGATGAGCGCGATCTACGGCGATGACAAGAAGGATGCGGACGCGGCGCGGCGGTTCTCGGAAAAGGCCGGCCGTCTTGAAGGAAAGGATACTGCTCCCACCCAGCCCGTTCGCGACGGGAGGACAATATAGGCATAGCTCCCGCCTGCTTCCGCGCGGACGCTTTTGAGCCCTTGGCCCATGCACTCGTGATTGAGTATTGTGTCCCCAGAATTCCCTGTCACGTCACGCCTATTTCGCGGGCAGCACGAACAGGCGCCCATCTCCTGCCCCGAGAGACACCTGGAGGCCTTCCATCTCGGGGCTGTCGTCGATGACGGGGGCCATTTCGCCGGTGCGTTTGTCGACCTCGATGACCTGGTCTGCGGGCACGTCGAATGTGACGGTTGGCCACGCGGTGTAGGCGAACCGGTAGTTGTTGAGCAGGACGGCGCGGCGTCCGTCGGCGTGACGAAACACGCCGATGAGGTAGTCATGCGGGGGATCATGGTCCGCGCGCGTGATGTTCACGATGGGCGTGCCTTGGAGTACGGTCTCCGGCTTGTCGCCCGCTTCTTCGGCGACGCGGTACACGCCGGTGCTGGTAAGTTGCATCAGGGTTGGGCCAAGGTTCTTGAGTTCGGCGTTGATGCGCTGGGCCTCGTAGTAGTGGCGGGTCCGGCGTCCGTCGCGCGCGATGATGGCGCCGCCTTTTGGAAACTCATCGCTGACGGGGGTGTAGTAGCAGAAATACAGCACGCCTTTTGCGCCATAGGCCAGCGACGTGAAGATCTGCCAGCGGAGTTGCCCTTCGGTGGGATCGGTGTGGGGGCCGTAGGGCATGATGTTGAAGAAGTTCCAGAAGGGGATGTTCCGCTCGAGAGCGTATTTGCGCATGACGGCGAGGTTCTCACAGTACCCTTCCCGGCCGTCGCGTCCGGGCAGGAAGATGGGATAGTGGTCCATGCTGAGGACGCTGGGTTCGAGCGTCTCGACGAACAAGCGCACGTGTTCGTCGTAGGTGGGCGTTCCCAGCTGCTTCTCGTTGGCGTAGTCGGGAAACAGGTTGATATAGCAGAGCTTTCCGGGCCGTACTTTGCGGATGGCGTCGGCTTTCTGGCGCAAATCCGGGAAGTCGGAGGCGCTGGGTTCATCGCGCAGGCTGTATCCCCACAGGGCGGGGCCGTCGGGGAGGTCTTCCGGGGCGATGCCGTGACTTGGCGCGACCAGTCTCAGGCCGTATTTCTCGCAGAGGGCCATTTGCTGGGAGACCTTTTCGACGCCGGTTCCGCCGAATCCGCCGATGACGAGCGTGAAATTGGCGTCGGCGAGTTCCTTGTACCGCGCGTCGGCGTTTGCGTCGAGGGGCGGGTCGACCCAGAGTCCGATGGCCAACCGGTCCTGAACAAAAGTCTCGGCGGCATGTGCGGCGGCTCCGAGAACACCGAGCGTTGCGACACCTGTTATTGCGGCAAACCAAGCGGCGTTCTTCATGAGAGTTCTCCTATTCCGCGGGCAGGTTGATGATGCGGCCGGTCATGGCGGCTTCGGTTGCCGCAAGCGTTGCCCGCAGGCTTCGCAAGGCATCGGCGTAATCGCTTCGGACATTCGAGAAATCGTTTCTCCTGACGGCGTCGACGAACACGGCGTCGATGTTGCGCGAGTCATCAGCGGGGATGGTCTCGGTTTTGAGTTCGGCGCCCGCTTTCCGGGTGATCTCCATGCCGGCGAACGTCAGTTTGAGGCGGAACTCGGTGGTGAAGATGTCGAAGATGACGTCCCACATATAGGGCACCTGGCATGAGCACATGAAGGTTGCGGGAATACCGGAGCGGAACTTCATGAGCAGGGCTGTTGCATCCCAGATGTTGTAGTCGTGCACATCGAGTCCGGCGACGGCGTCCGCGGCCGAGCCTTTGCTCAGGGCAGTCGCGTCGAGCGTGTCGGCGGTGACTTTTGCACCGGTGCGGTTGGTGGCGGCGAGCCACGCGATTTCGCCGAGGATAAACCGCATCATGTCGATGAGGTGGGTTGCCTGCTCGGTGATTTGCCCGCCCGAGAGGGCCATGCGGGTATACCAGCCGCCGGGGGCGCCGCCGACGTAATGGGCGTTGACGGCGTTGATGAACTGGCCCTTGAGCATTTCGCGGGCCTTGTCGCAGATGTCAAGGTAGCGGATCTGGTAGCCGACGCAGGTTTTGATGCCCCGGCGCTGGATGCGCTCGAGAATGTCTTCCGCGAGTACGAGGCTGGTTGCGAGCGGTTTTTCGACAAAGAACGGCAGGCCTTTTTGGATCACGTCGATCTCGGGTTCGCCGTGCTGGTGGGGCGGGATCGAGATGTAACAACAGTCCAGGTCCTCGTGGGCCAGCATCTCTTTGTGGCTCGCGTACGGTTTTGCGCCGTGTTTGGAGGCCGTTGCTTCGGCTTTGGGGAACGCGAGGTCTGTTACGGCGACAATGCGAGCCTCGGGCGCATTCTTGACGAGGCTGTCCATGTGCCAGTTGGCGTTTCCCCCGCAACCGATGAATCCTATCCTGACGGTCATGTGCGCACCCTTTCCATGGCAATTCCCCGGGGCGAATTGACGGGAATGCTGTTGCCCGTTGTGGTCAGGGTATCATATGCGAGTCCCGGAGCCGGAGTCCAAGTAAAGCTCGGTTCGGCTTTGGCCTGGAAGACGCGCGGCAATGGATACGGCGCTGGATTCCAATGGGGGCCCTGGTTTGCACCTGCGCGTCCGGCGGGGTACGATCAAGGGGCAATTGTTGCAGCGCGGAATGCAGACGCACGACCGCGACGGAGGACCATGTCGCAAGCGGAGACCAAATGCCCGAAATGTGGGGCCACGTTCCCGTTGGGCCACCAGATGTGCGTGCATTGCGGGACGCGCCTGCCCGGGTCGCAGCCGGGCACGGGTCCGGGCCAGGGCGGCGCGAAAGACGCGAAGTGGTACTTTCGGCCGGGGCAGGTTGTGGCCAGCCGGTACACGGTGATCAACATGATCGGCCGGGGTGGCATGGGCTGTATTTACAAGGTGCACGATAACACCCTTGAAGAAGACGTGGCCTTGAAAACGCTGTTGCCGAGGTTCACCAACGATCAGCACGTGGTGGACCGGTTCTTCAACGAAGCCCGCATCGCGCGGCAGCTATCGCACCCCAACATCGTCCGCGTTCACGATATCGGCATGGCCGGGACGGTTGTGTACATCTCGATGGAATATGTCAGAGGGCGCTCGTTGCGCGAATGGCTTGATTCCATCCCCGCCGGACAGTGCATGCCGATCGCCTACGCCCTGCGGCTGATGATCCAACTGAGCGCGGCGCTCGAATTTGCTCACAAGTTCACTGTACACCGCGACCTGAAACCCGAAAACGTCATGATTACCGAGCGAGGGCAGGTCAAGCTCATGGACTTCGGCATCTCGAAGCTGAGGTCCAACGTGCAGCTCACGTCGGCCCAAATGGTTATGGGCACCCCGAAATACATGTCGCCCGAGCAGCTTAAAGACAGCAGCAAGGTGGACCATCGGACCGACATTTACGCGCTTGGGGCCATGCTGTATGAAGTGCTTACGGGCAACGTTCCAACAGGCCTCGCGCAGCGGCCCTCGCAGATTCGTAACGAAACGCCGCCGGAGCTCGATGCCATCGTGTCGAGATGCCTTGCGCTGGATCCCAATGACCGTTATCAAAGCGCCGTGGAGTTGCGCGGGGAGTTGCAGCGTTTGCTGGAGATGGTCGAGAAGAGCACGGGCATCGAGATTCCCGAGTTCGAGATTCCCGTCCCGCAAAGGGTATCCGCCGGTTTTCCGCTCAAGAAGATTTTGGGGGTTTTGGCGGCCGTTCTTGTCGTCGTTTTGGCTGCAGCAGGTGTGTGGCGTCTCGAAAGAATCCCGAGCGGGGACGATACATCAAACGCGGGGACGCCGCCGGAACCGGCGGCGTCCCGGGCGGACCCCTTTGAGGCGGCGTTCGACGACTTGGCGGCTCGTGTGGAGCGCGCCCGCGAGGCAGCGGTTGCCATGGCAGCCCGCGAGGCAGCGGCGCCGGCAGGAATGGAGTCCGGCGCGGATGCGGAAGGCGGCGCCGCCAACCAGGGGAACGCATCGAATCGAATGGCACAAACCACATATGTAAATGAGGGCGACGCGTCTTGGAAGAATGCCCAGGAACTTGCCTCCCGGCGCCAGCCGGATGCGTTTCAGGAAGGGTGGCACGCCTTGGAATGCTATCTTGGGCCGGTTATCTGCCCTGTGGACATGGCGTTCGTGCCGCCGGGCGAGACGGTTGTGGAACAGGGCCGCGACCCGGTGTTTGTGGACGGTTTCTTCATAGAGAAGCTCGAGGTGTCGGGCGCACAGTTTCGCGCTTTCGCTCTGGAGCCGAACAGAAATTGGCATCTGCCCGGTTATCTTGCCGCCCCGGTGGTGGAGGAGAGCGTTCTGGCATTGCCTGTTGTGGGTGTGACGTTCTACGACGCGCTGGCGTATGCCGCGTCGGCGGCTCCGGCGCCCTGGGCCAGACGGACTCTCCCGACAGAGGCCCAGTGGGCCCGGGCGGCGTACGGCGGCGCGCGGTCAATCTCCCCCTACCCATGGGGGACGGAGTGGGATGCGGCGGCATCGAGTGCCGCCGGAGACGCTGATGGCTATCCGGGTTCTGCGCCGCCGGGATCATTCGAGTCCGATCGGTCGTCGTTTGGCTGTTACGACGTGGCGGGGAACGTCATGGAATGGACGCGGTCGGTGTTCGCGAGCCCGTACGAGCGGTCTCGTGCCGATGTTGCCTTGGACGACATCTGGTTCGGGTCTGTCCTTTCGGTGCGTGGCGGATGCTATAACGAAGCCGAGGTGCCGTTGACCGAACGCCGCAGCGCCGCGTTTGACGAGGCCAACTCGTTCCTGGGATTCCGCTGCGTGCTGCCATTTCCCGCGGATCTCGAGACCGTGGACGCCGTGCTGCCGAGATAATGCCGCAAGGTACCCGTAACTATTCGTTTTCCAAGGATTTTTAGCGATTTTGGGGCATGCGGTTTGACACGTCCCGTTCCCAGGTCATATAATGGTGGGGTGGTAGTAAGAAATTCCCCA
>Ga0209606_1001603_pt1 | contig 27403 bp, 17 predicted proteins | sample AD_UKC057_MetaG_FD_184412 | JGI IMG/M metagenome (GOLD analysis project Ga0209606, IMG submission 184412) | Active sludge microbial communities of municipal wastewater-treating anaerobic digesters from USA - AD_UKC057_MetaG (SPAdes) (version 2) | ecosystem: Engineered > Bioreactor > Anaerobic >...
AAGAAAGCCGGTAAGTTTTGAAAAAAGAGATAAGACATCTACTATGCCTTTCATGATACCGAGTATTGCAGGATTCATGTTATTTTTTCTTATACCTTTTTTTATCGTCCTATATTATTCCTTTATAGACAATCCGATAAATCAGGAATTTGTTGCATTTGACAACTATGTATCTCTTCTTAGAAATCACGCCTTCATGCTATCATTAAAAAATACTTTAATTTTTTCAGTAATAGCTGTTCCGCTTGCTGTAATAATTCCTCTTATACTCGCATTATTTCTTGAAAACAATATACCAGGAAAAAGCATATTCAGAACAGCACTTATAAGTCCTTTAGTTGTACCTGTCGCATCTGTAATCCTTATCTGGCAGGTTGTATTTCATTATAATGGAGTGATAAATGTATTTTTAGATTCTATAGGCATTGAAGCAATTGATTGGTTCAAATCTGATTTTAGCAGGCTTGTCGTCGTGCTTCTGTTTTTATGGAAGAATACGGGATATAACATGATACTTTTTATGGCAGCGTTGGCTAATATACCAACGGATGTAATAGAAGCATCCCTAATTGATGGTGTTGGGCCTGTAAAAAGATTCTTTAAAATTAAATTAAACTATATGTCATCAAGTATATTTTTTGTAATGATACTTTCTCTGATAAACTCCTTTAAAGTATTCAGGGAGGTATACCTTCTTACAGGAGACTACCCATATGAAGGGCTTTATATGCTTCAACACTACATTAATAATACTTTCAGATCATTGGATTATCAAAAACTTTCTACTGCAGCAGTTATAATCTGCCTGATAATTACATCGATTATTGCATTATTATTTATAATAGATAATAAAGTTGGGAGTAGCATAGATGAATAAAATAGGACTAAAAGGAAAATCTAAGATAAAACGAATAATTTCGATTTCTATAGCACTGATTATACTTGGATTTACTGCAGCTATGTTTATAATGCCAATAGTATTGACAGTGACTAATTCATTTATGACTAAAAGCGAAATTACTGCAAATTATGGGAAAATCTTTTCTGATGAAGGCTCGTCAGCTGTATCATCATATATAGCAGATAAAGTTAATTTGAAAATTATACCTGATAAAGTAAGTTTTGGTCAGTATATAACTGTTCTTATAAAGAGTCCCCAGTATCTATTGAAATTTTGGAATTCTGTGATATATGTAGTTCCTATCGTGATATTTCAGATAGTAGTCGCACTTGGTGCATCATACAGTTTTGCGCGATATAAAGGAAGATTCAGAAATACCATGTTTTTTATATATATCGCTTTAATGCTTATGCCATATCAGGTGACCTTAGTGCCTAATTATCTTGTCGCCGACTGGATGGATATTTTAAATACTAGATGGTCAATAATACTTCCTGGTATATTTTCACCTTTTGCAGTATTTATTTTGACAAAAACAATGCAGAGGATACCATCATCAATAGTTGAAGCTGCAAAAATAGATGGAGCTAATGAATGGAAAATTTTCAGGAAGGTATTTATACCAATGTCTAAAAATGCAATATATTCTGTAGCAATTCTGCTATTTATGGATTACTGGAACATGGTGGAACAACCTTTGATAATGTTACAGGATAACGAGGATATGCATCCTCTTTCAGTCTATCTTTCAAAAATAAATGCTGGCGAAATAGGTCTTGCATTTGCTGTTGCTGCAATATATATGGTATTGCCTTTGCTGTTATTCCTTTATAGTGAGGACAGAGTTTTAGAAGGCATAGCAAGTTCAAGTGCGATAAAAGGATAATGGAGGTAATATATGAACAAAGATGTAACAAAAAGAAGAAGTACAATTAAAAATATAGCGATAATATTTTTAGCAGTAATGCTGGTGCTGACATTTTTCTCGAATACTATTTTAAATTACTCATTACCTGAAGTAGCTGTTCAGTATCCAATGTACGGAACCATATCCTCCAGAATAAGAGGTCAGGGAACGGTTACTGCTAATCAGACATACCAAGTGTATTTTGATGAGTCAAGGATAATTCAAAGTGTTGAGGCTAGAAGAGGCGAAATGATTCAAAAAGGTGCAGTCATATATCATCTTGAAGATGCTCCAAGTGATGAGCTCAACAATGCAATGAATGCTCTTACGACAATGTATGTAAATTATAAAAGAGCACTTATGGAAGCAACACCAGATTATACAGCTATTATTGAAGAAATAGCACAACTTAATAAACTTCTTTTAGAGGCTAAAAATATTAAATTAAATCTTGATGCCAATAAGCTGTTATACGCAGACCTGGAAAATAAGGTTAGAATTGCAGAAAACAACAGAGATGAAATATCTTTAAAGAAACAACAGTTGGAACAGTATCTTGATTCTTTAGAACCGGATACTTCATATAGCGATGAGGACTTTTTATCGGCATATGCTACAGCAAAAATGGATTATGAGAATGCAAAAACATTACTTGATGCAGAAAAAGAAAATCTAAAAAACCTTCAAAGAGAACTTGTAAAAATTGCGAATCCTTTACTTGTAGCGCAATCTGCTTTGGATTATAAAGTTTTGGAAAAACAGAATTATATGACTGCGCATCCCAATACTGGAGTACCTACGTCAGCTGATCTTCTTGCTAAAGAAAACGAGCTCATTGCTGCAGAAAATGCAGCGACACCGGATGCAGCTCTTATTAATCAGCTAAGAAATGAGCTTAACAGCATGATTTCTAAATATTTTGAATATATGCCAGTTCAGGATCAGATTAATGAATATGACAGACAGATCGCATTGCTAAATACAGATCTGAACACTATAAAGAAACAGGAAAGAGATCTCAACACAAGTATTGCACATTCGCAAAATAAGATAAATGTGCTTCAGTTCACACATGATGACTTGTATGCGATATATCTTCCATTAAAAGCAAGATATGAATATGCTGATAAAGAAACTGAATTAGTAAACTTATCAAAGAATCTTTTATCAGCTCAGGAAGAGCTTGATGCCTTAATTGAACAAAAAACAGAAGTTGAATCTAAAATTATGACATCAGTTCAAGCAGATGCATTAGTGGCAACCAGGCAGAAAGATTTGAATGACAAACAAGCCGCTTATGAAAAACAAAAAGCACAGGATGAACTCGATGAACAGATTAATAAAATGAATCTTGATAACATGAAAAGGGAAATTTCCCAGCAAGAGGCTTTAGTCGATAGATTAAAGAAAAAAGCTGTGAATGGGACAATAACTGCACCAGTTACCGGAATGATATTGAACCTTCAATATGTTGCAGGTGAAAAAATAACATCCGGAGGAGTTGTCGCTGAAATTGAAATAAGTGAAAAAGGGTATACTATGAGTTTCTCTGTAACTTTAGAACAAAGCAGAAGATTGAGCGTAGGCCAGATTGCTGAAGTCCAATACTACTATGGTTCCACAGCACCATATGCTGAAATTTCAGCAATTAAGACTGATTATTCAAACCCTCAATCTAGCAGGATAATTGAACTTGAAGTGAGAGGGGATAACATATATCCAGGTCAGACATTATATGTAGCTTTAGGTGAAACAGGAAGAGATTTCGAGTCTGTAGTTCCAAATAGCGCTATACGAGAAGATAATAAGGGTAAATTTATATATATAGTAGAAGCTAAAAATACCCCAATTGGAAATAGATATATAGCAAAAAGAGTGGATGTACAAGTTATAGCATCTGATGATAGCTCTTCAGCAATATCAGGCGTGAATGCATATAGCAGCTATGTTATAACCACTTCATCAAAACCTATTACTGACGGAATGCAGGTGAGGCTGATTGAAAACGCATACTAAAGATAGAAAACCAGTTTCAAATAGAATTATTATTTTCTGTTGTATATTACTGATTCTTTTATCTTTATATGCTGTTTTGTATGGTGTAAGCAAAAAAGAGATTAATACAAGAACAGAACAGTTTGCAGCAGAAAGATGGATGAATCAGGATTCACTATACAATTATGCACAATTATCATGTTTTTTTACATCAGAAACAGGTTTTAATATGAACAATCTTTTATCTTTAAGTAGATCATATGATGAAAGGATGATGTCAGAATCTTTATCTTCACAATCTGGTACAAGATTATGGATTCATGGATATAGCGGACAAGGTAAAGTAAGTGTGGATGCACCAACTAACATACAGACACAGGTAACTGCAGTGGGTAATGATTTCTTTTACTTTCATAATATAGAATTATTATCCGGTTCATATTTTACTGATGATCCAATGAATAATGATCACGTTATTATCAGTGAGTATCTTGCATGGATACTTTTCGGGTCATATGATGTTATTGGAAAAGATGTATTCATATCAAGTGTCCCTTACTATATATGCGGAGTATCTAAAGATGCATATAGCAATGGAGGAATTGCAGAACCACATATATTCATGCAGTATGATTTATACCAGAAGATAGATAGTTCAGTATTCATATCTTGCTACGAAGTTTTGCTTCCAAACCCAATATCTGATTTTGCACTAAACATAGTTAAGTCATATATATCTTACAATGTACTTGATTATGAAATAATTCAAAATACATCCCGTTTTAATTTAATTAATACTTTAAAAAATCTCAATAATCTTACGCAAAGAAATATAAAAACAAATAAGGTTATTTATCCTGAATGGGAAAATTCGGCGAGGATACTTGAACAAAAGATTGCTTATCTGCTTTTAGTAAGAATTATCATATTGTTTATGATTGCTATTACGCTGACATTTATGATTGTCATATACAGAATTAATATTTCGGTTTTCTTTGAAAAAACTTATAAAGCTATTAAAACTAAAGTTAAAAATACTAAAATTGCAAAGGCAATTTCAAACAAAAGGAGAAAAGAATATGAAGAAATGGAATTTCATTAAAATAATTACTGCTATATGCCTTATCGTAATTATGCTGATGCAGCTTGTTTCCTGTAACAATAAAAAAGGAGTAGAAAAAGAAGTTCTAGATCATGTTTTTCGCAGAACTGAGATATCCATTCCAGAAAAGATGCAAAATATAAATAGTATGTATTTCGATGGACAAAGAATAAATATGATTGGTACAGGATATAATGAAGAAGATTATACGCAATATTATATTATGTATAGTATGAATCAGGATGGTTCAGATCCTAGTGAAAGTAAGCTCGATTTTGATTTTTCCAAGATGGAAGGTTATGATGGGTCATACATGTCAAATATTACAGTACTTCCAGATGGAAGGCTTGTTGTGACTGTTGAAGCTTGGGTTTCAGATAAAATAACAGGTGAGTACAAATCTGATAATTTTCTAATAGTTATAGATTCTAATGGTAAAATTCAAAAAAAGATAAATGTAAAGGAATTATTACAAAATTATATAACCACTGATTACTTCTATGTAGGAACTATTATCACAGATGCAGAAGGTAATTTTTATATTTCATCTGATCGAACCATTTTTGTATTAGATAAAAATTTTGTATTTTCTTTTAAGGTAGATATGGAAGAGAATTCTTGGATGAACAGGATGTTTAATTTTGATGGTGGTAAAGTTGCTGTAGCTATAAATGCAGAAACGCCAGAAGGTTATAAAATGCAGATACGTATAATTGATACCGAAGCCAAAAAATTTGCAAATGAAGTAACTGTAAATGAGCATCTTCAGAATAATATCTACAATATATTTTCAGGACAAGATAATTCTTTGTACTATACCACTCAAACAGGAATTTATAGTTATAATATAGGAAACAATGAAAGTAAAGAGTTACTTAATTGGATCAATTCAGATATTGAAAATCCGAATGTAAATATGATAACAGCGATTTCTGAAAAAAAATTCATATGTGTAGGTTATGAATATGATAATACCACTTGGACAAGCAGGAATTTTATTCTTCTTCTTGATTATATACCGCCAGAAGAAGTTACTCCGAAATATATAATAACTCTTGCAACAGCATATGGATCATATGATATCAGAAAAGCAGTAATCGAATTTAATAGAAACAGCCAGGAATACAGAATACGTATAAAAGATTATTATGATCAGGAAGATTCTATTGATTATAATAAGATAATTGAAAAATTAAATAATGACATCATTGCAGGCAATATGCCTGATATATTGCTTGTAAATTCAGAAATGCCGTTTGACAGTTATGTTTCCAAAGGATTGTTTTATGATTTGAATAAATTAATGGAAAAGGATGAAAACTTTAACCGGGATGATTACTTCACTAATGTTCTTGAAGCATTAAGTATAAATGGCAGACTTTATTCAATATCTCCTTCTTTTACAATAAGTACTGTAGCCATAAAGAGCAAATTCGTTCAGCCAGGAGCTAAAGGTTGGACTATGGGGGAACTTCAAGCTTTATTAGCAAAATTGCCACAAGAAACAGTAACTTTTTTAAGTGAGAACCGTGCTGGAGTAATGAATATTGCTATGAATCTGTCATTAGGTCAATTCATTGATAAAGATACTGGGAAGTGTTATTTTGATAGTCAGGATTTTATTGAAATATTAAAATTTGTAAAGACATTTGATGAGAAATCCTTCTGGGATAATATTGATTATGAGAATCTTCCACCAGATTTTTGGGATAAATACAACAAATCATATGAAGAGGACAGAGCTATACTTAACTACATGTCTTTAAGTTCATTTTACCAGCTTACTGATATGAGAGATTACACATTTAAAGATGATATTACTTTCATAGGATTTCCTAATTCAAATAGAAATGGTTCAGCAATATCAGTATATAGCCGTATTGCAATATCCTCAAAATCTAAGCTTATAGACGGCACATGGGATTTTGTCAAAACCTTTTTGTCTGACAAATATCAGGAAAGCCTTACTTATGAATGGCCAGTAAAAATTTCAGCATTTGATAAAATGGGGGAAAAAGCAATTAAAGGTGAGGATAATGGTGGTATAATTAGACCGCTAAAATCTGATTTTGACATAATGCCTTATCCTACACCCGTAGCATCCCGAATTACCGAAGATGATGTAAAATATATAAAGTCGTTTATTCAAAGCGTTAATACGCTTCAGACATATGAACCGGGAGTTCTAGAGATTATTGAGGAAGAAACAAAGATGTATTATGCAGGAAACAAGACTGCGGAAGAAACAGCCAGGATAATACAAAGCAGGGTTCAGATATATATAAGTGAAAGCCGATAGACATGATTTATCAAATCATGGAGATAAAAAAATACTTGATTATTGATTTATCTTCTTGTATACTAGTTTAGGTGCGTTATTTAGGAGGTGAAGATAATGGCTAAATGTGAAATATGTGAAAAAGCTACAGTGTTCGGTAATAATGTCAGTCACTCTGAAAGAAAAACCAGCCGTACTTTTAAACCAAATATCAGAAAAGTAAAAATAGATGACAATGGAACTGTAAGAAAAGCTAATATATGCACAAGTTGTTTACGTTCTGATAAAGTTAAAAGAGCTTAATTTATGAAAAAAAGAGTAAGCTCTTTTTTTTTGTTAATTTTTACAATATTGACAAGGATTAAAACAATAGAGTACAATCATTAGAGATGTTTTGTATGGAGGAAAAATATGATTACAGCTGGTGATTTCAGAAACGGAATTACATTTGAAATGGATGGTATAGTTTATCAGATAATTGAGTTTCAGCATGTGAAACCAGGTAAAGGCGCTGCATTTGTCAGAGCAAAGATACGTAATGTAAAATCAGGTTCAATAGTTGAAAGGACATTTAATCCATCTGATAAATTTGAACTTGCCCGAATGGATAAGAAAGATATGCAATACTTATATTCAGATGGGGACCTTTTCTACTTTATGGATGTGGAGACATATGACCAGTTACCAGTAAATCGTGAATCTCTTGGGGATTCTCTTGAATTCGTAAAAGAAAACGAAATAGTTCAGATTTTATCTTATAAGGGTGAAATTTTCGGAGTTGAACCTCCAAATTTTGTTGTCTTAGAAGTAACGCATACTGAACCTGGTTTTGCTGGCAATACAGCAACTGGTGCAACTAAGCCAGCTACTGTAGAGACTGGTGCTCAAATAAAGGTACCTTTATTTGTTAACATAGGTGATCTTGTAAGAGTAGATACAAGAACCGGAGAATATATGGAGAGAGCATAATGTCAATCCATGTTACAATATGGAACGAATTCATACATGAGAAAAAAGATGAGTCTGTAAGAAGGATTTATCCTAATGGTATTCATAATGCATTAAAGGATCAGCTTTCTTCAGAATCTGATTTTGTCATAAAGACAGCTACTCTAGATCAACCAGAACATGGTCTGACAGAAGAAGTAATAAATCATACTGATGTATTGCTTTGGTGGGGACATATGGCTCATGGTCAAGTTAAAGACGAAATAGTAAATAAGATTGCAGATAGAGTCAGAAAAGGAATGGGAATTATACTGCTTCACTCCGCACATGCAAGCAAACTCATGAAATGTCTTACAGGATGTACTGGAAGCCTTTCATGGCGTGAACAAAATGAGAAACAAATATTATGGAATTTAAAACCTAACCATCCAATTACAAAAGGTATAGGTGAATATATTGTTTTAGATAAAGAAGAAACCTATGGCGAACCATTCGGCATTCCAGACCCTGATGAGTGCATATTCCTGTCATGGTTTTCAGGAGGTAATGTTTTCCGTTCAGGATGGATAAAAAATGTCCAGAATGGTAAACTATTTTATTTTCAGCCTGGACATGAAACTTTTCCTTCATATATGAATCCTGAGGTAATAAAAGTAATAATAAACGCCATCAGATATTTAAAACCACTTAATTATATTGAGAATGTAGATAGTATATGGCAGAAAGAACCTATAACTAGTTAATATGCTGAATCCTAAGCCAGTATCCCATACTAATATAAATGAGATAAAAGATTATTTCAAATATGCATATAAGCACATGTCGCTAGCTCAATTCACTACAACATATCTTTGGCGTCACAGTACAGGACTTTTGTATGATATACAAGATGATTTTTTATATCTTTTTGAAAAAAGATATAATTATTCTTCTCCGCTTCCATTAGGTGATGGCGATATATTTAGGGCTTTGGAAAAAGTTAAAGAATATAAAACTTATATAGGTGGAAATAATCTTGTTTATTGCATAGATGAAGAAAAAGCAAAACTTTTCAAAAATTTTTATGAATTAAATGAAGAACCTGATTTTTTTGAGTATGTATATCTTAAAGAAGATTTAATAAATTTATCAGGAAAAAAATTTCATACTAAAAAAAATCATCTGAATCAGTTTGTGAAAAATAATAAATATACTTATGAAAGAATAAATGTGGAAGACATTCCTCTTGTTATAAACCTTTTAGAGCAATGGAATGAGAAAATGGGATATTCTATAGATCTTAATGTAGAAAAACAAGCGATTAATGAGCTTCTCAATTATGATATTGGTGTTAATTACAAAGCAGGAGCAATTGTATTAGATTCAAAAGTAGTTGCATTTGCAATTGGTGAAAAAATATCTGATGATATGGCTTGTGTCTATTTTGAAAAAGCTGACACAAGCATCAAGGGTTCTTATGCTGTAATTAATAATGAGTTTGTAAAACATGAATTTCCTGATGTAATGTATATTAACAGACAGGAAGATTTGGGTTTAGAAGGGTTGATTAAGGCAAAGGAAAGTTATAATCCAGTTTTCAAAGTAAAGAATTATTCTATGAAGTTATAGTGTTTGAAGAGACTTTATCAAACTGACTATAATATAGTTTCGAATAAAAGCCATTTTTTGAAAGCAATTCCGTATGATTTCCTTTTTCTACAATTTTCCCATCATCAATAACAAGTATCAGATCAGCATTTTTAATAGTTGACAACCTGTGAGCGATAATAAGAGATGTGCGATTTCTCATGAGATTATCCATAGCTTTCTGTATGAGAATTTCTGTCCTGGTATCAACATTGGATGTCGCTTCATCAAGTATCAGCATAGGATTATTTGCTAAAATAGTTCTTGCAATTGTTAATAGTTGTTTTTGTCCTGAAGATATGTTACTTGCTTCCTCATTTATCATCATTTCATAACCATCACCGCTAGATAATATGAAATGTTCAGCACAGGCTAGAGAAGCTGCTTCATATACCTCAACTGCACATGCATCAGGGTTTGAATATGCGATATTTTCACGTAATGTACCACTAAATAACCATGTATCTTGCAGAACCATACCGAAAAGACTCCGAACATCACTCCTTTTCATATTATTGATATCAATTCCATCTATTGTTATGCTTCCTGAATCAACGTCATAAAATCGCATGAGTAAATTTACAAGTGTTGTTTTACCAGCTCCCGTAGGTCCTACAATTGCAACTTTTTGTCCTGCTTTTATATCAGCGGAAAAATCTTTTATAATACTGTTGTTTTTATCATAACCAAAATATACATTGTTAAAAGATATATTTCCTTTTATATTATTTAAATCATAACTTTTATCTGTATCTGGTGTTTCTTCAGTTTCATTTAAAAATTGAAATACTCTTTCAGCAGCTGCTGCAGTACTTTGAAGTGTATTAGCTATACCAGCAGTCTGGCTCAACGGTTGATTAAACTGTCTGACATATCTTATAAAGGCTTGTATGTCTCCTACTTGTATACTGTTAGATACTACAAGGTATCCACCCATTACACAAACAGCGACGTAACCGATGTTACCGATAAACCCTGTTACCGGCATCATTAAACCCGAAAGAAACTGAGATATCCAGGAACTTTTATATAATTCTTTGTTGTAATTTCTAAAATATTTAATAGAACGATGTTCACCGTTGAATACTTTTAAAACAACATGCCCAGATAACATTTCTTCAACATGTCCATTCAGGTTCCCTAAATTTCTTTGTTGAGCTTTAAAATATTTCTGTGATTTTTTAACTAGAACTGCTACGAACAGGGAGGTAAGAGGAACAATAACAATTGTTATACCGGTCATGAGAGGTGAGATTAAAAGCATCATAATTAATACGCCAAGAATTTGAGTGACTGTTGAAGTATCTGAGACAAGCTTTGGTTAAAGGTCATTGTTATAGTATCAATATCATTAGTAACACGACTTAATATATCTCCATGTAGATTTGTGTCGAAATATCCTAATGGAAGCTTATTAAATTTATCAGCCATATTTTTCCTTAATTCATATCCTATTTTTTGTGAAACACTATTCGATATAAAACCTTGAATAACATGAAAAAGAGAATAACCAATGTAAAGTAATATTAATATAAGTATTATACGAGCAATGTATGCAAAATCTATCTGACCGTTTCTTTGCATTATTCCTACATAAAGTTCAGTAGTAATAAGTCCCATCTGTTTTGGGGATAATACGTTAAGGATAGTTGATGCAATAGAAAATATCATAGATACAAGAAGTAAAAACCAATATGGTTTTAGATAATGAAATAATTTTCTCATTGTCCCTTTAAAATCCTTAGGTTTTTCTACGAGCCTCATTGCTGCTCTTGGCCCGCCTCTTGGTCCAGGTCCTGGTCTGTCAAATTTATCGCCACTTTTATTTTGCATTGTCATACGAGTTCCTCCTTTGTTAATTGAGATGAAGCAATCTCATAGTATACATTGCATTTTTCAAGTAAATCTTGATGTTTACCGATTCCTACAACTCGTCCCGAGTCAAGCACTATAATCTGATCTGCATTAATAATTGTGCTTACTCTCTGTGTTATAAGGAGGACTGTTGAGTTTTTAGTTCTATTTGATAATGCATTTTTTAGTTTTGATTCAGTATGAAAATCGAGGGATGAAAAACTGTCATCAAAGATATATATTTTAGGAGAGTTTACAAGAGCGCGAGCTATTGATAAACGTTGTTTCTGTCCACCTGAGACATTTGTTCCGCCTTGAGCTATATAGTGATTATAGCCTTCTTCTTTATTGTTTATAAATTCAGATGCTTGCGCAATTGATGCAGATTCTAAAATTTCATCTCTAGATATATCTCTGCCAAAAGAGATGTTACTTTCAATATCGCCAGAAAAAAGCATATTTTTCTGTGGAACATAACCTATACGCTCTCTTAAATTCTTTATATCGAACTGTTTGACATCTACTCCATCAACATAAATATTTCCATATGTAGCATCATATAGTCTTGGAATCAAGTTTGCTAATGTGCTTTTGCCGCTTCCTGTAGAACCAATAATAGCTGTAACTTCATTAGGTTTTGCAATAAATGATATATCTTTTAAAGCAGGTTCCAAAGCATTTGGATATATAAATGTTACATTGCGAAATTCAACATTTCCAATATTTTCAGGAATCTTAATATCTTCTTGTCGTGGATTCTTAATAACAGGCTCTGTGTCAAGTATTTCATTTATTCTCTTAACAGAAACCATAGCTCTTGGAATTATTATAAATGTCATGCTAAGCATCTGAAAACTGAACATAATCTGCATGACATATTGAATAAATGCCATTAAATCTCCTACTTGAATGGATAAATCTGCAACAAGCTTTGCTCCAAGCCATAATACAACAACAGTGGTAATATTCATGATAAATATTGTCATAGGCTGTAATGCTGACATTATACGACCAATAATTAGATTCAGTCTTGTTAGAGAAACATTTGCCTCATTGAATTTATCATCTTGAATCTTTTGAGCATTAAAAGCTCTAATTACTCTGATTCCGCTTAAATTCTCTCTGGTTATTAAATTCAATCTATCTACATTTGTTTGCATCTGTCTGAATCTAGGTACTGTAAATAAAAAATTAAAGGACATAACCGCAATTATTGCAGTACAAGAAATAACTAGTATCCAAGATAAATTCTGTCCGTAGCGTATTGCCATTATAATACCGCCAATGGCAGTCATTGGAGCAGAGATAGCCATTCGCAAAGTCATATCAAAAAAATGCTGAACCTGTGTAATATCATTTGTGCATCTTGTAATTAAAGAAGCGGTAGAGAATCTATCAAATTCGGCAAGTGAGAATGATTCGACTTTTGTAAACACAGCATCCCTAATATCAGCAGAGAATCCTGCTGATACTTTGGAAGAAATAAATCTGGCTACAACTTGACATATAATTCCAATTAAAGCAATTGAAAGCATTATACCACCGATTTTTAAAATATAAGAAATATTACCTGTAGGTATTCCTACGTTTACAATGTCAGACATGTAACTTGGCAAATAAAGATTAGCCATTGCCTGTGCAAATGTGAGAAAGAATACTAAAGTGACTTTCCACCAGTCATTTTTTAGAAATTTAAGTATATTTAACACTTTTTATTCTCCTTTTTCCAGTATTTCACTTGCACGATTTAAAAGTAAAATCAGGTTTAAAGTATTTTCATTATTTAGAGCTTTTACAAGCAGATCAATTTGTTGTAATTCTTTAATAGCCATATCATCGAATATCCTGCGTCCTTTTTCAGTAATTTCTACGACAATCCTTCGTCTGTCATCAATATCAACAGATCTTAGGATTAAGTTTTTCTTTTCCAGAGAATTTAATACCGATGTTACATATGATCTTGAAAGATTTAAATTATCACTTAAATCAGAAGGGTTTACCGATGATTTTTTGTCAGTTTGTAATCTAAGTATATTTCTTAACAATAAAAATTCATGGAACACTATGTCAGCAGACATTTTTTTTCTTCGAAGTATTATCATAAACTTATGAATAGCATTGAGTAAAGCTTCATTCAATTGAACGATTTTTGTCATTTTCTTCTCTCCATATTAATTAATAAACTAAATAGTTCATATATTGAATTATAATTCTGATTTGTTTAAAGTCAATATAAATATCGATTTAAACTTTCATTTTAAATATATACTGGTATAATTATCTAAGCGAGGTATTTATATGTCATTGACTGGACAAGAAAGAATAACCAGAATACTTAAAAGACAATCTGTTGACAGAATCGGACTTTACGAGCATTTTTGGTCAGACACTCAAAAAGCTTGGAAAATTGCAAGCGATATTGAAGAAAAGATGGGTTTTGATATTATTGAGTATTGGCCTTTTTCCATGACTGCTGATTTGGATTTTGTAAAAGTGACTGTAGCAGAAGATGAAGATACAATAACTCAAAAAGATGGTAATTATGCATTACTTAGAAAGCACAAGAAACATGATGCTACGCCTGAACATATTGGATTCGAAATTGACTCCAAAGAAAAATGGGAGGAAAGAATCAAACCTCTGTTGACAGCATCAGACAGAAGAATAAATTTTGAAAGATATAGAATAAAGAAACAATATGCAAAGGATAGAAATATGTTCTTTGTATGGTCTGGTGTAAATGTTTTTGAGCTTATGCATCCTCTTACTGGCCATGTTAATTTTTTGATGGCAATGATAGACGATCCAGAATGGGTAGAAGACATGTGTATGACATATGCCAAACTTACAATTGAATTACAACAGATTCTTTTCGATAAGGAAGGATATCCTGATGGCATATGGTATTATGAGGATATGGGGTTCAAGAATGCTCCATTTATATCTAATGCTATGTATGATAGATTTTTATATCCTGCTCACAAACTGACTATAGATTATGCAAAAAGCTGCAAATTACCCGTGATTATGCATTCATGCGGATTTGTAGAACCATTAATACCTGTCATGCTAAAATCCGGTATTGACTGTTTACAAGTCATAGAAATAAAAGCTGGAATGGATCTTTTGAGAATTCATAAAAGATATGGGGATAGATTATCATTAATGGGAGGGATTGATGTTCGAACACTCTACTCTAATGATAAAGCAATTATTGATAAAGAATTAGAAAGTAAAATACCTGTAGTGAAAGAAGGATTTGGATATGTGTTACATTCAGATCACTCTATTCCAAACACAGTAAATCTTGATACATATGAGTATTTTATTGAAAAAGGATTACGATTAGGAAAATATTAACGGAGGATATTATGGACATGAACAGTAATAACAAGAGAAAAATCCATCTTATATGCAATGCGCATATAGACCCTGTATGGTTATGGAATTGGGAAGAAGGCGCTGCAGCAGCAATATCTACATTCAAGTCAGCAGTAAAATTCTGTAAGGAATATGGTGAATATATATTTAACCATAATGAAGCTGTCCTATATAAATGGATAGAGGAATATGATCCAGAATTATTTGATGAAATAAAAGAACTTATTAAAGCAGGAAAATGGCATGTAATAGGAGGATGGTATCTGCAACCTGATTGCAATATGCCAAGTGGTGAATCCTTTGTGCGTCAGATTGAAGAGGGAAGAAGATATTTTATGGAAAAATTCGGAGTGGATGGTGGAAGGACAGCTATAAACTTTGATCCGTTCGGACATACTATTGGACTTGTTCAAATATTAAAAGATGCTGGATACGATAACTATATAATATGCAGGCCAGCAAAGCTTATATATGATGATTCAAATTTAAATGATAAGCATATAAAATGGAAAGGTTTCAATAATAAAACCATAAATGTATTCAAAGCTACTAGTTATGGCTCCAGACTAGGTGAATTTAAAAATAAATATCCTATTTTAGTTGGAAATCAAGAAGGCAAAAAAGATATCGGTGTTCTTTGGGGTGTAGGTAATCATGGAGGAGGACCCTCTAAAAAAGATCTTGATGATATAAGAATTATAATAGCGGAATCTGATGATGAAGTAGTACATACATATCCTGATAAGTTTTTTGATGAATATTTCGAAAGAAATGAGAGTGATCGTCAAATAAACAGATCATTTCATTCATTCAGTGTCGGATGTTATACTTCTATGACAAAAGTTAAACAGAAACACAGAGAACTTGAAAATAAGCTTTTATTATGTGAAAAGATGATGAGTCATGCAGTATCAAATGGATTACTTGAAAATTACGAACATGAAATGATGCATGATGCATGGCAGGATCTGTTGTTCTGCGAGTTCCATGATTCATTACCTGGCACAAGTATTCAGATAGTCGAAAATGATATTCTAAAAAGACTTGATCATGGATTGGACATCACTGATAAATTAATATTTAGGTCATATTTCAGACTTGTAAAAGGACAAAAACCTGCTAATGAAGGTGAGTACCCTGTTCTTGTATATAATCCACATCCATATAGAGTTAAGACTAATGTTGAATGCGAGTATGTTCTAGCTGAGCAGAACAGGATACCTAACACATTCTCAAAAGGTGATGTATATGATGAAAATGGTAATCTTGTATTATGCCAGAATGAAAAAGAAAGTTCAAATTTACCAATGGATTGGGCAAAAAAAGTTGTATTTCAAGCTGATTTGGCACCGATGTCTGTAAATAGGTTTAATATTGTTAATCGTATAGTTGAAAAGAAACCATTTGTTACTCCTATGATTGATAAAGATTTTATCTATTATGAAAATGGTTCAATGAAGGTAAAGATAAATCTTTCAACTGGTTATATTGATTCATATGTTATTGATAACAAGGAATATATCAAGCCAGGTACAGGTGAGATACTTGTGATACAGGACAACTGTGATTCATGGGGTATGACAGTCAGCTCATATCAAAAAATTAAGGGAAGATTCAAGTTAGCAAATTCAGTTCAGTCCGCAAAAATATGCGGAGTTGATAAAAAAGAGCTGGATCCTGTCAGAATAATTGAAAGTAGTGAATTAAGAACTATCGTTGAAGCTAGTTTCGTATATTCACAATCATCATGTAATATAAGATATACACTGAATAAGACAGATAATATAATTGGAATTAATGTAAGAGTATTCAATCAAGAGAAAAATGTAATGTACAAGCTAAATATTCCAACTGTTCTTACAAGAGCAAAATGTATAGGGAAAACAGCATATGGAAGAGACATGCTTATGACTAACGGTAATGAAAATGTATCTCATCAATGGCTTATGCTCAAGCAAGATACTTCAGCTTTCGCAGTTATAAATACCGGTTCATATGGTTCAAGTACAAAAAGAGGTGAAATCAGGATGAGTATTCTGCGTACTCCTGGTTACAGTGCGCATCCATATGAAAACAGGCAGATACTACCACTAGATCGTTTTTCACCAAGAATTGACATTGGAGAGAGAGTTTTTGACTATTATTTATGGGCAGGAGAATATGAGCATATAAATAATCAGGTTGATAAGATTGCTTTACTTGAACATCAAAAACCTATAGTTTTAAATTTCAACCCATCAGAACAAGGACAAAAAGCTTTACCTTTCTGCCTGATTGAAAATTCTTCTGTGGAACTTGTTACTGTTAGAAAGAATGAAAATGCTGAAGGATATCAGGTAAGACTGTTTAATAACCTTGACAGCAAGCTTTCTTGTACAGTCAAATTCCCGATTTATGGGTATGAAAAGCAATTTACATTCAAGCCTTTTGAAATTATGACTTTAAGTTGCACAACAAAAGGAATAAAGAAAACAAAATTAGTATAAGTATTATGAAAAAAACATGTCTTAACGGATGGTGGGATTTTTATCCTGTTTATGAAAAAAATAACTATATAGATATACCTGCACAAGGATGGCTTGAAAAAGCCTACCTTGTGCCTTCAGTTTGGTTAAAACCACTTGATTGTGTAAAAAAAGGTAATGAAGAACATTTCCATCAAGCTGATGAACAGGATTTACAGGATATTGAAAATCTTGATTTTTTATTTGATGATTATAATTATCCTAAAAAATGGACTCTTACAAAAGAAGCATGGGTGAGAACTAAATTTGAAATTACAAATATAAACGATGATTCGGACTACTTTTTATTACTTGAGGCTGTCATGCCATATTCAAAAGTTTACTTAAATGGTAAGGAAGTTTCATATTTTATGCATCCAACACTTCCTAATCAGATTAATATAACTGATTATATTATAATAGGCGAAAATAAGCTTGTTATACATATTTTTGATTATGAAAAAGATGAATTTGGCAGATATATGACCCCGACAGGAACGATGATGATAGCGGATAATGCGGGTGTGTGGCAAGATGTATTTATCATAGAAAAAAGTAAAATTAGTATAAAGGACTGTTGTATACGTACTTATTTGGATAATATGTGTTTTCAGGCAAAGATAACTATCAGCAATTCATCATTTGCAGATAGGAATATAGAGATAAAATCATATATACTTGATACTAATAAAAAAGACAGAAAATTAGAATTCAAGAATCAACAATTTAAAATCAACAGTTCAGAGGAAATAAACATTATGCTATGTGATGCATTTCCAACTGCTGAATTATGGGAACCTGCAAATCCCAAACTATACTTTTTAAAACTAGATATTTATGAGAATGGATTAATTATTCAAAGTCATATCGAAAGATTCGGTTTTAGAGAAGTAAGAATTGAAAATAAAAATATTCTGCTTAATAATCATCCTGTGCATCTGTTCTCTGACTGGGGACACAAGCTGACAACATACTGTTATACGAATGAATGGATTATCAGCTGGTTTAGAATGATAAAAGAAGGCAATATGAATCATACGAGGCTTCATACATGTCCACATCCCAAGAATATTCTAAATATTGCAGATGAGATGGGAATTTTGATAACTGCTGAAACAGGTCTTCATGGTTCTGGTGGCTATCAAGCGTCAAATAGTGAAGATTACTGGATAAATGCATACGATCATGTCAGAAGATTTATTAATCGCGATAAAAATCATCCATCTGTAATTATGTGGAGTGTTGAAAATGAGATGAGATGGAATCAAAAAGGTGATGAACAAAAATATCCTGAAAAAATAATTACGAATCTTCCAAAATTAAAGAAACTTATAAATGATTTGGATCCTACAAGACCTGCATATCATGAAGGTGACAGTTCTTTATGGGATGAAAGCGAACAGGATATAATTTCCAGGCATTATGGAAAGGATGCTGTAGGTGCTGATTGGTGGGATGAAACAAAACCCTTACATGTCGGTGAGATGGCATTGTATCATTACGAAGGCCCTAATACTGCAGTTAATTTAATTGGAGATAAAGCTTATGTTGATCATGCAAATGTTGATAAAGCATCTGCAATAGATGCAAAAATGCTTATTGAGTATGGAAGAACTAGAGGAATTTGCTGTTTCGGACCATGGAATCAATCCTGTCATAAACTAATTAGAACTGAGAAAAAAGACAGATATATCAAATATCCGGATTATTCAGTACCTGGAATAAAACCTTTAGTAATAAGAGCTCATACTTCAGAATTTAATTTTTGGGAAAAAGGTAGGAACTATACTGTACAAAAATCATTTGACATACAAGCAGAAGCATTTCGGCCTTTTGCCTTAATAGATTATTCTTTAAAAAATGGTTATTTTAAAGATGAAAAATTTTTACGCACTCTATATATTGTAAACGATACGAAATCTGATAAAGCTGGTATACTGACAGTAAAATTTGGTTATGACACAATAACTGAAAAACATTATTTTGTTCGAAAGGGATATGTCGAAAGAGTTGATTTAATATTTAATGCATACACTAATAACGATGATTATATTTCTAATATCGATATAACTTATGAATTTACATCTGATAGTATTGTTTTGGATAAACAAATAATTAAAGTGCATGTTTATAATATGGAATCCATTAATCAGCAAAATCTAATTAATAAAATTAATAAAGCTAAAATTTCTGTTTATGGAAACGAAATATTATCTGAAAAACTACAGAAATCAGGAATCAAATGTATTTACTTCAAGAATTTGGATGATATTAATAATTTAAACACTGACATCTTGATTCTAGCAAAAAATTCAGTTAAAGATAATGATACTATTCATAAGCAGATTGAGTTATTTTTAAATTTAGGTATAAAAATATTAATAATGGAACAGAATATCTCATTATTCAAAAACATTAAATTAACAAGCAAACCTATGCTAACAAGTTTCAAAACCAACATGAAAGATATGTTTAATAACATAAATGATGATCAGCTTAGATTTTGGGGTAATGACCCATATGCAAAAATTGCTAGTGATTCATATGTTGCATCACATGTTTATGAAAAATCAGAAGTAGACGATGATGTTTCATATATTCTGGAAACTGGAGAAGGCAGTTTTGGAAGAGGGGATTTATCATTTTCAACATTATTGATGCTAAAGTATGGAAAATCAGTTTTAATTGCAAATCAGATGAATATAACAGATAATTTAAACATCATACCTCAAGCTAATCATCTTATTATATCTATACTTTTTGAATTATGTTTATTCAAAAAAGCAGATAGAAAAGCATATGTTCTTGAAAGTAATGAATTTATAAAATTCAATAATATAAAAGATGATGTTTTAAATGGGGCTTGTCTTGTTGTGAATAATCTTAGCGATTGTAATATTGATAAATGGAATGATTTACTCGGCTCATCAATAAATCTTATCGAAAAAAATGATATTTACAACTGTAAAATCAAGAAAAAAGATCGTATAGTAGAGTCTATCTCTAATTATGAGCTTTGCGGTATAAACACTTTCTCATATTCTAGAAAAGATGCAAAAAACTATAGTTTATGCGACTATGCAATAAAAAAATGCAAAGGACTAAACTTTATCATTGAATCATGTGAAAATAGTATGATGAAGGAGTTGTTTGTATATGGGGGACATACAGAACTTAGAAGAGCCTACACTATATCAAAATACTCGTATAATAAACCAAAAACACAAGAATATGCATTAATTGCATCTATAAAATATGGAAATGGAACTATATATTTCAATCAATTAAAAAAAGACATTGATGATAAAAAACATAATAGAATGTTAAAAAGAATATTATCAAACTTACAAGGTTGTCCTTCAGGATCAATTTTTAATTTTGATAAAACTGAAAATAATAAATTTAGTGAAGGATTTCCTGTGTATGTAAATACATCAAAAGTATTACTTGATGATGTAAAATGGTTTTCGTATTGCGCAACAACGAAAAACAACAATGAAAGAATGGCTCATAAGAAGACTGTAAGTATCGGGAACTGGACTTTAATAAAACTAGATTCACTAAAATGCTACAAAAACGATATTTATCAGAATTACTCTTGCTTAATTACTTTTAATATCTTTTCGAGTGAACCCAGAAAAAACTCAGGAAGCAATCTTGGGATACCTAATCCGGAAGATTTGACATTTCTTCATGTGACAACTTCAGGTTCTGTTCGTTTAGCAGTTAATGGTTACGATTATGGGATGAAAAATACTATTGACAACCAATGTATGTTTTCAGATATATCCTTAGAAAAAGGAATAAATTACATCATGCTTGCATGGACACCAGACAACATCGATTCTGATATTAAACTTGTTTGGAAAAATATTAATCTTAAGCCTGAAACTAACTTGGAATTTTATACTTAAATAATATTAAAATATTATTAAATTAAATTAAATAATAATTAGTAAAATATGTAAATATAAAATAATTAATATATATGAAAATAATATATAAACTTAACAATACATTACATTAGTATTATTATAAGCAAAGCCTTAAAGGCTAGAATTTAAATAGAGGAGTTTTTATGATGAAAACTAAAGTATTGAGTTTAATTCTGTGTTTGATGCTTGTATGTTCATTGGTGTTCACTGCATGTGATACTACGCCAACTGAAACTGCAACCGAAACTGAAACAGCTACCGAAACAGAAACAAACACAAACACTCAAACTGATGAACCAAAAGAAGTAGAGAAACCAAAAAGAATTGATACAACTGTATTATATTTCTATGGTGATGCTACAGATAATGCAAGCCAAAAGTTTGCATTCAAAAATTATGTGTCAAGAGAATATGGTATTGATTTCTATTTCAATACACCTGCAAGAGACACATATATTGAAACAATTAATCTTCAGGCAGTGTCCGGAGATTTAACAGGTATAGTATATCTGTTTACTGGATATGAAATGATTGCTTGGGCACAAGAAGGAATAATCCTTTCATTGGATGAATACCTAAAAGATAACGAAACATGGATTAATATTGTTCCTGAAGACTGGAAAGAACTGTATACATGGGATGGACACGTATGGGGTATTCCAAAAGGTGCAGACGGAACTCCATCATATTTCATAAGAACTATGAGAGGGGACTGGTTAGAATCTGTTGGCATGTCAAAGCCAGAGACAATTGACACATTCTATGAAGTTGTAAAAGCTTTTACATATAATGATCCTGATAAGAATGGTCAGAATGACACATGGGGATTCTGTTCTAGAAACACATGGCTTATGCAGGATATGTTTCAGGCATTTGATGCTCGTTTGAATCATGTTGCTGATGTAATTCCGATATGGAATCCAAATACTGATATATGGGAAGATTCAGTCATAAAACCTGAAATGACAGAAGCAGTCACATTTTTACGTAAGTGCTATACTGAAGGTCTTGTTCATCCTGAATTGTTCTCAATGAGTTCAACAAATGTCAGAAATCTTATCTCTAATGGACAAGCAGGCTCATGTTATTATTGGGATACATGGTTAATAGCTTGGGAAGATGCAATCAAAAAGAATACACCAAATGCATATATGATTGGTATTGGTGCTATATCAAATAAAATCACAACAAAACTTAATCAGTGGGGTAAAGATGCAGGAGCTCCTTATGTATTGATGGCTAATACAAAGCAGCCTAAGGAAGTTATAAACTGGTTTGTTACAATGTTATGGGGAACACCGGAAACATTCTTTACATTTAAATATGGTATACCTCAGAGTGATATTACAGGAAAAGAAGGATATTTTGTTGATGGAAAAACTGTTTACCTTTTATATTATCAGCTTAATACTGAAACTGATACAGTAACCACAGGTGCGACTCCTTCGATTTCAAATGGGCATCCTGATTATGCTCTTGATGTCGGATCATTCGGATATGTATCAGCATATAATTCTGGAAAAGAGACATGGGATACTGATCAAGTTACAATCCAATCAGCTAATCTTAAGAGAAGATACGAAATACTTAATGAGTACAATGATGGAAGACTCTATCTTCTTGCAGAAAGCATGAAAGAACCTGACAATATTGAATTCACATCAGTTAAGAGTGAATGGTCAACAGCTGGTCTTAAATATGTTTCTGACTGCATGGTAGAAGGCATAGCACCAGCAGAAGCTTTGAAAGCTTATTTAACAGTAGTAATGGCATTCAATCCACAGTTAACACTGGATACAATGAATGCTAAATTAGGAAAGGCTTCAGAACAGAACTACTCTGCTATTTGGTCAACAATGAATTAAATAGACGAATTAACAGCCTGGGTTACCAGGCTGTTAGTTATTCTTAAAAAATGTAATATCTAATTATAAATTTATAAATTTTATATTAATACAAACATTAAATACCAATATTAATACATTAAAATTTATTAATTTTTTAAAAATTATTTTAATATATTGATTAATTAGTAAATACATAATATAATAAGTAAGTCTAGTTGTAATTAATTTTTCAAGGAGGAAATTTTATGAAAAAAGCTAAACTATTAAGTCTGATTTTATGTCTGATTCTTGTATGCTCTTTAGTTTTTACGGCATGTGATAACAAGCCTACGGAAACAGCTACAGAAACAGCTACAGAGACAGCTACAGAAACAGCTACAGAAACTCAGACTGAAGAACCAAAAGAAGTAGAGAAACCAGCTAGAATGGATATTACAATTCTTTACTTTTATGGTGATGCTACAGATAACGCAAGCCAAAAGTTTGCGTTTAAGAACTATATCTCAAGAGAGTATGGTATTGACTTCTATTTCAATACTCCTGCTAGAGATACCTACATCGAAACAATCAATCTTCAGGCTGTATCAGGAGATTTGACCGGTGTAGTTACCTTATTTACAGGATATGAAATGATTGCTTGGGCACAAGAAGGAATCATACTGGCACTCGACGAGTATCTAAAGGATAACGAGACATGGATAAATGTTATTCCAGAAGATTGGAAAGAACTTTATACATGGGATGGCCAAGTTTGGGGTATTCCTAAAGGCGCTGATGGCACACCATCATACTTCATCAGAACTATGAGAGGTGACTGGCTTGAAGCAGTAGGAATGTCAAAACCAGAAACAATTGACACATTCTATGAAGTTGTAAAAGCTTTCACCTATAACGATCCTGACAAGAACGGCCAGAATGATACTTGGGGATTCTGCTCAAGAAACGTTTGGTTAATGCAGGATATGTTCCAGGCTCACGATGCACGTCTTAACCACGTTGCAGACGTAATTCCTATATGGAATCCTAACAAGGATATCTGGGAAGATTCAGTTATCAAACCTGAAATGGCAGAAGCAGTAACATTCTTACGTAAATGCTATTCAGAAGGACTTGTTCATCCTGAATTATTCTCAATGAGCTCAACTAACGTCAGAAACCTTGTTTCCAATGGACAGGCAGGATCCTGCTACTATTGGGATACATGGTTAATCGCATGGGAACAAGCTGTTAAGAAAATTACACCTACTGCTTATATGGTAGGTATTGGAGCTATTTCTAAAAATATCACAACCAAGATAAACCAATGGGGCAAGGACATCGGAGCACCACTAGTTTTAATGGCTAATACAGCACAACCTAAAGAAGTAATTAACTGGTTCATAACACTTCTGTACGGAACACCTGAGAGTTTCTTCACATTTAAGTATGGAATTCCACAGCCTGACAAAAATGGCAAAGAAGGATTTTATCTTGATGGAAAGACTGTTTATCTTCTGTATCAGCAGTTAAATACTGAAACTGACACAGTTACAGCAGGAGGAACACCTGGTGTTACAAACGGACATCCTGATTATGCTCTTGATGTAGGTTCATTCGGATATGTTTCTGCATATAACTCTGGTAAAGCTTCATGGGATGCTGACCAAGTTAATATCTCAGCTACAAATCTGAAAAGAAGATATGATGTACTTAATGAGTACAATGATGGAAGACTTTATCTTCTTGCAGAAAGCATGAAAGAACCTGATAACATCGAATTCACTTCAATAAAAGGTGAATGGGGTTCAGCTGGTCTTAAATATATTTCTGATTGCATGGTAGAAGGAATAGCACCAGCAGAAGCTCTTAAAGCTTATTTATCAGTTGTAATGGCATTCAATCCACAATTAACACTAGACACAATGAATGCTAAATTAGGAAAGACTACAGAACAGAACTACGCTGCTATCTGGTCAACAATGAACTAAATTACAAACTAGACAAAAATAAAAGATCCGGTACACCCGGGTCTTTTTATTTTACCCAAAATAATTTATTTTCATCAATAATACTATTTATTTATTATAAAATAAGACATATATTGACAAAAAAAAATGTATAAAGGGTATTGCATCTTAAAAAAAGAAAGAATATAATGTTGTTGTCTAGTCAGAAATTTATATTTTCAAGGAGGAGGAAAATTTATGAAAAAAGCTAAGGTATTAAGTTTGGTATTATGTTTAGTCCTTGTATGCTCTTTAGTATTCACAGCTTGTGACAACAAGCCAACTGAAACAGCTACAGAACAGCCTACAGAGACAGCAACAGAAACAGCAACAGAAACCCAGACTGAAGAACCAAAAGAAGTAGAGAAGCCAGCTAGAATAGACATGACAACATTGTACTATTTTGGCGATGCTACAGACAATGCTGCACAAAAGTTCGCATTCAAAAACTATGTATCTAGAACATATGGTATTGAATTTTATCTCAATACACCTGCAAGAGATACATACATCGAAACAATCAACCTTCAGGCAGTATCCGGAGACTTGACAGGTCTTGTATATCTGTTCACCGGATATGAAATGATTGCTTGGGCACAGGAAGGAATTATTCTTGCACTCGATGAATTTCTTAAAGATAACGAGACATGGATAAATGTAGTTCCTGAAGAATGGAAAGAGCTTTACACATGGGATGGCCAGGTTTGGGGTATTCCTAAAGGTGCTGATGGCACACCATCATACTTCATTAGAACTATGAGAGGTGACTGGCTTGAAGCAGTCGGAATGTCAAAACCAGAAACAATTGACACATTCTATGAAGTTGTAAAAGCTTTCACCTATAACGATCCTGACAAGAACGGCCAGAATGATACTTGGGGATTCTGCTCAAGAAACGTTTGGTTAATGCAGGATATGTTCCAAGCTCACGATGCACGTCTTAACCACGTTGCAGACGTTCTTCCAATATGGAATCCTAACAAGGATATCTGGGAAGATTCAGTTATCAAACCTGAAATGGTAGAAGCAGTAACATTCTTACGTAAGTGCTATTCAGAGGGACTTGTTCATCCAGAATTGTTCTCAATGAGCTCAACTAACGTCAGAAACCTTGTTTCCAATGGACAGGCAGGATCCTGCTACTATTGGGATACATGGCTAATTTCATGGGAAAATGCTGTTAAGAAAAACGTTACTAATGCTTACATGGTAGGTATTGGAGCAATTTCAAAAACAATTACAACAAAGATTAACCAATACGGAAAAGACATGGGAGCTCCAAATGTATTGATGGCTAATACAGCTCAACCTAAAGAAGTTATCAACTGGTATGTAACTTTGATGTGGGGATCTCCAGAGACATTCTTCACCTTTAAGTATGGTATTCCACAAGCTGATAAAAACGGCAAAGAAGGATATTATCTTGATGGAAAGACTGTTTACCTTCTGTATTATCAGTTAAATACTGAAACAGATACAGTTGTTGGCGGAGCTACACCTGGATTAACAAACGGACATCCTGACTATGCTCTTGATGTAGGCTCATTCGGATATGTATCAGCATACAATTCCGGAAAACCTTCATGGGATGCTGATCAAGTTAATATTTCATCAGCAAATCTTAGAAGAAGATATGACATACTTAATGAGTATAATGATGGTAGACTTTATCTTCTTGCAGAGAGCATGAAAGAGCCTGACAACATTGAATTCACATCTGTTAAAGGCGAATGGGCAACAGCTGGTCTTAAATATGTTTCTGACTGCATGGTCGAAGGCATAGCACCAGCAGAAGCTTTGAAAGCATATTTAACAGTTGTAATGGCATTCAATCCACAGTTAACACTGGATACAATGAATGCTAAATTAGGAAAGACCTCAGAACAGAACTACGCTGCTATCTGGTCAACAATGAACTAAGATAAGAAACTAGACAAAAATAAAAAAGATCCGGGAGACCGGGTCTTTTTTTTAATAACTACATTATTTATAAATAATTATTATTATATATAATGTAATATAGAATTTAGAGTATTATATATTGATATAAAAATTGTAATAAAGGAGTTGCAATTATAAAATTAATGTTATATTATTTACATGTCAAGTAAAAATATTTAATTATTTTAAAAGGAGGAAG
>Ga0209606_1001610_pt1 | contig 27350 bp, 19 predicted proteins | sample AD_UKC057_MetaG_FD_184412 | JGI IMG/M metagenome (GOLD analysis project Ga0209606, IMG submission 184412) | Active sludge microbial communities of municipal wastewater-treating anaerobic digesters from USA - AD_UKC057_MetaG (SPAdes) (version 2) | ecosystem: Engineered > Bioreactor > Anaerobic >...
GTGGCCGCGCGCGAATTCGCCGGCCGCACTCAACCGAAATGAACGGCCGCGCAGAACCGTCATGCCCGGCCGCGCTCAGCCGAATTCACAAGATGGCCGCGCCCGAAATATGCACTAATGTTTAGATTGGTAGACCCTCGCGCGCGTGGGGCGTTTGTATATGCAGAGTCCTCAAATTGAGGACTCTGCGGTGCGTCCTCGCGCGTGAGGCGTTTACTTTGCGCCGCCCAGCACTCTACCCCTCAGAGTATGGCGATCGCGCCTCCTGGGCCATCCTAGGCGCGTTTGCGGGGATACTCTCCCCATCCCCGCACACTTCTTTCAGAAGATCAGTAACCTTGTCCCTTGCCGCGCGGAAGGCGGCGCCGGTGCGCTGCAGCTCTCGAACTGCGGCCATGAGTTCTTGTTGCTTCGGTGTCATGACATAAATCTTGGCCACGGCGTTTCAAAGATCGGCGTTGGCTCTGGCTCACCTTCTCGAGGTGCTTCCTCTGGCACGGTGCGGGGGCCGCTCAGCGTGCACACAGGGCCACATAGGCGCGCGGCCTCGCAGATGGCGTCACAGAACTGGCCGCCGCATTCATGGCCACATGTTTGACATTTTGGCATAGGCGCTTTGGAAAAGCGGCGGGGGTAGGCCAAGGCAGTAGGATCTTCTTCAACGCTCATGAAGTGAGCGCAAGGCCGGGCTTCGTCTCGCTTACGTGCGCACCTAGTGAAGCGCTCGGAGTGGCCACAGGGACCGGCTCCGCGCTTCGTGCGCGTGTATGTAAAGGCCACATGCCGTTACAGGCTTTCGAATGCGCGGGATTCCGCGCTATCGTCCGTCACAGGCCCGCCCAGCCGCGCCAACGCCGCCGGCGTCAGGCCCCACTGCTTAAACTGTTCCCGAAGTTCCACGCCTCGAGCATGGCGGATCTTCTCCGCCGGATGAACAGAGAACGTGCCATTGGGGTTCCGTACGGTAAGCTCGCCGTTCAGGCTCCGCACGAGTGCATCCGCCACAACGTAGTCTGTGAAGGTCTCACAGAGAAACTGAAACCCGTACTCCGTAACCGGCGTCAGCCGCTCGCCCACGATAGGCGCCAGGCGTTTCCACACGCGGCGCAAGTCACCTTTGATGTGCTTAGGGATGGGGATCTTCATTTTAAGCCTTTCCAATGCCTATATGGAAAACCGACATTCATTCTCATAACACTTTGTCCGCGCTTCGGGGTGGTAGGCCCCAGAACCTCCACCCCCCTAGGGAGGTAGTACAGTGTATGGGGTGCATCCCGGCGCCCCCGCGCACCCGCGTCACCCGGGCGCGGCGGGTGGGGGTGGCAGCACGCCGGGGTGTCGGGGAAACCGGGGAGGGTCGAAACCCGCCCCCGGCGCGCTACCGAAGGTGTTAAGAAATCACTCTGCAATGTTCCACCACATCCGGATTGTTGTACGCCGCCAGCGTACACCCGCCGCGCACGTCCTGCAGCCCTCGCACGAGCGGCCAGTAAGCGATCAGGTTCGGCGGCCGCACGCGCGCGGGAGAGAAGCCCTTAACGAGCGACGCCACGTCGTCCGCATAGGCGGATGCAGACAGATCGCAGTTATATAGCGCGAGTTCGGCCATGGAACCTGAAATCGCACGGTAATAGACAAGGCCGGAGATCTGCACGAACCACGGGGTTCCGTTTGGCAGTTTCGCGATCGTTTGCGTTACGAACGTCCCGCCATCGAGTGAGATGTTCAGCTTCCTGTCAGTATTGTTCGCCGTCGCGATCACCGTGTGCCACGTGTTCGCGGAAAATGCCGCCGTGCTCTGGACGTAATACTCAGTGCCTTCGTAGAACGCGGCGAACCGTATAGGATCGCCGCTGAGTCCCCCGCACGCCCGCAGCAGGTATAGGTTCTGTTTCGTGTTCGTATCCGTCAGTCTCAGCGTCACAAGCGTGTGGTTGTCCACCGCGTTCCCCGCGCGGAAGCGCGCGACAATGCTGAGGTAGTCCGTCGCGTGGAATGGCGGAGCTGTCGCGCTCTGTAAGTACGAGTCTAAACTACTGTCCTCGAGATCGCGCTGAAACCTATATGCCACGTTGCACCTCCTGAACGAGCGCCGCACGCGCCCCCGTTAATACAGACTCAGAACCTTTCAGCGCCGCCGGGTCAACCGCTTTCAGCGCTTCCGCCGCCTGCACCGCCTGGGCATCTGTGCCGCGCTCAATCACTTGCGCCAGGTTCGCAGCGTCGCCAACCTGCAACAGCCGGGTAAGCGCCGCGCTGGTATCACGTTTCTCAATCTCTAGCACAGCCTTTGCCAACCTGCTCCCGTCCGCGCGTTCAACGAGCAGCGCCATCGCCTCGTCGCCGTCTTTGCCGTCCACACGCGCAGCAACCTCGTGAAGCAGCCACAGGCTGTCGTATTTGCGCCAATCAGCAGGGATAACCTTGTCGCACAGTTCCTGCACGGGCGCGTCTACGCCGTCCGGATAGTCCCGCGCAAACCACGTCAGCGCGCGCTCACAAGCGTTCCACTCCTTCAAAAGCTCCAGTGTTATCTTCATGATGTCTCCTTAATCATCGGTGTCTTCTCCATAGTCAACGCCGAATATCTGCCTACTCATGCCGCACCCCCGGCCGCTTCCCTGCACCTGTGCTCAAGCGCTCCAAGAGGAGAGCGTATGCGCTCGGGGTCCACGGCGATCTCCCTGGCCAACGCGGCGCCTTTGGTGCGGCACACGTCCGAGCCATAGCGCGTGTAGATGCCACTCAGCCGTTCGATAGTCTTCCCGTTGATCGTGCTGAGGAAGTAGCGCACCGAAGCTCTTATGTCATGCTTGCGGTGCGTCATACGCGCATCCTAAACTTTTCACGCAGGACAACGCGCGCCGCTGCATCCTGTTCAGCAAGGCTCCGGCTCCTCTTTGGCGCCGCCGCCGGCCGCGGTAGTGGCGTGCTCAAGGCCTCGAGCACGGCCGCGGGGGTGACGAAGTACTCCCACCGGTGATCGCCTTCGCCCTGGAGCGGAACACAGTGCAGGACACCTAGCTTGCGCAACTGATACAACCGCGCCGGGCTCACACCCGCCTCGTGCGCCGCCTCGCGGATCGAGTAGTAGGGCTCGCCGAATACCAACCTGCTCATCGGGCGGCCCTCCGCAGAAGGCGCGCGAGGTAGTCAAGGGGCAGGGTCACATACTCGCCGCGTTGCCCGTGGTGCTTCGTGACGAGCACAGGGACACTACCAGGCCCGCAGTACTTCTCCTCGATGGCGCGCATAAGGCTGTGGTGTGAGAACCGCACTCGGCTCTTGCAGTCGACGACTAACTCAGGGTGATCATCGACGACCACATCCGGCGCTGAGCGGCCGAAGTCAAGCCACCTGGGGAACCGCCGGCCGCCTAGCTTGGCCGCCGCGGTGCGCTCGAGGTCTTTCCACTTGCTCATGGCGTGACCCTCCGCGAGAGTGCCGCCAAGACTCGGGGAATGATTTCGCCTATGTGTTCTGGGTTCCGGGAAGGCCTAGATCGGGTGTGGTTATCCACCCCCACCACAAAGTGGGGGTGGTAACCCACCCTAGGCTTCCCTGGAAAAGCTTTTTCTCTTTTCTTATATATAGGCGAGTGTGCGAATGTGCGTAATTCTAAAGCCTTGTCCTGTAACGACTTCCGGCTTGCACGGCCCCTATTTTCACAAGGTGGGGTGTGCGTAATTATAAAGCCTTGCGCAACATAGACTTGAGTGGTGTGATCGGGGTGCTCTTGGGGTACTTTCGCACACCTTGAGTGTGCGTAATTATAACTCGTTGCGCTGTCGTGGTTTAGCCTATGCAAAACAGGCTGTTTCGGGGTACTTTCGCACAGTCCGAGTGTGCGTAATTCTAAGCCGTTGCCGCATAAGATGTTGTAGTGCTCACTCATTTGCGAGCACCTCAACGCGTGAACGGCCAAGCGCTTCGCTCTTTTCCTCGCGTAGAAGTCCGAGATTCAGGCCGTGACAGATCACCTGCTCGAGGAGGTGACGGTTCACGGCGCCTTCAGCGTCGCTCAGTCTCTTGCGCACGTCCGCTGCCAGTTCGCCGCGGCCCTGGACAAGCTCACGGCGGGTGAGGTGCGCTCCAGTCTCTACGAGGACGTGTGCGAGGGTTTCGGCGATATCGCCCCGGCGAGCAGCCATCGGATCGGCGTCGCTTAGCGCGCCGCCTTGGCCGCGCTCGAGGATCGCCGCCGCGCCCGTAGTCGGTCCATAGGAGTTCTTTGTCACGGCGTAGCGCACGAACCGGGCGCCGTCCTGGGGTTCCAGTCCCATGCGCTCCAGGTCGTTTGCGCTCGGCCGCGCCAGGTTCGCCACAAACCGCGCTGCGGCCGTAAGCGCTGAGGAGCCACGCGCGGCCGCCTGCTCGAGCACGAATGCGCCACTCTTGTTCGCGTGGTGCGTCACGAGCACGGCCGCCTTGCTGTCGCTAGCCAGCCGCTTGACGTGCTCACACAGTGCCGCCATAGCCGCCGCGTCATTCTCGCTGGCCAGCGTGAACCAGGCCACGAGGGGATCGATAACGACTAGCTCGTAGCCGCACGCCTTGCGCGAGAGTTCGCGCCATGCCGGCGTGGTGTGCGCCAGTCCGGCCGCGTCAAACTCGATTAGCGGCGTAACGTGATCAACAAAGTCTATGCCGTTTGTCTTGACGTTGTGCGCTTTGCCTATGTCCGCCACTCGCTGTTTCAGAACGCGTGCATCGTCTTCGCCGCTGAGATAGAGCACACGGCCGCCACTGATCGGTTTGAACGGCTTAATTAGCTGCCGGTTCGCGGCAAGACTTAGTGCCGCGGTTAGCGCTAGCATACTCTTGCCGGCGTTGCTCTCGCCGATGCACAGGTTCAGGCATGACGGATACAGGCCGCCTTCAAACAGAGGATCGGGTATCGGTCCTGCGTTCTCAATGTCTGCAAGCGGTAACGCCTCTTGCCGTGTTGGCGCGTACTCGAACGGCGCCAGGTCCGCGAACGCGTGGCGCGCGGCCTCAAGGTCGCCCTTTGCGGCGATCTCGTGGATAAGGCCGATCTTGTTCACTGCGTCCTTTAGCGTGTAAACGCGCATCAGGGCGTGGGCGTCAAGGTCCGGCGCGCACGAGATATGAGAGCCTAGCTCGCTGAGGAGCGTGCCAGGATGCTCTACGCCGGCCTCCGTTAGCGCATAATGGAGGCTGCTAACGCCGATCGGCGTCTTCGCCGCGTCTAGTGCGTGTACGGCCGCTGCTACGTCTCGTAGTCCGTTGGGGTACACTTCGGGAGGTGTAGTCAGAATCGCCGCTATGCAATCCGCGTTTCCATGATTGGCGCCGTTCAGGAGGTGGCAGGCCGTCTCGTAGACATCGGGCGCGCGGCGCTGGATGGATTCGGCTTCGTACACTAGGCGCTGATTGTCAGCCTGCATAGCCGGTGCTCCTGGTGTCCGCCTTTACGGCAGACGGGAGGCTCCGGCTCGATTTGATGTAGACGAGTGGTGGCGCGGGTTGGTGTTACCTGGTGGGGCATCCTGCTCAGAGGTACGCCGGGGGAGTGCGCAACTCCCCCGGGTCTCACAAGCAGGATGTCAGGTCTGCGGTGGGAGATCTTTTCCATACACTGACATCCTTTGCTTCATTCGTATCAAAAAATGCGCTGTGATTCAACGTCACAAACTCGCCGGATCTAGTCGCTAGTCCATCCTCGGTAGCGTCTTGCCGAAGTAGTCCCGCACAGCCGCGGCCGCGCTCTCGGGCACTAGCACAAGAAGGCGCTCCGCGCGCGCCGCGAAGTGTTCACCGTCGTGAGCGCCTAAGGCGGCGAGCAGATCAATCCACTCTGCTAAGGGGGGCAATTCGCGCTCTTCGTCCCGTGTGAGTTCGCCTCTGGCCGTGAGATCATCCAGCCGCTGGAGAATGGCCGCGTGAATCGCTCGGACAAGTCCGGCTTTCGCGGCGCCTATTGCGCATTCAATGCGCGCGAAGGTGGCTTCAGTCTGCCAGTATTTGGCGAACGTGCCGCCGCGCTTGGCCACGCAGGCCCCTACGGCTTCGCGTTGGGCGGGTGTCAGTCGCAAGGAGGTTGTCTCGCTTTTTGTCATCTGCTGATCCCTTCTATCTTGCCGGATCGTCTCATGAGATTTGGCCTTCTTGCTACATATAGCAAGAATTTGCTACATGTAGCATTCGCTCCGCATCTCAGCCGGATTGTCTCATGGGAAAAATGGCGTTACTACATGTAGTACGAATTTACTACATGTAGTAATGACGGGGAGTATTTGGCGGGGTGTTGACGAAGGCGGGCCATAGCGGCTCCGGCGCGGAGTGGATTGCGGATAAGTGATCACACTTATCAGAAAACTGTTGCGTTAACGCAACAGTTTTGGCAACCATTGCTGCTTGGATCCAACGACTAACCCGAGACGGATCCCTCCCAATCCGTCTCGCGTACTCGCGCAGGCCGCCCTTCTTGCCCGCGCCGCCCTTGGACAGCTCGACGTGATCAAGCGCGTGCAGGCCGTAGAACAGCGGACTCCATTCGCCGTGCCCTTGTCAATGACTGTCCTCGCCTGCTCCACCTTGCGCGCCGACGTGCCCACTACGGCGGCCGTTTCGGCGGACGATGCGCGCTCCTGTCTCTTTTTATTACCCTCAACTGAGGGTAATTTCTCCTCTCCGCCCTCCGGCCTTCCCGCCTTCCTCCGCTTGTCCACTTCCTCAATCCACCGCAGCAGATCGGCGTCGCTCAGGTTGCGGCGATCGCGCTGGCTGTGAATCGCGTACTCGACAGCGGCCACGAGTTCAGGTGCGCCAGTGCGCTGGACAACCGCGGCGCGTTTCACTGAAGGCACGGAGACATTCATCATTTCGGCCGCATCAGACTGGGATTTCAAAAGATCATTTGATCCTTTGAAATCTTCACTACGACGATCTCCGCCTTTCCCAAGATTCGCAATCCGCGCTCCCACCATCGCGCGCTGTGACTCGTTCAGGTGCCGCCGCTGTAGATGGTTCTCATACGTCTTCCCACTGCCAAGGCCGACAGCTTGAGCTACCTCGTCGCGGGATTTGCCTGTCCGTTGTGGAAAATTTTCCACAACGGCGCCTTTGTTTTGTTTCAGTTCCGCGAGCTGCCTTGCCCGCGCCCACTGAGGATCAGCGCTAGTTGCCGGTGGTGTCCAACCATGTCTCGCATTTTGGCATAGGCGCTTTGACTGAGGATCAGCGCTAGTTGCCGGTGGTGTCCAACCTACTCCGCTCTCAGCCGTTGGCGCTGCTCCGGCGTCAAAACTCCGCCGTCCTCGCGCTTGACCACGGCCTTCTCGTGGAACGCGAAATCAGCATAGGCTTCGGCGTCACGGTATTCAACGCCCAGGTCAACGAGCGTCTTAATGGCGCTCGCGAGGTGCCAGCCCTCGTCTTCGCAGACGCCCGTGATGTCGATCCAGCCGTCTAGAACCCAGTGTTTATCCATGCCGCACCCCCTACTCTACCGTTGGCCGCGCAAGCTGTTTTGCGCCGTCGATGGCCGCTTCGAAGCTCTCAGGTTTGTCCGCGTCCGTATATGGCCAGCTCATGATGCTAGGCCAAATCAGCCGCGTAGCCGCCGCGGGATTCTCAAGGTATTGCACCTTAACCAGGTAGGCGGCGATTTGCGCGCGCATGTCCGCCTCCAGCATTTCCGATGGTGTCTTTCCTCTGCGCTTGCAGACATCGAGAAACGCCGCCTCCGTGAATCCGTCGATGCTGATCATAAACATACTCGCTCTCCCTTCTGGGCGCGGGAGTGCTGGCGGGTGTAGAATACTCACAGCCGCGTGCACGGTCCGTTCGTGCGCCCGGTCAGGCCGCGGCATGGCGTCTCTGCGCCTTCCGCGGCCACTTGCTTAACCGGCGTTATGCCGGGGTTAGCCCAGCTCCTTAGCAATCTCTATTACCTTCGCCTGGTTCACTTTCGCGTATATCTCCGAGGTATCCGCGCTCGAGTGCCCCAAGACCGCCTGTGCGGCGTCAAGGCCGTATTTCTCGCGTACCTTGGTAGCGGCATACTTGCGAAGGCTGTTTGGCCCCCACGGCTTGATTTTGGCCTCCTGGCACAGCCGCGTGATCGCCTTGCGATAGCTCGAGGTGGTGTAGTGGTCCTGCACCTTGCGCCCCGTCTTGCGCGGTGTAATCTTCTGGCCGCGCCGCCTATGTGTAGGCGCCTGCTCCGCCTTCTGCTTGATGGCCTCCCTGGGATTGAACAAATACGCGCTATCAGGACGCAATAAGTATCGTTTCAGTATCTTCTGTCCGCGGGGTCCGATGGCCGCAAAGCGCGGCCGCGCATCCTCGAGGTGCGCCATCTTGTGATCGGTGATTTCGACGGTCCACACCTCGCGCGAGGTGTCTATGTTGCGCCGGCGCAATCCGCAGATCTCGCCCGGCCTCATGCCGCTCAAGGATTGAAGCGTGATCATGTCCCTGAGGATGCGGGGGGCGATCTTCAGTACAGACTGCAAGTCCTGCTCTGGGACAGGCTCGATAGTCCTGGTCTCGCGCGCCTTCGTGCGGCCCTTGCGCAGGCCTTCAACGGTGCCAAGAGCAGCATAGACGTTGTACTCTATGATGCCTTCGGATGCGCCCCACTTGAACATGCGCCGGGCAAGCCGTGTGTACTTGTTGATCGTTGAACGCGATAGCGGCTTAGGCTTGGTCTGCTCGAGCAGCATGGCACGAACGGCCTTGAGATTCTTTGGGGTGAATTCGTTGGCGGGTGTGGCGCCGTACAGCTCAAGGACCGTCTGAACGGCGCGCTTGACGTTGCCGCATTCAGCGCTATCAGGCCCGTAGTATTGCGAGCAGTACGTCAGGTAGTGCGCCGCCAGGACGTTTATGGTGACGGCCTCCGCATCCTGGACGGGCAAGCCGTCATCAACGAGGAGCTCGGCGCACCATCGCTTGTAGCGTTTCTCGGTCTCGGGGTCGTGCCAGTTGCCGAAGTAGACGTTCTGGCCTTGGTAGGTGATGCGGCCCTGGCCGCTCGGCTTGTGGTGATAAAGCGTAGGTAGCTTGATTTTCACGGCGTCGCCTCCCTGCCCAAAACAAGGGTACTACTACCCTTGCAGCACCTTAGCACGAACGCCGAAAATCTGTCAATAGGCTATGCTTAAGTCTTTGTCAGACTGTAACTTACAAATGGTCGGGGCGGCCGGATTCGAACCGGCGACCTCCTGCTCCCAAAGCAGGCGCGCTAAACCGGACTGCGCTACGCCCCGATGCGGACGCGGCGTAGGATAGCACACGGGACCAGGCGGACGCACGCGTCCATTCGCTGTGTGTCTATTCGGAGTGGTGCTCCCCTATCGTCACCGGTTGTTTTCGGGTGTGCGCCTACGGAGGTTTGGGGTTCACAGCGCGTTACCCTCTCCCCCGTTGTCTTGCTCGTTCTCTTGCTTTATTTCCGCGTATTCACAAGGTAGACTACGCCCGGAACGCCCGTTCGGGACGAATCCCGGCTGTGTTGTCACACCGCAGCAACGGGTCACTGCATTTCCGGATAACTTCAGGGTAGGCAGCAAGTCAGGGGAGTCTGTCGATGCGCGCTGTACGTTCGTTATTGGTGTTGGCACTATTCGGAATGGCCATAACGGCTTGGGCGGCGCCGGCAATCTACGCAGGTCCAACGTCTTCCGAGCTCGAACGGGTTGCCGCGACAGAGCTGCAACGGCTGCTTTATGCGGCTACGGGCAATTTGTATCCCATCGAGACCTTGGAAGCCGTGCCGGCCGGCGCGCAGGGGATTGTATTGGGGACGCCGGAAACGCTCCCCAGGACGGCCGCAGCGTGGCCGTTCGGGCTGGAAGAGCCGGGCGCTGACGGCTATGTCCTGTACTCGGACCGGGCTGACAACGGCCTCGTCATCGTAGCCGGTAAGACCGCTGGAGCGGTCCAGAATGGCGCGTACGGGTTGTTGGAGAAGTTCGGGTTCGGTTTCTACACTTCGCAGGAAACGTTGCCAGACAGGTTTGCCGACATTCCCGCTCTCAAACTGCCGCAATTCGGCGAGTCCGTCACCCCCGCGTTTGCGGTCCGCGGAGCCTTGCCGGCTTACGATTATCTGATGGGCTGCTCGACATGGGACCTCGAGGATTACAAGACCTACATCGACGGTCTGGCCCGGATGCGCATGAACATGGTTGCTTTTTACGCGCGTGACGACCAGCCTTTTGCCGCTTACGAATTTGAGGGCGAGCTGGTTGGCGGAGAGCCGCTCGCGAGCATGGCGAGCGGCCGGTGGGACGTCGAGCCGATGCCGCCCAGCGAGTTTTTCGCGGGAACGGGGCGTCTTTTCGCGGGGGAAACGTTTGGCGCGTCCGCGGCGCTGGTCGCCGAGCGCCGGCCATCCATTGAACAGGCCAAAGCCGTATTGCGCGAAGCGATCGAGTACGCCGAGAGCCGCGGCCTTCAAACGGGTTTGGGGTTTGAAGTGAGGGGCGACGTTCTCGAGCCGGCGGTGCGGGACCGTTTTGAAGCCCGTTTACGGTCGGTGCTCGCGGATTATCCCCACATCGATTGCCTGTGGCTCTGGCAGCCGGAAGGCAAAGGGGTGCACTCTGGAGAGGACCCGCCGGCGCGTTCCGCATGGGCATCGTATGCCAATCGGTGGAGCGGCGCGTTCCAGGACGTGACGGAGCCGCGGCTTCGTGCGGAGGCGGTTCGCATGGTGTTGTTCGCCATGCACGGGAAACAGTTGTTGGACGCTCTGCGGCCCGACATCCGTCTGGTCGTGAGCGGCTGGGGCGGCGATGCCTGGCTGCGGTGCACCGACCTGTACCCCGGCATGGACGCCCTTCTCCCGAAAGACATCGTCTTCTCGGCTTTGGATAATCTACGGGTGACCCCGAACGTCGGCAGCGTATACGACAAACTCTCTCCCGAGCGCCAGTGCTGGCCGATCATTTGGCACGAATTCGATGGGGACCTGTGGATGCCCCAGCCCAACCTGTATGAGACCGCCGGCGCTTGCCGTGACGCATTAAGCAAGGGATGTGAAGGCCTTATCGGCACTCATTGGCGCACGCGTTCAGTGGAAGAATCGATGACTTACACCGCCCGCTTTGCATGGGACCCCGCTTTGACCGTGGAAGGCTTCATGGAACGGCGCGCCACGGATCTCTTTGGGCCCAAACTGGGCGCAACCCTGGCGCCGGGCCTGCTGAGGCTGCAGGGCCTGGGATATCGCTACGTCGGCGGTTCGGGACAGCGAGAAGGCATGCCGTTCCGCTGGTCGGCGGGCGAGGAAGAGAAACGCGCGGAATTGGCTCAGACGGCTCTGGAAATCCGCAACGCCCTGGGAGAAGACCGCAACATCCTGCGGGGCGCGCTGAAGGAGATTACCGGCCTTGTGCCCGTTCCCGAAGCAGCGAAAGAAATCGTTCCCGCGTTGACTCTTGGCCTGGGGGACGCGCTCAAGGAAGCAATCATAGGCGGCACGATTCGCGCCGACCGGGCGGCCCGGCTTCAGGCTGGATTATCCCTTGTCGCGTCCGTCCTCGCCTACGACCATGCCGCCAGCGTGTTGGGCCCCGGCGGCGAGTTCGAAAAGGACCTTATTGATAAGGACGTCGAAGCCGCGTTGGCCACCCTCCGAAAGTCGAGATTTGCGGATGCTATGCACGCCTATTCACGGTGGACCACCACCAAGGACCAGCTGGGCGCCCTGGCGTCTATGAACGGCCGCGCGTGGGCAGATATCCGCAACCGTCTCGAACTGCCGCCCGAGGGGCTGTCGCAGCTCACGAAGACGCCCCCGGACTTGGTGATAGAACCCCGAATTCTGGTGCTGCCCGACCGGGTAATCGTGCTTGGCCTTGACGCCGAAGGGGTTAATGTGCGGGTTCGTGCCCGGCCTCTTGGCGCGTCGAATTGGGAGAAGCGCGAACTTTACCAGATGGGCAACCAGACCTTCAGCTTGGCTTTTCCGGAAGAGGCGTCCGAGTGGCCGAGTTTCGAGTGGGGGGTGGAGGTCTCGTCGAAGTTCCGAACCCTTCTGACGGCCCCCGAGTCGTTTCCCGCCGAGTCGTTTTCGTCGCTGCATGTCGTTTCAACGGAGTTGCCGCCGCCCCCTGCTCCGCCGGAACGGGAAGTCGTGCCAGCCGACGTGGCCCTTGAAGCCGCCCCCGATTCTTATAGCGTCAAGCTGAGTTGGGGCGTTCGGCCGGGGGAAATGTATACGGTAGCGCGCGACGGCGCCGTGCTTGGTGTCACGCCGGATGGGTGGTATGAGGACACCGCTCCGCTAACCGGGAAACCCGTTCGTTACAGCGTTACGGCCCGGAATCTCTTGACCGGTCACACTGCCGAGCGTTTTGTGGACGAACGCGCTCCGGAGTTTGCCCTTCCACAACCTCCGCAGGACATTGACGCCGTGACCCGGAATGGCCGGGTCATACTCGGTTGGGAAGCTTCGGCTCCCCAAACCGTGTTATATCGCGTTACGAAGTACGATGAAAACGATAGCGTAGCCGGGCGGTACGATGTCCCCGCGGAACATGGCCACTACCTGCAATACGCTGATGCCGCCGCGGCGGGAGAGATCTTCACCTACGCAATCGCCGCCGTTGCTCCTGACGGCAAGGAGGGGCCTCCCTCACGGCGGATCGGCGTGATTCCCGTCGAAACTCCCATAAAGCCCCTTGTCGACCTCTCGTTCGAAGACAAATCGTTTCTCGCTGGGATGGCCGAGGTAGCCGAGAATGCCCTTGCGCTCGGCGGTACCGGCTGGGCGGAACTCGCGCCTCAACCCGAATGGAACCCCGAAGAACAATTGACGCTGGCCATGTGGGTCAAAATGGATGACTTGAAGGGCATGCCGGTCCTCATCTGCAAAGGCGCGTGGCAGCAATCGGGTTACTTCCTGCAGATCTTCCGCGAACAGCTGCGTTTCTACATTGCCGGCGTAGGCACCCTCGATGCGGGACATCCCAAGGCGGGTCAATGGCAGCATCTGGCCGCCACGTACGGATTTGGCGAGATGAGTGTCTACATCGACGGGCAACTGGCGGGCAGGAAGCGCGTCGCGGGCCGGCCACGGCCAAGCGCCAGTGCGTTGCTGGTCGGACGCTACGGACTGGAAGACGACGTCTATTTTGTTCGGGGCTTGATGGATAATATCCGTGTTTACAGGGCCTGCCTCGCCCCGGAAGAGATCAGGGCCTTGTACGAGGACTCCAAACGCGATTGAGGGGCATTGGCCAGGTCCTGTGCGGGAGGGCAGCCGAGCACGCGGCTTGACGGCGCGGAACGGATTGCGTGCCGCTGAAGCTCCGGCAGGCCGGTGACAAGGATTGGCCTGAAGTTTTTTGTGAGAAGCGATACATGACGGCAGATGACACCGCCAGAACAACCCGTGTCACGCTGAAGGAGGCGGCCAGCCAGGCGTTGCTCCTTCTTGCGCTTCTCGCAGCGGCCTTCCCGGGGGTATTCTTTCACGGCGAGATGATCTCCCCTGCGGATATCGCTTTTCAACAGCCCCCTTGGGAGGCCTACGCGCCGGAAGATTGGCAGGGACCGAGCAATCCCCTGATGGCCGACGTTCTCACCCTGTTTCGCCCATGGTACACCATCTCGCGTGAAGCCGTCCGAGCAGGCGCGTGGCCGTTGTGGAATCCCTATGAGTTCGCCGGCATCCCTCTGCTGGCCAATTACCAGAGCGCGGTACTCTATCCGCCGCGCCTCTTGCACCTGTTCTTTGACATCGACCTCGCGACAACGGTCTATATCCTCCTGAAACTCTGGCTGGCGGGCATGGCGGCTTATTTCTGCGCACGGGTAATGGGGTTGTACAGGCCGCCGGCTATGTTCTGCTCGGTGGGATGGATGTTCGCCAGCTACAACCTCATCTGGTGCAATTGGAGCCTTCCTGATCTCAGCCCATGGCTGGCCGTGCTGGTCATGGCCGGCGAATTCCTTGTTCAGAGACGTTACCGGCGGGGATTCTTCGCGGCCGCGTTTGGCGCAACTTTGTTCCTCCTTGCTGGGCATCCGGTCACGGCGTTTACGATGATCCTGGGCCTGTCGGTCTACTTTATCGCGCGCCTGGCGCTGGAAAGACGCCGGGGCAACGCATTCCTGGCGCCGTTAGGGTTTTGGGCGGCTGCCTGGGTTCTGGCGGTTCTGGTCTGCGCCGCCCTGCTTGTCCCCTTTTTCGAATACCTGGGCAACCAATACCGCGGCGAGGACATCGCGGCCTTTGGAGCGGAACGGGGACTTCCCTTGAGCGCAGCCGCGGTCTTCTGGCTCCCCCGCTTCTTCGGCGCCGCCGCGGACGGCAATTACTGGGGCGACCTGGACTCAAACCGCTATTCGATGATCTACCCCGGAATGGCCGTATGGTTGTGCGCCGCGACGGCGTTGTTCGCGGGAAGCGGAGACCGCCGGCGCCGGGCCGCCGTGATTGCGCTCGCGTTGGCCGCCGGATTGAGTATTGCGCTGACTTTTGAGGTCTACCCGTTTAGTCTCATGCACGCGCTCCCTTATTTCAATGCTATCAAGCGCAGCTACCACATCTGTTTTGCGGTCTTTGCCCTGCCTCTGCTGGGCGCCATTGGCCTGGACGCCTGGATGCGCGAGACGAGACCCTGGCGTGCGCTGCTTCCGCCCCTGGGCATTGCCGTTCTCGCGGTTCTGGTTGTGGCGGGCATCTGGCAGTTCAACGCCTCCATCATCCGGATGCGGGGGTTAACCGGCTACCTGTACCTTCAGGTTGGGTTGGCAGCCGGTTTCGCCTCGGCTGGCCTGCTTGTTCTCGCTGCCGGGACCCGGCTTCGACAAAGGGCCTGGTTGGGGTACGCCATGGCCGGCGTGCTTGCCGTTGACCTGCTCACGGCGAATCGCGGCCTTAACCCGACTATCGACTCAGGGCATCTTATGCCCGAGACCGCTCTTACGCGGTTTCTTCACGAGCAAGGGCTGACGGAACGCGTCGGCGTGGCCGAGGGAGGTATTCCTGGCGGCCTTATGGCTTCGTACGGGATACACGAATGGCTCGGAGAGGACGGCATGTACCCCGAGCGCATGATCCGCTTCCTGAAAACCATGGGGCCTGACCTATGGGACGCCATGGAGCCGGCTTGCGCAATCGGCTGCTACCTGAAACACCCCGAGATGACCGATGCCTTCCCTCCGGAGGCCCTTGGCCGCCTGCAGCGTCTTGACAGCCTGGACGGCATTGACGTCTACGCCAATACGGCCGCGTTTCCGTTGGCATACCTGGTCCCGAACGTGCGTGTATGCCCAAGCCGCGAGGCTATGTATGCCGCTATGATGGAACCCGGCTTCAACCCGGGCGAAACGGCCCTCCTGGAAGCCCCCTTGGCGACCCCTGTCGACGAAGGCGCCCGAGGGAGTGCCGAACTCGTCAGCCGGGGTTTTACGGACGTCGTGGTGCGCACCGAATCGGACCGGCCAGCTCTTCTGGTGTTGGCCGAGGCGTATTATCCCGGATGGACAGCGTCCGTCAACGGGAAGCCCGCGGAGATTATCCCAGTCTATTCGGTGTTTCGCGGCGTGACCGTCCCGGCCGGGCCGTCCGAGGTGCTTTTCACCTATTTTCCCGCCGCTTTCAAAATGGGGCTGGCCTGCAGCATCCTGTTCCTGGTTGCGGGCGCAATCGCGGGGTTGTTGTCGCTGCGTCACGCCATCCGAACGGCCTTGAAGACGCAAGACTGACTCACCTGGGAACTTTTCATTTTACTGTGTACATAATACAATAGACGAAGTACGTAGCCGGGGCGTAACGGTTACGCTTATTGCCTCGAGCAGAAGCCGTTCTACAACCTGCGGGAGACCCTCGCCATGTGGCACCTCACAAACCACCGTTCCATCCTCTCCTATTTGGCGCTCATCTTTCTGTGCACGCCATTGCTGACCGCCTTGGGGTGCAGCCAGCCGGCCACCTCCGTTTCCGGCCCGGACGCGAAAACAGCGTCTCAGACGCCCGCTTCTCCCCCGCCCCTTGCCGCCGAGACCCAACAGGGAGTGCTCACGGTTGTGGGCGTCGTGCCTCTCGCGGGGGAACCGCTTGTGGACCAGATTGTGTTCTTTTTTGACGCTCCGGTGCAGATTGCGCCGGAGGCCGGGTTTACCGATCCTTTCACGATAGAGCCGGCCGTCGAGGGGACGTTCCGCGTGAATCGCAATTTCGCGGCGTTTCAGGCCGCGGACGGGTTCGACGAAGACGTCGTGTACACCGTCGCCCTGAATCCCGACCTGGTTTCGGAAACGGGCGCAAGAATCCCGGAAGATGCCCGCGAGCATAACTTCGCGTCTTTCGCATTCGAACCACAGAACATGTGGGAGATCGAAGAGCAAGCGGACCGGGTCGTTTTGGGCATCATGTTCCCCTCGACGGTTAATCCCGACGCGCTGCGGCAGCATCTGGTCGTCGAGAATCTCGAGGGCCAGTCCGTCACCTATGAAATCGAGCCTGGCGAAGAGGGGGGCATCCGGCTGGTGTTTGCCGGGGGCCTGCCGGCGCCCATCCGAATAAAGGTTCTGAAAGGGCTTACCGACGAGTCCGGGGCGGCCGAACTCGCGGAGGACCACCTCTTCGCATATCCGCAAGAGCCGTTCTTCGCCGTGGCATCCGTCCAGTGGGGGAAGTTCGAGGGACCCAAAAAAGAAATCGTGCTCCAATTTACCAAACCCGTGCCCGCCGCGTCCTTGACCGAGGGAGTCTCGATCACACGAGCGGACAACCAGAGCGCCGTGCCGTTCGAGGTTGTTTCGCAAGCCGAGGCCTCTGAGCACCGCCTCAGCGTCGAGATACCCGAGACCGAGTACCCGTCGATTCAGGTCAAGCTGGCCAAGGGGATGGAAGGCAGCCAGAAGCGGGTTCTCCTGGAGGACTACAGCGCCACCCTGGATACGCGCCCCGAGCCGTTGAAAGTGACTTCGGTGCGCTGGGGGTCCACCGACGGCGATACCCACACCCTATTCTTGAGGTTTTCGCACCCCGTCCGCAGCGACGCGTTGTCGTCGCGGCTGAAACTGTCCGAGACAGCCATGGGCAACGAACTGCCGTTCGAGGTACAGGGAGAGGAATTGTCGATAGACAAGGCTCTGACATTTCAGCCCGAGCGGCGCGACAAGGTCGATGTGACTCTGGCGATTGAAGCAGGTCTTCCGGGCGACCCGAACGCGGCGTTGCCCGGGCCCTACCAGTACGAGATGGCGCGGCCCGCTCCTCCCCTGCAAATTGAAGATACCTGGTGGAGTTACGATTACACACAGGGCCAGTACCTCTCCATGCGCCTGAACGTGGTGGTCAATTCCCAGGAACTCGAAAAGTATCTGACCTTCTCGCCCGCCGTGGAAGATATCAGCATAACACCCGAAGGAAATTCCTATTACCGAGTCTACGGCACGTTTCGTTCGAAAACCTCGTACCAGCTCCGCATCGCGGAGGGCGTCCCGTACCTTGGTGGAGGAAAGAGCCAGGCCCAGGTCAGCCGCGAGCTTCAGACAGACGAGATCCCCGCGTATATCGGTTTCAACCAGGACGGCAAGTACTATTTTCCGACCCGGGCCACTTCTGCTCTGGAAGTGACATCACGCAACGTGGACAAGGTTGCCGTCGACATCTACCGCATGTTTCCGTCGAACGTGGCCGTGGCCATCGACGACATGGGCATGAAAACATCGTCCAACGACTATTGGGAAGCCCAGCAACGGGGAAGCAACTTCATATATAAGTGGAGTGAGAAGATCGTCTCGACGGAACTCGAGATGCCCCGCAAGCAAGACTATCTGGTGAGCGCACCCATCGACCTCGAAAAACTGCTCCCGAGCGATAAGCGGGGCGTGTTCTGCGTCGAGGCCCGTGCCCAAAACGGCCCAACGGCAACGAAGATCGTCATGTTCACCAACATTGGCGCACTGGCGCATTGGGTCGATGACGGCGTCATGCTTTTCGCGCACAACTTGTTTACACTCGAGCCCCTTCACCGCGCAAAGGTGACGCTTCATTCCAACAAGAACCAGTTGCTGGCCATTGGGCACACAGACGAGCAGGGCATTTTGCGGATGTCGAACCTCGACAAGACCCTCGGCTCGCCCGAGGTGGCCGTCATCGAATACGAAGACGACTTTTCCCTGATCGAATTGAACCGCCGTGATGACGATACCCCCGAATTCCTCCCAGGCATGCCGATGTACGACAAGGAAGCCTATGACGCCTGCATCTACGCGGACCGCGACCTGTACCGTCCCGGCGAAACGGTCCATGCGCGGTGGATCGTACGCAAGAACTACGGCGACGCCCTTGCCGACACGCCCCTTCTCCTGAAGGTCATGAAACCCAACGGCCGCGTCCTGAGTTCGCAAATCACGAACCTGTCGGCGTTCGGTACCGGCGCCTTGGACATCCAGACGCAGAAGCAGTTCCCGACCGGCAAATACACCATCATGCTCGTGGTGCCCGGCAGCGAACGGCCGGTGGGAAGCTACCAGTTCAGCCTCGAAGAGTTCGTTCCCAACCGCATGGAAACCAAAGTACAGCTCCCCCAAACCATCTGGCTGGCGGGACAGGCCTACGACATCCTTGTCGAGGCACGGCACCTCTTCGGCGCGCCCGCCGTGGACCGCTTGAGCAGCGCCAAGGTTGCTCTCGAGCGCCGGGGATGGAATCCCAAAGGCTGGGAAGGGTATACGTTCGAGAACGATTCCGAGTTCAAGCCCGACACCATCTCGGCCGGAGAAAAGCAGACCGACACGAACGGCAAGGCGACGTTCAGCTTCTCGCATGCAGCGCCCCCCGATGCCACCTCCCCACTTACGGCCACGGTGTTCGCCGGGGTCTTCGAGTTGGGCGGCCGCGCGGTTTACAGCACCGCGGAAGCCATGTACTTCCCGTCGGAACTGTGCCTGGGTATTCGCGCTTCTCGGCCCGCGGGCGCGGCGGGTATCGAGGCGTTCGTGGCCGCCGTCAAACCCGACGGGTCTCCCGCCGAACTCGAGAAGGCCACGGTCTATCTCGAAAAGCAGGTCTGGAACTACTACGTCCGCCGCTACTACAGCCACTACGGCTCGAACTGGACCAAGTCCTTCGACCCGGTGGATTCGAAAGAGGTCTCGTTGCAGGAAGGCAAAGGCATGGCCACCTTCGACCTCAATGATTGGGGCTATTACCGGTTGCGGGTTGTTTCCGACAAGACGAAACAGTTCAGTACCGTGACTTTCTACGCCTACGGCGACCGCATCAACATCGTGTCCGCGGCACGCCCGAGTCTCATCAAACTAACGCTGGACAAAGAGAACTACACCATCGGTGAAACGGCGACGTTGAAGGTCGAATCGCCGTTTGACGGCCACGGGATCGTGACCGTACAGGGCGATACGCTGCAGAACATGATTCCCGTAACGATACAAGACAATGTGGGCCAGCTTCAGATCCCCGTCACGGAAGCGCACTTCCCGAACGTATGGCTCGAGGTAACGGTCATCCACGCCATAGAGCTCGGTAAGACCCAGTTGCATCCGTTTTCGAGCTTCGCGCTTGCCAGCCTGAATGTCCAGAATCCCGCGCGAAAGCTCGCCGTCGCATTTCCGGACCTGCCCGAGGAGGTCCGGCCGGCCGGGCAGCGCGAGTTCATGGTCCACGTGGCGGACGATGCTGGCAGCCCCGTCGAAGCCGAAGTGACCCTGGCAGCCGTGGATGAAGGCATTCACGACATCACGAACTACCAGAACCCGGCTCCCTACGACTACTTCTCCCGGCCACGCCGGCCCGATTACCGCCGCGCGCACTATTACGACAAGGTGGCGTACGATTTCGAGAAGCCCGAGTCCGGCGGCGATGCGCTGCGCCTGCTCGCCAAGCGTTCCGGCGCGGCCGACGAAAACTGGATCAAGCCCGTGGCGTTGTGGTCGGGCGTTGTGCGCACAGGCGTTGACGGGTCCGCGAAGGTGCTGATGGACGTCCCCGAGTTCTCCGGACAATTGCGCCTCGTAGCCGTGGCATGTACGGCTTCCGCGGCGGGCGCTTCAGGCGATTCCGTGTTTGTGCGGCGCCCCTACATGCTGCGCACCAGCCTCCCGCGCTTCCTCCTTCCGGGTGACAAGGCCACGTCGAAAGTCGTGCTGTTCAACACGACCGGCGAGCCATGCCAGGTGCAGTTGTCGAATGCCGTGACCGGCCCGCTACAGATTTCCGGTGAGCCGAAAACGGTCGGTGTGCCTGCGAACGGCGAGGCCAGCATCGAGATAGCGTTGCAGGCCGCCGAGGCCGTTGGCCAAGGCAACATTCATTGGGAAGCGGTCGTGACGAGCCCGCAAGGCGCAGAGGTCGAGCGCCTGGTACAGGAGACGCCTCTGCCGGTCAAACCGGCTGCGGCGTACCAGTCCTACCACGAGATGACCGGCGTTGCTCCGGGCGCGTCTCAAACGTTCAAGAACACGCGTTTCCTTGCCAACGAGCAGGCCGAGATCGACATAGTCGTGAGCGCCAACCCGCAAATTCAGCTCTACGAAGCGCTCAAATACCTCGTGCACTATCCCTACGGGTGCGTGGAGCAGACCACCTCGGCGCTCATGCCCATGTATCTCCTGCGCAAGAGCCAAGGCCTGGCGGACGAAGTGCTCAAGGATCAGGCGCGTCTCAATGACTACATTCAAGGAGGAATCGGCCGCCTGTTCTCGATGCAGACCGCCTCAGGCGGGTTAGGGTACTGGCCCGGCTCGGACGAGCCCTATCCTTACGGGTCCGTGTACGGCCTGCACTTCCTGACGCTGGTCAAGAACGGCCGCGAGTTTGAACTGCCCGAGCAGCCTATCGAGGCGTTGCAGGACTATGTCCGCGGCATCGCAAACGATTGGACCCAGAAGGAATCGCAATCCAATCTATACCTTCGTGCCTATGCCACCTACGTGCTGGCGCTGGGCGGCGACATCAACGCGATTCATCAGATACGCCGGTTCGATAACATATCAATGCCGCGCTCCGCGCGGTACCTGCTGGCGGCGGCATTGGCAAAGTCGACGGAGGACAAAGACCGCGTCGCCATGTATTTGACCTCGACTCCATCGCAGGCGTACGAGGTGGCGGAACGGGGCGGCACGCTCAATTCGGATATTCGAAACACGGCCGTCGAGGTCCTGTCGCTGGCGCAAATTGACCCGAATTCCCCCGACCTGCATGCGAAAGCGAAGGACCTGATCCAGTACCTTTCGAGCGATCGTACCTGGAACACGCAGGAGAGGGCGTTTGTCGTCTCGGCGCTCAGCGATTATCTCGAATCGCTTGGCGCCAACGCCGACCAGGCGTCCGCGACGATTGCCGGGCCCAATGGCCAGCAGCAGATTCAGGGAAGGGCCATCTTCCGCGAGAAACACGAAGGCGCAGGCGGCGAATACATCGTCGCCAACAACGGCCAATCCACGGTTTTCGTCAATGTCACCACAGCCGGCATCCCCGAGAAGCCCGACACGGACGGCTACGCGGAGGACATCACGATCGGCCGGCGTTATTTCACAAGCCAGGGCGCTCCGTATGCGCCCGAAAGCGCCTTCCTGCAGTCCGACAGCTACGTCGTGGAACTGACGGTCACGCCGAAACAGAGCGTCGAGAACGTTGTGGTAGTCGACAAACTTCCCGCGGGCTTCGAGATTGAGAACCCGCGCCTGAACGCCGAAACCCTGCCGCCCGGGAAGTTCAAGGAGGTCACCAACCCAAGCTACGTTGACGTGCGCGACGACCGCATCGTTCTGGCTTTCAACAACCTCGAGAGCAAGGCAGAAGGCCACCGGTATTACTACGTGGTGCGCGCCGTGACCCCCGGCGCCTATCAAGCGCCTTCGGCGACGGCCGAGTGCATGTACGACGCGTCGGTTCGCGCGGCCAATGCCGTCAGCAACGTGGAGGTGAAGTCCCGGCAATGAACTGGCCCGGCAAGACCCGAATGAAACGGTTGATCAAGGCGGCGGCCGCGCCGCGCCGGATGATTCCGGTCTGCGCGGCCATCGCCTTGGCAGCCGCGGTAATGCTGGCATGGCCTATGGACACGCAGCCCTTCCTCAAATTGGCCGCGTCCAGCGAATTGCTCGACCGCGAGGGAAGGCCGCTCTACGTTTTCCTGAATGAAGAAGAACAGTGGTGTTTCCCCCGGCCGATGGCGGAGATGAGCCCGCATCTCATCAAGGCCACCCTCGCCACCGAGGATCAGCGGTTTCGCCTGCACCCCGGCGTGGACCCTCTGGCCATCGTCCGGGCCGCGGTCTCGAACATTCGGGGCGCGGGTGTGGTCTCGGGCGCATCGACCCTGACCATGCAGGTCGCCAAACGCGGTCTGGCGCCCACGCACTCGGTATCGGGCAAGCTTCGCCAGGCTGTTGCCGCGCTGCGCCTCGAACGGCGAATTTCCAAAGACGAAATCCTGGAGACCTATCTCAATTCGGCGCCATACGGTCTCAACCTTGTAGGGTGTGAAGCAGCTTCGCTGCGCTATTTCGGGAAACCCGCCCGCGAATTGAATCTGCCGGAAGCGGCTCTGCTGGCGGGCCTTCCCAAAGCCCCCGGCCCATACATGCCCCTCGAGCATCCCGCACAGGCGCGGCAACGGCGTAACCACGTGCTCAAGCGTATGCACGACGAGGGGTACATCGACGCCGACGAGTTCGCACGGGCGTGCAAAGCGCCCCTGGGCGCGGCGTGGCATGAGCTGCCCGCGCTGTCGCCGCATCTCGCTATGAGTCTGCGCCCGCTCGCAGACAAACAGGGGCGGGTGCGAACAACCCTGGATTTCGACGTCCAGGCGCGCATCGAGCAGATTGTTCGCGAACGGTTGCGCTATTATCCGGGTGAGATCACCAACGCGGCCGTCATCGTCATTGACACGCAAGCCGGCGAGGTCCGTGCACGGGTCGCCTCCGGCGATTTCTACGATACACCCGGAGGCGGCCAGGTCGACGCCTGCCGGGCCCTGCGATCACCCGGCTCGACCCTCAAACCTTTCATCTACGCACTCGCTATGGACAGCGACTGCCTGTACGCTTCCGAAACGCTCAATGACGGCACGCTCGACTACGGCCGTTACGCCCCTGAGAACTTCGACGACCGGTACCGCGGCCTCGTGACCGCTGACAAGGCCCTCCAGCTGTCGCTCAATGTGCCGGCCGTCACGATCCTTGAAAGGCTTGACGTGGACCGGTTCCATGCGTTTCTTCCGCGGGCGGGCATTACCACGGTCGTCAAACCTCCGGAACATTACGGCCTTGGCCTGACCCTCGGCAACTGCGAAGTGCGCCTCGATGAAATGGCCGCGGCATATTGCATGCTCGCCAATCTCGGCGTATACAGGCCGCTCCGAATACACGAACTTCAGCAGCCCGGCCCCGAAACGCGGCAACTCACCCGGGGCGCCTGCCTGAAAATCTTCGAGATGCTTGAACAAACCCCGCCGGACGAATTCGAGCGGGAGCTGGTGCCGGTTTGCGCGACAAAGACCCGCGTGGCATGGAAGACCGGCACTTCGACGGACTACCGCGACGCCTGGACCTTCATGTTCAACCGGCATTACGTCGTGGGCGTCTGGATGGGCAACAACGACGCCTCTTCGTCGAAATGGCTGGTCGGCGCTACGGTTGCGCTGCCCCTGGCGGCGAAGATCTTCCGCGCGCTCGATGTGCCGAACACCCCGGCATGGCCCGAAGCGGGGGACGACCTGCGCGAGATCCGTGTTTGCGCCGTAAGCGGTCTTCCAGCGACCCCGTGGTGCTCCAACACACGCCGCGAAACGCTGCCGCGCAGCCAGTACCTCCATCGGGTGTGCGACATGCACCATCCAGCCGGCCCCGGCAGCGCCGACATTGTCGAACGGTGGCCCGGTGACACCCGGGGATGGGACCTTGCCGCTGTGCGCGACCCCCGAATCGTCGACCTGACCTCCCCCAAAACCCATCCCGAGCGGCACGACACCCTGGCCATCCAGCATCCTTCGGAAGGCGCTGTATATGTCTTGACGGGCGAACCCATGGGTGATCGCATCCGCCTCCGCGCATCCATCGAGCGCGTGGGGACCCTGCACTGGTACCTCGACGACCGCTACTTGGGCGGTTCAGGTCCCGAAGCGCCGGTGTACCTGAGTCTGAGTCCCGGGAATCACAAGTTGACCTGCCTCGCCCCGGACGGGGTCCTGGATACGGTGCGTTTTGAGGTTGTTTCCCCGGAAGACGCCCGCCGTATGGAGCCGAAGCGTCCCCTTACCGCGGGATAGTCATGATCACCGCCAGCGGGACCGCGACCTCGATTATCTCGGCAAGCGCGCTGGTTCGTGCGGCCGTCCATCCGCGCATTCCGGGCAGGTGCCGCGCGCTCAAGAGCAGTGTTACGGTGGCCGTAGCGGCCCAGATGCGCGCCGCGATGTCCAGACGCAGGCCCCCCAGCGGAAACCCTTTCCCGGAAATGTAGACGCAGGCAAGCGGCACGGCCGCGAAGACGAGGGCCGCCGATACGATGGGTCCGATGGCTCTTCGGTGGCTCAAGGCCGCCTCGGAACCGCTGCTCGGGGCGTATGGCAACAGGTTCATGCACACAACGATCCCCCACCGGCTTGCCAGCGGGACCAATGCAATGACCGGCCAACGCACTGTCAGCCACAACGCGTTCAACGCCATGACCTTCACAAGAAAGAGCAGCATCAGGAAAACCATGCCCACATGAGATGCGAATTCGTTGCCGCTTTGTGCCTGTTCGCGCGAGTTGACCCTCGCCTCGCGAAAACGCGCGAAGTACGCGGGATACATGCAGCGCGAAGCCCCCGCCAATAACGCCACGGTCAGCGCGCTCGATATGAGCGGGTTCTGAAACAGATAGCCGAATCCGTGGTCCAGCGTTGCCACGGCAAGACCAAGGCATGCTCCCCAGACAGGCAACGCATACTCGGCCCAGCGGGCCGGGGCGCTTTTCCCCACGGCGTCGAGCGGCTCAGGAAATGAGCGAAGATACCGAAATCGTGATATTAGCCCCATGCCGCCCTCCCTTCAGGGTCCGGCCGCGACCACCACACATTCAACACACCTGCAGGACGTTTCCGCGCATCGCGGTGCTACCGTCGAGAGCCGTCTGTGCAAAACGCCGTGCACGCCCGGCCTCACCCCGCCGACATGCGGAAATCGATGTTCTTCGGCGGCACGCACTCGCGCCGCACCCGCTCGCGAAGCGCGTCGTCTATGGGTATTCCCTCCGCTTCGGAAATGCGCCTCTCATGATAGGCGAACCAGAGGTCGGTAAGCGATGTTTCGCATTCTCGGATCTGGGCGGGTTCAAATTCGAAGATGCTCTTGACGTGCTCGAAACGCTCCGTCTTCAGGGCGGCTTGGGCAAGGGCGATCGTGATGCGTTCGTGGTTGCGTATCTCTTCCGGCAAGCCCGTAATGAAATCCAAGGCCTCGGTGTGCCGCCCTGTCTTGTTCAAGAAATCGGCGTACTCCTGCGCGATGGGCCTGACCTTCGGGCCGGTTTCCCACGCGCGCTTGAGAAACGCCCCCGCCCGGTCCATATCTCCTTGACGGTCGGCCAACACGGCCAAGTTGCGGTAAGCCCACCCGGTAGGCGTATGGGCGGCGCTCTGTTCCCATGCCTCTCGGGCTCCTTCGTATTCGCGCGCCTCCATCCGCATCACGCCCAGATGAAGACACGATAGCCAGTCTCCCCCGCTGCTGCTCGTCACGCTGGATTCAAGGATCCTGCGCCATTCCGGCTGGATCATGTACGAACCCGGCCCCTGCCCGGGCTCGCGTTCCTCCAACGCGCCGCTCTCCAGCAGCGACAGCCACATCCGTTCGCCGCTCCCAATGGTGTCGTCGGGGAAAGGCAGCTCCGCGGGCATGCGCGGCCGCTCTCCGACTTGTTCCGCGCGCCGGCGCTCGAGCGCGCCCCAGCCCGACCCACAACTGAGGATTTCCTCCGGCGGGGCGCTCGCGCAGGACTCGAGCCGCGCATGCAGGCCCTCGACGTGCTGTCGCGGCAAAACCCGCTCCAAGGAGGCATCCGCGGCACGCCACGCCAGTTCCCAGTCCTCCCCATGCGCAACCTCGGGAGCCATGGACAGCATCCCGTAGGCCTCAGTCCACGACCAGCATTCTCCGCCGGGCATGGGCACCGTCTCGAGCTGCGTGCGCGCCAGGCCGCCCTGCAGCTCGATGTAGGCATGTCCATCAACCGACAGCATTTCCTGCCAGCGCCGCCCACCCTGGTTCATGCCCCAGAAAAACATTTTGCGCCCCACCAGCCGGTCCGTCGAAGCGTGGACCAAACCCTTTCCTTCCCGGTCCACCTGCGCGATCCACTTACGCTGCCCGGCGGGGATGCGGAAGAAGGCCTCGCCCGCTGCTGGCGCGTTGGTCGGATACGACACGTCAAACCCGGCCGGACGCGGCACAGGCAAGACGGTCAAGACTCCAGTGCCCGGTGGGTGCGACAGCGCGTCCATGGCCGGCGCCAGGGTCCGCAGGTCCGGATGTTCGGGGACCGCGATGTTCGACCACCAGTACATCGGCAGTGTGTAGGCATGCGGATTGATGATCCGCGGCCGCGCAAACAGAAACCGCGAGCCCTGCGGAAGAAAGAAGTCTATCTGCCACGGGAAACAATGAAGGCGGTCCCACTCGTAGACGCGCAGGGCAGGCTCACCGTCCAGGCCGCGAATCCGTGCGGCGAACACGGGCGAAACCGTTAGAAAATAGTGCCCAATATGCGACGTATTCCATTCCACTCCGCCGCTTATCCAGGCATTTCGAATCGCGACGTTGCAGGGCTGAAACACCGGGTTACGCTCAAGCAGTTCCCTCCCTTGCCTTTTGTCGACCAGCGACAGAAGCCGCCCGTCATGCTCCGGCGAGAAGCGCGCCCGCAGAAAATCGTTCTCGAGGATAACCGTGCGGAAAAGATGGGGACTCCGCTTCCGCGTGTACCCGTCCTGCATGCGAAACGGCAGCCACCGGCTTGCGAGAGCGCATCCCATCTGACGGCGCTCGTCAGCGGGCACGTTGTCCGCAACCTCGATTGTCAGATCGTCCGTGTCCCCCCGAAAGAAGGGCAGCGGATTCTCTTCACCCAAGTCCGCCGCGGGGATTTCGTAGGATTCGAAATAGAGTTCGGTCATGACACCCCCAATGGATGGTTGCGCACATCCCCGTACGTGGAACCCAGCTCGGCAAATCCATTCACCAGCCCCATGAGTCCCGCCAGATTGTACATTGCCGTCGGCTCATGATCGAGCAGATTCGTGCTCTCCCGCGGCCGTCCTCCTCCCGCGCCCCCTGCAAACAAGCCAGAACCCTTTCAAGACCGCGGACGCATTCTTGTTGAATCGCCAAAACGCTTTCTGTACGCT
>Ga0209606_1001616_pt1 | contig 27307 bp, 12 predicted proteins | sample AD_UKC057_MetaG_FD_184412 | JGI IMG/M metagenome (GOLD analysis project Ga0209606, IMG submission 184412) | Active sludge microbial communities of municipal wastewater-treating anaerobic digesters from USA - AD_UKC057_MetaG (SPAdes) (version 2) | ecosystem: Engineered > Bioreactor > Anaerobic >...
TGGCGCATTCGGCCGGGACCAGCCCCCGATCGTCCTCGGTGGACGCCCTCCTGGGACGCTGGAACGATGAACTGGCTTCCCAACTCGGCCTGAAAGGCCCCGTCTTCAACGCCACGTCGCGGGAGAAGATCGAGGCGTTGTTCGCGTTCCTGCTCGCCGAGGCGGCCAAGAAGAAGCGGGTGATCCTGCTGATCGACGCGGTCGACCGGTTTGAAGGCACGGCCCGGGCGCGATATCTCTCCTGGCTTCCGGAGCCGGTCCCCTCGAACGTCCGGCTGATCGCCACCATGATCGCGGGAGACGAGTCGAAAGCACTGACTGGCCGCGATGGGGTCGTCCCGCGGGAGATGCCGCCCCTGGAGCAATGGGAGGCCGAAGCGATCGTCCACCACGTCTGCCAGCGGTATCACCGTCAGCCCGCCCGCGATCTGCTGACAACGCTGCTCCGGAGGGAGGCCGGCGGCAAGCCCTGTTGGAAGGATGTCTCGTGGCTTCGCCTGGCAGCCCAGCGTCTCAATCTGCTGGACGCCGACGACTATGCCCGCGCGGAAAAGGAATTCAAAGGCGGAGGCGAAGCCGGTCTTCACGCCCTGCTGCTGGACCTGGCCGCCCGCCTGCCCGCGGACACGGCCGGCATGTACGACTGGATGCTGGAACGCAGCGGGAAGCTGTTCGGAGAATCGTGGGCGAAGACCGTGGCCCTGCTCATCGCCCTCAGCCGCAACGGCTGGCGGGAATCGGACCTGCGGGCCCTGCTGCCGGCCCTTGCCGGCGAGACGTGGGACGCCCTGCGGTTCGCCGGACTGCGACGGTCCTTCCTGGGGCATCTCCCGCAACACGGAGACCTCGGCCAGTGGGTGTTCCTGGACCAGGCCCTGCGCCGAGCCGTCCTCCGCCGTTATGCCCCGCGGCACGAGGAGGAAGTCCGGATCCATCAAGCCGTCGTCGCCTGCCTGCGCACCCTGCCCGGCGAAGACGCCGTCAGGCGGAACGAGACGATGTATCACCTGCTGGCTGCCGGCGACGCGCTCGGCGCGGCGTCGTATTACGCGTCGTCTCTGGGCGACGCCGAGCGGGTGGCGGCGACCTGGACGCTGGTGGAGTTCCTGGCCCGGGCCGAGGCCGACGGCGACGAGAAGGCCACCCAATGGATCGTGACGCTCCCGGAGAGCGAGGGACTCGGCGACGATCAGCGTCGGGCGCTGGCCGTTCAGTGTTTCTCGCATTTGCGGGGGGCTCTCCAGCGGAGCGGGGTGCATGAAATGACCCGCATGACGCTGATGCGGGTGGCGACCGGCGTGCTCAAGAGGCTCGATAAGGACGGTTCGGCATGGGAGGAAGTCGGCGGGAAGCTCGCGGAGACCGGGCGCCTGCTCAAGCCGGGAGCGCAGTCTTCCAAGGCCGACCTGGCCGCACAGAAATCCCTGGGCGTCCCGGGGGCCAAGTCGTTCAACATTGCGGACCGGGCCCGGGAGGCGGCGGAGCGGCTTCGCAAGATCCTGGCGGCCCAGCCGGACCGGTATCAGGCCGAGAAGGAAGCCTGCCGGGAGAAGCTGAAGAAGGCCGAGCGCCTGGCACAGGAGAACCGCAATGAAGATGCGCTTCGCGAGTACGGCGAATGTCGCTCGGAGGCCCTCGCGCTGGTGGAGCATGACGGCGACGACCCGGCCCCGTACGACTGGTTCTATCTCTGCTGCGTGGGCCTGGCCCGTCTGCACGTGCTGGCCAAGGACGTCGACTCCGCTATCGAGGACCTCAGGGTGGAGGCCGAGCTGGCCCGGCGAGCCGGAGGAAAGTTCCCCAAGGAACCCGGCTGGCTGCTCCGCGCGTCGGACGGGCATCGCAGGGCGGCGTCCCTGCTGCTGATGCACAAGCGCGACTGCGCAGCCTGCGCGGAAGAGAACAGGAAGTCGATCGCGGCCATTGAGGAGCTGGGGCGTCTTCATCCCGACCACCCGGACTGGCGGACGGAACTGGCGGAGGGTCACAGCATGCTGGCGGAAGTCCTGGCCGACACCGCCGACAAGGCCGGGGCTGTCAACGAGTACATCCAGGCCATCAAGATGTTGCGGGCCCTCGCCGGCGGCGACGCGTGCAGCCCCAAGCTGAGATACAAGCTCTTCCTGGGCTACCTGGCGTTGGGGAACCTGCTTGCCGGACAGGGCGACGTCGGCGGGGCCGCGGATTCGTTCATGTCGGCCCTGCCCCAGGCGAAATGGCTGGTCGATCGCGAGCCCGATAATCCCAAGTGGCACTTCGAGCACGCGCTGGGTCACTACTCGATCGGGGGCCTCTACGTCATGCGGCGCATCCCAGCCGGGCTGCCGCACCTCCAGTATGCCCGCGTCATCCTGCGCCGATTCGAGCAGAGGGGTCTGACCCTCGACCCTCAACACAAGCGCCTGGCCCAGACCATCGAGCAGATTCTCAGCCGGACGGGAGTGAAAGACGAAGTCCTGGAGACCATGCTCCAAAAGAGCGGTCTGGAGAACATCGAGTACAAGTACTGACCGTCGTCGCGCCGGCGGCGCGGTACAGGAACGCGCCGCCCGCCGTGGCAGGCGCCCTGCTTTGCTGCTACTCGAAGGCCTCGGCCGGGAAGAACCGGCGGATGCCGCGGACCCATGCGGTCCGCTCGGGGTCCGGCATTCTCATCTCCGGGGCCCCCTCCTCCCAGTGTGTCTGGAAACGGCGGAACACCTCCTCGGCCAGGTCGGGGTTCATTTGTTCGTCCCGAAACCCTCTGATCAGGTCTTCGTAGAGCTTTCTGGGCGGGAGAAGGCTTTTCACCGCTCCGGCGGGCCTGCCCGCCTTGCCGTAGGCCTTCTCGACTTGTTTCAGGTATTCGTTGGCCTCGGCGTACATCCCCGAGGTCACCAGGACCCAGAGCCTCATCAAAGGTGCGCTCAAGGAATCGAGTGTCATGCGCGGCTTGCCCGCCCACGCGTGCCACGGACGGGCACTGGCGACCTCGAGGCGCCTGTCCAGCCCCCGGAGAATGACGTCCCGTTTCGCCACGAAGTAGGGGAATCCGTACAGATCCCGGTAGTTGCTTACGATGCTGACGGATGCCCGAACCCACTGCTGGTAGGCGTAGTAGTTGCCCTGTTCCTCGATCGGTTTGCGCCACTTGGCGGCCAGGTCCTTTTCCGTGTCTTCCAGTTTTGCGATGATCTGTTTGTAGCGCGCGACCTTCTCGGGGGTCAGGTCCTTGCGCACGGCCGGCTCCGCGACCGTCAGTGTGAAGTCCTTTCTGAGGACCGGCATGCCCGAACTGCCGGTGTAGACCGTGAGGACAACCGGGATATCGCCGGTCCGCCTTACCCTCAGACACGTGCCGAACGCGCACCTGCTTGACGACAGCGTCCCCTCGCTTAGCCGCTCGAGGTTGTACGTCCGCATGCCGTCATAGTCGAACCGCAGCAGCCAGTAGATCGAACTGCCCCTGTCGTGTTTCGGCAGGCCGGCGTACATCTCCGGTTTGAGCCCCAGGCCGGACATGTTGTCGATGGCGACGTTGACCACAAGCGAGTCAAAGGAGCCGAGCTGTCGCGTGGTCCGGACGGTCACCGATGGCAGCGTCCTGCGGGTTCCGATGAACTCGGCTTCCAGCGTGAGGTCGTTCTTTCCCGTCCGCGAGACGTCCACGACCCACACGATCAGCTTGTGGTTCGCCTCCCACTGTTTGACCGTCACCGGTTTGCCCGGCCCCCCGAAGAGGGGCCGCATGGATGCCGCGCGCATCGTGGGAAAGACCATCATCGCCACCCGGTCCGCGTTGGCGGGGTCCGACGGCGCGTTCGACAACCGCAGGACCAGCTCGCCCTGCTCGCTGCCGTCGGAGGCCACGGCCTGGGTGATCTCGAAGGACCGGACGATCGAGTACGGTTCGCCCTTGGCGCTTGCCGAGCATTTCGTCCGCCTCGCGCCGCCGGTCCCGGGGATCGACCAGCGGGTCAGCTTGTCGTCGAGGGTGCGGATCTCTCCGGGCACACCCATCGTGTCTGCGTTGACCGCGCTGGTGACCGGCTCGAAGTCCTTCATCCAGGGGAATCTCAGCAGGAACTCGGTGTACAGCTCCCCCAGGGCCCTGGTGCGCCCGCGGCGGTCGGCCTGCGTTTGCAGGACCTCCTCGAGCACGTAGAGCTCGTCCCACATGCTCTCTTGCGTCAGTTGTTTCTCGTAGAACCGCCGGATAATGGCCGGAGCGTCGTAGTGTTCCGCGAGGAACCGGAAGAACGCCGCGCCCTCGTACTGCTGGGGAAATCCGGCAACGTCAATCCCCTCGTGGGTGGCCAGGCTCCGGTGAAAGAACTCCGGCGTGATGTCGCCGATCGCCTGCTTCAGAAAGTCCTCACCCCCTACGGTAGACTCCATGTACGTCGCGGAGGCTTCGCTGATCCAGCGTCCGTAACCGTACAGCGTCTCGTCGGTGACCAGGTAGCCCGCCCGCTCCAGGTTTGCCCGGCTGTAGGTCTGTTGGATCAGGTGGAAGTACTCGTGAGAGATGGTGGAGAGCCCCGTGCTTCTTTCAGATTCGATGTTGCACAGGATGGAGTCGCCTTCCATGGCGGCAGCGGACACGTTGGATTTGAGACGGGCGAACGTGCAGTAGACCTTCCCGGGATGGCTGAAAGTGGAATACGATCTCCGGGTCCGTTCCAGCGAGGCCTTCAGCTCGGCAATGCGCGGCAGCGCCCTGTCACGGATCGACTCGGGGGCCCATATCTCGAAGTCCGCCCCCTCGTCGAGCTTGACCTGGCGGAGCCGATCGGCTACTGCCGACACGTACAGGGACTCGTTCGCCGTGGTGGGTCTGAAGTCGATCATCGGCACGGTGCGCTTCAGATCGAACGATATCAGCTTGCGTTCGGCATCGACCTTCGCGCCGCGGATGCGCACGAAGAATCCGTCCCGGGCCAGCACCGGGTATATCTGCTCCGGCGGCACGCCGGGCGGCAGGAGGGTCGAGTCGTAGGGCAATTCGACGCGGATCGGCTGGCTGAAGACCGCCTGGCCGCGGATCGCGTAGGCCTTTGACACCCTGACCTGGTTCGAGTCGGCCGGTTCCGCCCGGACCTGCACCGTCTGAAGCTCCGGGGCCTGCGACTTCAGGGTCCCGGCGGGGAAGGTCACGGTCGCCCCCTCGTGCCGTGCGACCGCCTGTCCCTCGGGTGCGGGGGGCACGGGGACTTCCTTGCCCGGGTCGAAGGACTTCAGGACGAGCGTGACCTCTTTCTTCTGGTCCTTTCCCGACTTGTGGCGTATCCTGCGCTGCACCTCGCCCACGCCCTCGGCAAACCACATCACCATGTCGATCTCGTCGCCATCCCGCGTCACACCGTGTATCGACAGCCTGACCGCTTCGTAGGCGCCGGCGGGGACCTCGACCTTCTCACGGGCGTCTATCTCGAACGTCAGTTTCACCGGAGCGCTGCCGAAGCGAACCGTGTCGGTCCAGCGCGTGCCGACCTCGGGCGGCAGGCGCAGCCAGTCAACGGGTTTCTCCAGGCCCTCGTCGAGGGCGACGATCCGCAGGCAGTTCTCGGAGACGTGAAACACCACCGTCTGCTCCGTGCCCGGAAGCTCGTCGCGCACGGCCACGCACGGGAGGCCCCCCACCGTCCGATTCTCGATGACCTTCTTCTTGTAGGTCCGCGGCTTGTCTCCCGTGGAGACGAATGTCCACGAGGCCCCGGGGACCATCGGGACGTAGTTGCCTCGCTTGGCGGACCGCGAGGGCGACGATGCGGGATCGCGCGGGGCCTCCCGGTCGCGTTCCGACTCGCAGGAGATCGACAACGCCAGCAGCGGGAGGAGAACCAACGCCGGAATCGCAAAAGAACGCTTGGAGAATGATCGATTCATCTCTCTTGCCTCGAAATACCGATGTGCCTTCAATCCACGCAGATCACCCGGACGGCTGCTGTGCTGCCCCGGCGTCTCTTCGACAGCCTTCTTCCCCGTCCCGGCGCGCCGGGATCGCAAGGCTCCTGCCACGGACGTGCTCGTCTTCCAGGCTCGACGCCTTTTTATTGTAGCGGGCGCCGGAATCCGTTCCAGGGAATCCGCAAGAAACACCGTGAGTCGGCAGGCCGAAGCCGCGGTCGCGGTGAAAGTCCCTTGCATCCCCGCGGGGGGGCGTTACAGTGGCTGGCAGGGAGTGAGAGGATGAAAGAACCAACAATGCGACCGCTGGCCTGTTTCGCCCTGGTTGTGTCGGCCTTCCTTGCAGGCTTGGCCTGCGCCGCCGACGCCACGCGCCCCAACATCATCCTGATCATGGCCGACGACATGGGCTTCTCCGACATCGGCTGTTACGGCGGCGAGGTGAAGACGCCGAATCTCGACCGGCTGGCCACCGAGGGGATGCGCTTCACGCAGTTCTACAACAACGCCAAGTGCACCACCAGCCGCGCGTCGATCCTCACCGGCTTGTACCCGCGATTCAAGGGCGGGCACATGCGGACCAACATGGTCACGCTCGGCGAGGCGATGAAGACCGCCGGCTACCGCACCGCCCTGTCGGGCAAGTGGCACCTGGGCTCGGGCAAGACGACCCACCCCTTCCACCGCGGGTTCGACACGTACTACGGCCTGCTCGACGGCTGCTGCAACTTCTTCAACCCGCTGCACCGCGACCCGCCGTACAAGGGCGGAAAGGTCCGCACCTTCGGCCAGGACGACAAGCTCATCAAGGACCCCGCCGCCTTCGGCCCGGACTACTACACCACCGACGCGTTCACCGACCACGCCGTCGAGTTCATCCGCGCGCGGCAGGCGGATAAACCGTTTTTCCTGCACGTCTGCTACACCGCCCCGCATTACCCGCTGCAGGCCAGGCCCGAGGACATCGCCAAGTACAAAGGCAAGTTCAAGATGGGCTGGGAGCAGATGCGCCGCGACCGCTTCGAACGCCAGAAGAAGATGGGCATCGCCGCCGACAACTGGAAACTCACCGACACCGACAGCCGCTCCTACGACTGGGGCTCCGCCGACCAGGACTTCGAGGACCTGCGCATGGCCGTCTATGCGGCCATGATCGACAGGCTGGACCAGAACGTCGGCCGGCTGCTCCAGGCCCTGCGCGAGACGGGCCAACTGGACAACACCGCCGTCTTCTTCCTCTCCGACAACGGCGGGTGCAGCGAGGAGCCCGGCGGGCGAGACCCCAAGAAGCGCAACCCCGGCCCCATCGACGACTACGTCGCCGTCGGGCCCGCCTGGGGCTGGGCGCAGAACGCCCCCTTCAGACGCTACAAGTCGTGGGTCCACGAGGGCGGCATCTGCACGCCCATGATCGCCTGGTGGCCCAAGACCATCAAGGCCAACACGATCAGCCGCGACCCAGCCCACATCATCGACTTCCTGCCGACCTTCCTGGAACTGGCCGGCGCGGAGTACCCCAAGGAATACAACGGCAACCAGATCCTCCCCGTCGAGGGCAAGTCGATGGTCCCGCTGCTCCAAGGCCGCAAGCGCGAAGGCCACGACCAGCTCGCGTGGTTCTGGTCCGGCAACCGCGCCCTCCGCGCCGGGGACTGGAAGGCCGTGTGGGACAACGGCCCCAAGAAGTGGGAACTCTACAACCTCGCCGCCGACCGCTGCGAAACCACCGACCTCGCCCAGTCTCAGCCCGAGCGGACCAAAGAGCTGGCCGACGCCTGGGCCCAGTGGGCCAAGATGGTCGAGCTGAACGTGAAGAACTGAAGTCGGCGCTCGGAGCTTGCCTGCCGAAGGCAGGTGCCGCGTTCGTAGTCCCGCCCCTTAGGGGCAGGCCGTAAGGCGGTCTTCGTTGGGGTTGTAGTGCCGAACGGCAAGCCTTGTCCCGGCCACGTGCGCTGTCGAAGGGCTTGCCGTTCGGCAGCGAATGAAGCAACAGGACAAGGCCCCTCGTAGTCCCGCCCCTTAGGAGCAGGCCATCAGGTGGTCTTCGTCGTTAGCCCAAGCACAGGGCGCCAGCCTCCGATGCCCTGACGGGCGCACCCGCAGAGCAAGTTACAAACTCAGCGCTGTGCCAGGCACCTTTGGATGCGGGCGAGGGTTTTGTCGCGGCCCAGGAGGGCGAGGGTCTCGCCGATGGCGGGGCTGACGGTCGTGCCGGTGACGGCCACGCGGAGGGGCTGGGCCACCTTGCCCATTCCGAGGGCGTTCTTCTCGCAGAAGCCCTTGAGCAGGTCCTCCAGGGCGGCGGCGGTCCAGTCGGCGGCTTCGAGGGCGGGCAGCAGGTCACCCAGCACGGAGTAGCCGTTTCGCTCGCCCTTAGTCACCTGTTGGCCCTTGACGCTGCCGCAGACCCACTCGCCGATCTCCTTGCCGGTGCGGTCCAGCCCTGGCGAGCAATAGGCGAAGACGTCGTACTGGGCGATCCAATCGCCTTCCGCGCTGCAGATCTCGGTGAACTGATACGAAACTTGATTAGGTTCCTCTGAACGGCAGGACCCGGGGGGTGGGGGTTCACAATGGACACCGCAACCATGAACACGGGGATGGTGGCCGGGATGGCACTTTCATTCATGAACTTCCTTTTCATGTTCACGGGTCGTCAAACGGGTTACGTTCGTTCCGTGCCGGAGCGCTAGACGAGTTGCGCTGGCTCTTGACCGGAGCGTCGAATGGGTTCTGCTCGTTCCGGGGCGGGGTTTCAAACGGGTTCGGCTGATTGGGGATCGGGACGTCGAAGGGGTTGAATTCGTCGGGGGTTTCCCGCCCCTCGCGGCGGCGCGTTTTCCAGTCGTCCAGAGTCGTCTCCGTCAGGTCCAGCGGAACCGTCATCCAGATCCGCGCGGTCCCGTCGCCGCTGGCGGACATCAGCCGATCGCCCCGGGCCGAGAACGCCACACTCGTGACTTCCCGCGCATGTCCTCGCAGCAGGATCAGCTCGCGCCCGGCGGCAACGTTCCAGATTCGCACCGTCTGGTCCCCGCTGCCGGTGGCCAGGCGGGTCGCGTCGGGGGAGAACGCGGCGCAGTAGATCTGCTGGCTGTGTCCTGAAAACGTCTGCAGCCGCTTGCCCGTGGCCACGTCCCAGACGCAAGCGACCATTCCGATCCCCGAACTGGCGAGCAGGCGGCTGTCGTTCGAGAAGGCGAGTCCGCCGGTTCCCCGTCTGACCCTGTAGGAGTACCCCCCTCGATGCGAAGTCAGGATAGACCCCGACCAGGCCCTTTCCCCTGTCCGGGCGTCCCAAACGACCAGGTTGTCGCTGGTAGCGGCGGTGGCGATTCGCCGCCCGTCCGGCGACCAGGCGACGGCGTACACGGAGCCGTTGCCGGGTCGCACCCGGCGAATGGTCTGGCCAGACTGGACCTCGACGACGATCGCCGATTCCGTGTCGCCTCCGACGATGATGTACCGCCCGTCCGGAGAGAAGGACACGCAGTGAACCGCGCCAGTCTCCTGGGTCAACCGCCGCACCGCCTTGCCCGTGTTCGCGTCGCGCAGAACCGCCTGTCCCGAACTGTAGGGATAACGACTTTCCGTCAGCTCCCCCGTCACCAGGTTCTCGCCGGATGGAGACCACGCCACGCAGTTGAGCGTCGTCTCGGCCGATTGCGCGCACCGGCGCTCCGCGGTGCGGGCGTCCCAGACGGCCACTTCATGTTCGCCCACCGAAGCCACCCGGTCGCCACCGGGTGACATCGCGGCGAAATCGCCCGGCGATTGCTTGTCGCCCAGGACCAGCGTGCTCCGGTCGCGCGTGGCGTCCCACAGGCGAACGGTTCCGTCGGCGCTGCCGGAGGCCAGCAGATCCCCCCGCGGCGAGAACGCCACGGTGCGGACCTCGCCGCTATGGCCTGCCAGCGAGAACAGCTCGCGCCCCGTCTCGGCGTCCCAGACGCTGACGGTGTTGTCCTCCCAGCCCGTCGCCACGCGTGCCCCATCGGAGGAAAAGGCAACCGCCCTAGGCATTCCGCGGCGAACATTGAGAGCGGCGCCGGCGGCGCCGGTTCGCGCATCCCAGAGATAGACTTCCCCGTCCGTGATTCCGGTAGCCACCCGTGTACCCTTGGGCGACCAGGCCACGCAGGTTGCGGACAGGCCTCGGGGGGTATCCAGGGTCAAGATCGATTTGCCCGTCGCCACGTCCCACAGGGAGTTCTCGGCCACCAGGCGGGTTCCGTCCGGAGAGATCGCCGCCTCGCGGATGCCGCGAGTGGGCGTGGTGAACTGTTGGAGCTTCTTTCCCGTGCGGGCGTCCCAGACCATGCCCGACCCGCCGCTGGCCAGGCGGGTCCCGTCGCGCGAGTAGCTCACCCCTTGCACATAGAAGTCCTCCAGGTTGTGCGGCGGCTGGCGATGGGCCCCCAGCGACCACTCGACCCGTCCCGTGCCGGAATCATAAACGGTGATCGTATTCGCCGTGCTGCTCACCGCGGCCACGTGGACCCCGTCCGGAGAGAACGCCACGCTGTCGCAGACGGGAGCATCCTTCATGTCCAGCAGCACCTTGGCGGTCGCGACGTCGTAGAGGATCAAGCCCCTGTCCCGCCCGACGACGGCCAATCGCCGCCCGTCGGGCGAGAACGCCACCCCCCTCACATCGGAGAAGACTCCCTTCAGCGTCCTCATATCCGATTCACACCGGTACATCAGGCGCCCCCACTCCCACCCGCGAAACGATGGATCGATCCGCCACAGCGGGCCGCGCACCTGCCCAAAGAGGGCGTCGGAGATCTTCTGATCGCACAGAGCAATCACGTTGTAGTAGTTCTCCGCCCGCTCGCGTTGGAGGGCGTCCTCGGCCTGTTGGCGGCGGTCGTCGGCTAAGGCCCTTTGCGTATCGGCGTTCTTGCGTTGCTTCTGGGCCTCGTTGCGCTGCTGCTGCGCTTCCGCGGACTGGCGAACGGCCTCCGCTCGCTGGGTTTCGGCGAAGCCTCGTTGACGGTCCGCTTCTTTCTTCTGCCACAGCGCCACCCCGGCCAAGGCCGTCATTACCGCCACCAGCAGCACCAGCAGCCCCCCCGCAACCGCCAGCCGGTGCGTCCGGCGCTCCTGCTCGCGCTGACGCAACTCGTCAAAGCGGCAGCCGAGAAGCGAACTCACCACGCGGAGCAATGCCATTCGCTTCAGATATCGCGGACTCTCCGTCCGCACGGGGCGTACATCGGCTGCCAGGGGTTCCACTTCCTGGACTTCCTCGCGCGTCTGCCCGTCGCCGGCGACAGTCTCCCGGCGGATTTCGCGAAGCGATCGGGGGAAGGCCTCCGCGGGTTCGCCATCGGTCAGCAGGGCCAGAATCCGCTCGCCCCTGCCCAACTCGCGGAAGCGGCGCACCTCGGTGTCTACCCATTTCGATTCCGGCGTGCGGCGGGAGCACACCACGATCAGGAACTTCGATGCGCCCAACGCCTGTTCGATCTGTTCGTTGAGGTCGGGAGAGGCGGGCAACTCGTCTTCGTCGCGGAAGACCCGTCGCACCCGCGGCGCGATCCCGGCCGATCGCACGAGTTTCCGGGGAACCCGATAGGTCTCGATCGCCTGTTCCAGCCAGCGGGCCCACTTGCGATCCTGCTCGACGTGGCGGTAGCTGATGAATGCGTCGTAGAAATCTTCCTCGATTGACTGATAGGAGATTTGATTAGGCTCGACTGAGCGGCAGGACCCGGAGGGTGGGGGGTTCGGGGGGTGGGGGGCATTTCGGCTCACCTCGACTCTCCTGGATATCCTGGGCTGCCTAGCTCATGGTCCACGCCGCCACTGAAGCTGTCTGTTCATGGCTGGCGGAGGATGGATTCAGGCGTCCCCGGCACGGAACTCGGGCGAGCCGTCGGCCGCGGCCCCCGCCGCCTGCCGTCTGTCACACGCGGAAGACAGTATTACCCCCAAGCCCGGCACCGTCAAGTGGCGACTCGGGCCGGACCTCGGGTCAGGCGGGCGGCGTCTCGGCCTGTAGCCCGACGCCTTTACGGGCGCACCCGCAGAGCAAGTTACAAACTCAGCGCTGTGCCAGGCAGCGTCGGATGCGGGCGAGGGTTTTGGCCCGGCCGAGGAGGGCGAGGGTCTCGCCGATGGCGGGGCTGACGGTGGTGCCGGTGACGGCGACGCGGAGGGGCTGGGCGACCTTGCCCATGCCGAGGGCGTTCTTCTCGCAGAAGCCCTTGAGCAGGTCCTCCAGGGCGGCGGGCGTCCAGTCGGCGGCTTCGAGGGCGGGCAGCAGGTCGCCCAGCACGGAGTAGCCGTTTCGCTCGCCCTTGGAGAGGACTTTTTCGACGGCTTTGGGGTCGTAGGCGTAGGCGTCGTCGGGGGCGAACAGCACGCCGGTTTTGGCAGCGATGTCGGCGAAGGTGCGGAAGCCCTTGCAGACCCGCAGCAGCGTCCGCAGCAGGTCGTCGTCGCCGGCGGGGATGGGCGTGTCGTTGAGCGAGAGGAAGTCCTTGAAGGCCTCCAGCAGGCGATCCTCCGGGAGCGTGGCGGCCCAGTCGGTGTTGAAGGCGAGGAGCTTGTCGCGGTCGAACTTGGCGTTGGTCTTGCCCAGGCGATCCGGGCCGAAGAGCTGCTCCAGGTCGGCCAGGCTGAGCTTTTCGCGGTCGCCGCCGGGGTTCCACCCAAGCAACGCGATGAAATTCAGCAGGGCCTCACTCAGGTACCCGGCCACGCGGAAGGCGTGGACCTCGACGTCGCCGTCGCGCTTGGAGAGCTTGCGTCCCTGCATGTCCATGATGAGCGGGAGGTGGCAGTAGCCGGGCTCGGCGAACCCCAGCGCCCGGCGCAGCAGGACGTGGCGCCACGTCTGGGCGAGGAACTCCTGCCCGCGCATGATGTAGGTCACGCCCATGAGGGCATCGTCGACGACGTTGGCCAGATGGTACGTGGGGTAGCCGTCGGCCTTGAGGATGATGAAGTCGTCAATCTCGGCCGCGGGCATGGTGACCGAGCCGAAGGCGTCGTCCTGGATGGTGACGTCCTCGGCCGGGCAGACGAACCGGACGACGACCTCGCGCCCGGCGTCGCGGGCGGCCTGGGCCTGCTCGCTCGTGGGCAGCGCGGCCGGGCGGGGATACTTGAACGCCTCCTTGCGGGCGGCGGCGGCTTCGCGCATCGTCTCCAGTTCCTGCGTCGACTCCATCGCGTAGTACGCCTGCCCCGCGTCCAGCAGCTTCTGGACGTGGGCGCGGTAGATGTCCAGCCGCTGCGACTGGCGGTAGGGCTCGGCCGGGCCGCCGGCCTCCAGCCCCTCGTCCCAGTTCAGGCCCAGCCAGCGGAGGTCCTGCACGATCTTGTCGATGGCGTCCTCCTGGTGGCGGGCGACGTCGGTGTCCTCGATGCGCAGGAGGAATCGCCCGCCCCGGCGGCGGGCCATGAGATAGTTGAACAGGGCGGTGCGGGCCCCGCCCACGTGCAGGTAGCCGGTCGGCGACGGTGCGAAACGCGTTTTCATCGGGTCACTCTCTTGGGGTCTATGAAGTCAGGCGGGCCATTCTACGCGCTGAGGGGGCGAAATGGTAGGCGGTTCGAGCGAGCCGGGAACCCGCGCAGCCGCCGCGGCGTCCAAGACAATGGCAGCAGTACAACGGGAGCATCGCCATGAACACGCCGACCAAGGGCCAGTCCTCTGCCCCACCGAGTCCCGAGACACCCGAAGCCCACGCCGGACGGCCACGCTCGGTCCAGCCGCCGCTGACGCCGATGATCGACGTGACGTTCCAACTCCTGATCTTCTTCCTGCTCACGACGACGTTCCGGATGCAGGAGGGGACGCTTCCCGGCTCGCTGCCGAAGATTCTCCCGCCAATCGTCGGAAAAGGCGTGAGCGAGAGCGCGCGGCTGCACGTGTACGTTCGGCCCGGCGCTGCCGGCGGGGTACGGTTCGAGATTCAGGGCGTGGCGACGGCGATGACGAGCCCGGCCGACCTGCACCGCCACCTGGAGGGCCGGCTGCGGGCGGTCGGCGGGCAGGAGTACGTAAACGTGCTGATCCACGTGCGCGGCGACGCGGAGTGGCGCTGGGCCGTCGAGGCGCAGAACCAGGCCCTGCGGGCGGGCTTCCGCCAGGTGGGCTTCGCCTTCGCCCAGCTTGCCCGCCGCTGACGGCTGGTCGCCCTCAGCGGGGCCGGGGCGGACCGGCCTGATCGATGACGGTCCGGGCGGCCTGGGGCAGATCCGCCGGCGGGTGGAGCAGGATGTTGTCGGCCTGGTGGATGTTCTTGGAGTCGGTGGCGTTGTACTCGATGTGGGGGCGACCCTTGGGCAGCAGGATCCAGTTGCCCCGCACGTGGTTGGTGGTGGCCCGGTGGAATCGCAGCGGGGCCTGGACGATGTCCACCAGGACGTTGCCCTCGATGGTGAATCCGGTGGTGCCCTCGTCGAGGAACATGCCGTTGTTGGGCGCGCCCTGGCTGAGGGGGCTGCGGCGGACGGCGTGGATGTAGTTGCCGCGGATGATCGAGTCCGGCTGGAAGCCCAGGGTATAGATCCCGCCGCTGTCGGCCAGCACGAGCATCACGTCGTGAATGCGGTTGTTCTCGATGACGTTCTGCCGGGCCGGCGTGGGGGCGGGGTTCCACTGCCAGCCCACCGAGATGCCCCCGTAAGGCAGGGTGTGGACGTGGTTGTGGGCGATCACCGCCCGCTGGGCGAAGCCCGCCCAGATGCCGATGCAGCCCTGGTAGTCCACGCCGCAGTCGTGGACGACGTTGCCCACGATCCGGTTGTCCTTCGGCACGTCGGCTTCGCTCCGCGGGCCGCCCAGCATGATGCCGTTGCCCGAGACGTCGGCCACCGTGTTGCCGGCCAGGATGTTGCGGTTGCAGCGGGTGACCAGCTCGATGCCCCCGCCGCCCAGGTGGGCAAGAACGCAGTCGCGAATGGAACAGCCCTCTGCGTAGTCCAGGCGCACCGCGCACTCCACGCGGTTCCACTTCGATTTGTCCCAGCCGGTCTTGCCGCTGAAATGGCAGGCCTGGATGCCCAGATACCCGCCCGGCGGCGGGGCCCAGTCGGTGTGTGCGATCTCCAGGCCGCGGAGGTGCAGGTTCCGTAGCGGCTGGTCCGGCGTTCCGGCGGCGACGATCACCTGCGTCAGGCGCGGGGCGACTGCCTCGGCGCGGGTCATGTCTTCGCCCGGGCGCGGGCGGTAGCTCACGATGCCGCTGGAGCGGTCGAGGTACCACTCGCCGGGGGCGTCCAGGAACTCGGCGGCGTTCTCCAGGTAGAACCAGCGCCCGGGCTTGGCGGCGATGGCGTCGTGGGGTTTGGCGTGCGGCCCGGCCATCTGGGCGACGCCGGCGGCTGGGTCGACCTTGTCGAACCGCTTGCGGGTGGTCTCCCAGTTGCCCAGGACGACGGCCTCGACGTCGGAGAGGTTCTTCCACTCCTTGAGCAGGCCCGGCGGGAAGGTGTAGGTGTGGCTGGACAGGTCGCCGGCGAGCGAGGCGCCCTTGAGTTGCAGGCAGGCCGACGGGGGCGGCGGGAGCATGGTGTCGGCGTTGGGCGTGCGGGCGCGGACGGCCCGCCGGCCGTTGATCCAGAGCTGGCGGAAGTACCCCTTGCCCTCTTTCACGCCCGGCGCCTGGGCCTGCCAGAGGCCCCCGCCGATGTCCTTCCAGCCGGCGATGCGGCGCCCGCCGCTGAGGATCGCCCGCTGAGACGGTGCGGCCGCATAGGTGACGCCGTGGGTCTCGCTCCCGCCGTCGGCGGGCGTGAAGGTCAGCGGCTGGGCCAGTTCGTACGTTCCAGCGCCCAGCAGGACGGTGACCGGCTGCTTGAGCCCGCCCGCGACGAGCTTGCGAACCTCCTGTTGTGCCCGGGCCGGCGTGGCGAACGGCTTGGCTGCGCTGCCGTCGCCGACGTCGCTGCCGGAAGGCGAGACATGAAGCGTAAGCCCGGCTTCGGCCGCCCAGGCGGGGCAACTCAGCAAGACGGCGACAAGGGCGGCAGCCAGGGGCAGGGTTCGTCGGTTCATATCGCAAGATCTCCTGAAGAGGCCATGCATTCTTCAACGCCCCACGGGGTCGAAAATTGGCGGCGAGGGATTCCGCTGATCCGCGAGGCCGGCGTGGGCTACTTCAAAATTGGATTTTGAAATAGCCCAAACCGGTCGATATCATGTAAAGACAATGATTTACCGTGACCTCACAGAGCGACTTCAGATGGCCGCCAAGGCATTTCCGTCCGTCACGCTGACCGGGCCGCGTCAGAGCGGCAAGTCCACGCTCTGCCGGATGGTCTTTCCAAACCACCCCCACGTGAACCTGGAGTCGCCCGACGTTCGAGCGTTTGCAGCCACTGATACCCGCCGCTTCCTGCGCCAGTTCGCGGACGGGGCAATCCTGGATGAGGTGCAGCGGTGCCCCGAGTTGCTGTCCTATCTCCAGGGAATCATCGACGAGAATCCCGCTCCCGGCAGGTGGATCTTGACCGGCTCGCACAACCTGCTGCTCCTGGACTCGGTGAGCCAGTCGCTGGCCGGACGCACGGGCGTTCTGCATCTGCTGCCATTGGCCCGCGGCGAGGTCCGCCGGTTCGAGCAGTACCCACATGACGTGGACGAGGCGATCCTGACCGGGGGATACCCGCGAATACTCGATCAGCAACTGGCCCCGGCCCAGTGGCTGGCATCGTACGTGAGCACGTACCTGGAGCGTGACGTGCGGTCGGTCACCCGCGTGGGCGACCTGGTGGCGTTCCAGCGGTTCGTCGAGTTGTGCGCGGGTCGCACGGGGCAACTGCTGAACCTCTCGTCGCTGGCCGCCGACGCGGGCATCTCCCAGCCCACCGCCAAGGCGTGGCTGTCGGTGCTGGAGACCGGCTTCATCGTCTTCCGCCTGCCCCCACTGCACGCCAACCTCCGGAAACGCCTGGTGAAGATGCCCAAGCTGTTCTTCCTCGACAGCGGCCTGGCATGTTGGCTGCTGGGGATTCGCACGCCCGACCAGCTTCGCCGCCATCCGTTGCGGGGCGCGCTGTTCGAGACGTGGGTGGCCTCGGAAATCCTCAAGCACCGCACCAACCAAGGCGAGCGAGGCGGGCTGTTCTTCTACCGCGACCGGCACGGTCTGGAGGCCGACCTGGTCGTCAACGGCGGCGCCCAGCGAGTCGTCGTGGAGGTCAAGGCCGGGCACACTACCAGCGAGGACATGTTCACCGCGGCCCGCAAGGTCAAGGCGATCCTCGACCCGTCGCTGCCGACTCGCGCCGTCGTCGTCTACGCCGGCGCCGACCGCCAGTCCCGCCAGGACGCTCTCCTCCTGCCCTGGGATGAGCTTGACCGCGAGCGATGGGTGCTATAGTCATGTCGGCCGGCGGGACACGTTACTCCCGATGATGATCGGCCTTCGAGGAGAGCGTTCATGAATGGCATCCGCACGTCGGCTGCGATAGTCTGTCTGACCCTGGCGGCCTCGTTGGCGGCCGGCGCCCCGCCGGCCAAGGCCCCGCCCAAGCCGATGAACGAGCAGGACGTCCGTCAGGCGATCGAGCGGCTGACGGCGGCTGGATCGGGCGGCGAGCGGGCGAAGGAGCTGTCCGCCCTGGCGGCGGGACTGGCGAAGGACCCGGCCCGGGCGGCGTCGGCCGTCCAGTCGCTGCGCGGGCAGAAGCACCCGCTGAACGACACGTTCGCCGCCGACCTGCTCTACCGCCTGGCCCTGAAGCGCGGGAGCCTGGCCGGGCCGCTGCCGGAGTTGGCGGCGAACCTGCTGGACCATCCGGACGCCTTCGTGGCCGCCTTGGCGGAATGGGCCCTGGCCACGCGGGTCGCCCACGACAACGACGGCGCGAAGGTCGCCTGGCCGCGCCCCGACGCGCCGGCCTGGTTCACCGCCTGGACCGCCTGCGTGGAGCGTCGCAAGGTCGAACTGGACCACGCCCGCCAGGCCATCGCCTGGGACCTGCACCTGGACAGCTCGGGCCTGCTCGGTTCGGCTGGCAAGATCCTCGCCCGCGCCCGAGGCGCACTGGGGGAGATCGCCGACGCCCGCCTGGCGGGTGAGCTGGCCGGCCGGGAACTGGCGGATCTGGAGCGCCTCCGCGAGGAACTGGCGCAGGCGCTCCGCAGCCGCGGCGACGACGACGCCTCCGCCCGCCGAATCTGGCTGGCCATGAGAGCGACGGCGCGGCGGATCGTGCTGGCCCGGCCGGAACTGGACTTCGCCGAGTTGCTCCACATTCGGCGCTACCCCGCCCACTCGCACCGCAACATCACCGGCTCGCAGTACCCCTGGGTCCACAAGCCCGGCGGCGACATCTACCGCCAGGACCTGCGCGGCGACGCTCCGCCCAGGCCCGTGCTGGCGGGCAGGCTCGGGCCGGGGCACGTCCACGGCATGGACCTGGACTACGACGCGGCCGGCGCGGTCTTCGCGTGGGCCCGCCAGGACGACTGGCCGCCGCCAGCGGACCCGGTCAGCGGCGATCACGCCTTCGAACTGCGCGGGCGCCAGTCGCCGACGCACATCTACGAGATCCGCCTGGACGGCTCGGCCCCGCGCCAGATCACCAACGACCCGTACTGGAGCGACCTGGAGCCCACCTGCCTGGCTGACGGGCGGGTGGCCTTCGCCTCCGACCGCTCCGGGCGGAGCAGCGAGTGCGGCAAGTTCAGCGCCGACCACACCGTCATCAACCTCTATGCCTGCCGGCGCGACGGCAGCGGACTGGCCCGCCTCAGCGACAACAAGGACATCGACCGCTACCCCCACGCCCTGGACGACGGCAGCATCGTCTACACCCGCTGGGACTACCAGGAGCGACACTTCCTGGAGATCCATTCGCTGTGGACCATCCGCCCCGACGGCACGCAGAGCGAAGCGCTGTTCAAGCAGCACCTGGGCCGGCCGTTCGGCCTGCGCGACGCCCGCCCCATCCCCGGCTGCCGCAAGCTCGTCGCCGTCGCCACCGGGCACCACACCTTCGCCTACGGGCCGGTGGTCGTGGTCGACCCGGACTGCGGCGTCAACGCCGAGAGCGGCATCCGCATCGTCACGCCCGGCGTGAAGCCGCAGGAAGGCCCGCAGGGCGGCACGAGCGTGGACGGCGGCGGACCGCCCGATCGCGGCGGCGTCTACCAGACGCCCTGGGCGCTGTCGCAGTCTGTCTTCCTGGCGTCGTACTCGCCCACGCCCCAGCCGACCCCGTCGGCTGGCGGGGCCAACTCCAACAGTTTCGCGATCTACGTGATCGACGTGCACGGCAACAAGGAACTGCTGGTGCGCGACGCGCTGCTGTCGTGCAGCTTCCCCATCCCGCTGCGCCGCCGCCCGCGTCCGCCGGTGCTGCCGGCCGTCGAGCCGATCGCGCATCGGCCGGGCGAGTCGCCCGAGGCGGCGACGGCTGTCTGCTACGTCAGCGACCTCTACGACGGCGTGAGTGACCTCGAGCCCGGGCGGGCCAGGTACATTCGCATCTCGCAGCGGGTCGGCTGGCCGCTCGACAAGCAGATCGGGGCCATGCGGTGGATCCCCGGAAACGCGTGGGAGAACAGGTTCGGCTTCTGGTCCTGGGCGCCGGTCCGCGTGATCGGCACGGTGACGGTGGAGAAGGACGGGTCGGCCTGCTTCCGCGTGCCGGCCGACACAGCCGTCTACTTCCAGGCCCTGGACGAGAATCACATGGAGCTGTGGCGGATGCGGTCTCACGTGACGCTTCAGGCGGGCGAGACGCGCGGGTGTCGCGGCTGCCACCAGACGCAGGACTCCGCCCCGCGCCGCATGGCTGTCGCCACGCCGCTGGCCCTGGCCAAGGGCCCGGTCACGCCCACTGCCCCGCCCTGGGGGGGCGATCGCCTGCTGGGCTACGAGTGGCTCGTCCAACCGGTTCTCGACCGCCAGTGCGTCCGCTGCCACGCCGGCCGCGAGCCCAAGGCCGGGCTGGACTTCTCCGCCGACCGGGCCGACGACGGTTTCGTCCAGTCGTTCCGGACGATGTTCGGCCTGGCCCGCGGGGCGACCAAACCCGACGCGAAGAAGGCACTGGTGGCCTGCTCGAACCGTTTCAGCGGCGGTAGCGTGTCGAAGCTGACGGAGTTCGGCTCGCACCGCAGCCGGCTGATCAAGGCCCTGCTCGGCGAGGCCCACCGCAAGCGAGTCCGCCTGAGCGAGGCGGAGTGGCAGGCCCTGGTGACGTGGGTGGACGCCAACGCCCCCTACTACGACACGTTCTTCAATCGCCGCCCCCCCGGCGGCGGCCCGCCCGTGCGGGATGTCCGCGTGAACCTGCCTGCGGCGCTTGATACGGCGCGGAGCGTCACGGCGACCTTACCTTCCGAAAGCAGATAGTCCTCCAGAACGCCAACGGCCCCAAGGGCGCAAGAACGCAGTGTCACCCTGCGCTTGACATCGCGCGAGAACCGGGATATGGTGCATACAGTGTATGACGTACGGCGTGTGGCGGGGCTGCCAGGCCGCGGATACGTGTTCTCTGGCGGCATAGGCGATGAGAGGCGCGAACCCGGACATCCCCGAGAATCGAGGCGAACCGAAGTATTCGCCATCCACCCTCTCCCCCGCGTCCAGCCGCCATCCGAAGCCAATCACTGTTCCTGACTGTTCTCGCGCTGCCCAGATAATGAAGACAAGCGACCCCAAAAAACTGATCATCGTCTCCAACCGGCTTCCGGTAAAAGCAGAACTGCGCGACGAGATCATCCACTTCGAGAAGAGCGCCGGAGGCCTGGCGACAGGACTGAATTCCCTTGGCGTTTCGTACGACAAGCACTGGATCGGATGGCCGGGAATCCACACCGACAACGACCAGACGGAGAAAGAACTGAATCTCTCGCTCGAGAACTACAATTTTCATCCGGTATTCATGTGGGAAAAGGACATCGAACTTTACTACGAAGGCTACAGCAACTCAACCCTGTGGCCGCTGTTCCACTATTTTTATGTGTACACAACCCATGACCAAGAGACCTGGGAGGCATACAAGAGGGTTAATGCCCTCTTCCTCGAGAAAGTCCTGGAAGTGGCATCGGAACACGACATCATATGGATACAGGACTACCACCTGATGCTGCTTCCGATGATGGTCCGCGAGCACTTGCCTTCGGTGCGAATAGGATTCTTCCTTCACATCCCCTTTCCGTCCTTCGAACTGTTCAGGACCCTTGAGAACAGGCAGGAGTTGCTCACGGGCCTGTTGGGGGCGGACCTTATCGGATTTCACACGTTCACCTACATGCGTCACTTCCTCAGCGCGCTCTACAGAATCACCGGGATCGAGTCGGACGACAACACGTTCCATTTCAGAAACAGAACCCTCTCGGTCGACGCCTTCCCGATGGGCATCAACTACGACAACTTCTTTAATGCACACAAACAACCTGACGTTGCCCGGATCGCCAGCCAGTTCAGGGAGAGGTACCGCGACCGCAGACTTGTCTTGTCCGTCGACCGCCTTGACTACAGCAAGGGGATCCCGCTCCGGCTCGAAGCCTTCAGGCTGCTGCTGCAGCGGTATCCGCAATGGCGGGGGCATGTCTCCTTGGTCATGATCCTGGTGCCGTCTCGCGACAGCGTTGACAGGTATCACGACCTGAAGGTAGGCATCGACGAAGCCATAGGCAACATCAACGGGACATTCTCGCAGGAGGGCTGGATACCCATCCACTATTTCTACAAGGGGTTCTCGTTCTCCGAGCTTGCTGCGTACTACCACGAGAGCGACGTGGCCCTTGTAACGCCTCTCCGCGATGGAATGAACCTTGTGGCCAAGGAGTACGTCGCGGCCAAGGCCGGAAAGCCAGGCGTGCTCATCCTCAGCGAGTTGGCGGGGGCCGCCATAGAGCTCACCGAGGCGCTACAGGTCAATCCGAACAACATCGGGGAGATAGCCGACACGCTTCACAGGGCGCTCCTGATGCCGCGTGAAGACCAGCTTGCCAGGCTTGCCGGCATGCAGGCGAAGCTTAAGAAGCATGACGTGGCGAGGTGGGCGGCTGATTTCATCGACAAGCTCGAGTGCGTCCACATAAAGCAGAGAGACATCAAGAAGAAGTATCTTCGTCCGAACCAGGCGCGCGAAATCGCCTCTGCCTTCAAGAAGGCGCACAAGCGTCTTCTAATCCTTGATTACGACGGGACGCTGGTCCCCTTCCATAACGATCCGGCCAAGGCGCTCCCCGACCCCTCCCTGAAACGGCTTCTCCAGTCTCTGGCTGGAACTGCCGGCGTCGAACTCGCGATTATCAGCGGACGCAACAAAGAGTTCCTGGAGTCCATCTTTGGCGATCTCGCTATCGCCCTATTTGCCGAACATGGCGCTCTCCGCCGGGTCGCGGGCCAATGGGAGAGCGTGTACAGGAAGGACCTCGCGTGGCAACCGGAGATCCGCAGGATCATGCAGGAGGTCTCAGACAGCACCCCGGGTTCCCACGTTGAAAAGAAGAACACCGCGCTCGTCTGGCATTACCGCAACTCCGACAAATGGCTGGCCGACCTGCGGTCCGCCCAACTGGTGAACAAGCTCATCTATCCCTGCACAAGACGCCAGCTTCACCTGATGCGGGGGGACAAGATCATCGAGGTGAAACCGTCGGAGTACACGAAGGGTACAACAATTCGGACCTTTTTCCGGTGCGACGAATACGATTTCATTCTTGCCGCCGGCGATGATACGACCGACGAGGACATGTTCGCCATCCTGCCCCGGGAGGCCGTTACCATTAAAGTCGGCACGCCCTCCGAATACTCCAGATACACAATTGACAACAACGGGGAGTTGCTCAAGCTTCTCCGCCTGTTAATCAAATAGCTTATGAATATCTCTGACTACGGGATTATCGGAAACTGCCGCAGCAGCGCCTTGGTCTCAAAGACGGGCTCGATCGACTGGTGCTGCCTTCCGGATTTCGACTCGCCCTCGCATTTTGCCCGCCTTCTTGACGAGGACACGGGGGGGCATTTCAGCATTATCCCCGTTGGCGACTACTCGATATCGCAGCAGTATGTCAACCATTCAAACATACTGCAAACCACCTTTTCCTCGGACTCCGCGGAGTTTTGGATACTCGACTTCATGCCCATCTACCGCACGGACGAATCGCATTACTACAATGCGCCGGAAATATACCGCATCATAACGGTTCTTCGGGGAACACCCATCATCAAGGTGGAGTACAGGCCGATGCTCGACTACGCCCGCCCCACGGTGGGAAGAGTCGAGAGGAACTACATAAAACATGCAACAACAGAAGGTCGGTATGAATCGAGTTATCTATATACGTCCCTGCCCAAAGATGATGTACTGAAAGGCGGAGCCATCACTGTTTCGGAAGACTCGTTCTTCTGTGTCAGCTATAACCAGAAGCTCGTGCGAATGACTATGAAACGCGCCTGGTTGGAATACCAGCGCACGAAGGTGTTTTGGATGAATTGGGCGAACCGTACCCCAGTCTTCCCGAGATACAGCGAGGAGATAACCAGAAGCTCGCTCTTGCTGAAGCTGCTGACGTACGAGAAGTCGGGGGCCGTGATTGCCGCCCCGACGACCTCTCTGCCGGAGGCGATCGGAGAAGGGCGGAACTGGGACTATCGTTTTTGCTGGATACGTGACTCGTCAATGGTTATTAAAACGTTTCTTCAGATCCGCCATCTCAACTCAGCCAGGAGTTTTCAACGGTTCATTCTGAGCGTGAATCAGGGCAAGCGGGAGGATATACAGATCATGTATGGCCTGCGCGGGGAGAAGGTACTTGAGGAGAAAGTGATTCCTCACCTGAAGGGGCACAAGGGATCTGCGCCTGTACGGATTGGAAATAGCGCATACGTTCAGAGGCAGAATGATGTGTACGGCGTTCTTATTGACGCTATTTATCTTTCGTTGCAGGCGTTTCCGTCAGCTCTGGACGCTTGCGAGGATCTGTGGTCATTCGTTCGCAGCATCGTGGCCGTTGTTGCCAAGCAGTGGAATAGGCCTGACAAGGGGATATGGGAGATACGAGGCAAGGACCGGCACTTTGTCTACTCCAAGGCGATGTCCTGGATGGCTGTCGATCGCGGCGTCAGGATAGCGAAGATGCTGGACAGGGAGTTCTACGTGGATGAGTGGACCACCCTTGCCGACAGGATCAGAGAAGATGTTCTTAAACGCGGCTGGGATGATGAGGTGGGAGCGTTTGTCCAGTATTACGGGTCAAAGCACCTGGATGCGTCGAACCTGTTGCTGGAGGAGATTGGGTGTATTGATGCTGACGACCCGAGGTACGTGAGCACGGTGCTGAAGACGAGGGAGCAGCTCGGCAAGAACGGGTTTGTCTTCCGGTACCTGAATGAAGATGACTTTGGCGTGCCCAGGAGTGCGTTTCTGCTATGCACGTTCTGGATGGTAAGCAGCCTCATTAAGATAGGTCGCCGCGAGGAGGCCGTTGATGTCTTCAATAATGCTATTAGTTGCGCAAACCATGTTGGTCTGCTCAGCGAACACATAGATGTGGAAACAAGGGAGTTGCTGGGTAATTTCCCGCAGGCCTATTCGCACCTTGGATTGATCCAGGCGGCCTTGCTGATTAACGGGGAGGAGTTGTCCTTTGAGAATGACATATTCAAGTATGTGAAGCCGTAAGACAATGCGTGATCACCCGTGCGAGATGGGGGGGGCATCTTGGCTTTCCGGCCGAGGGCCATGCCCGGCTTGAAGGCGCCGCTTCGCGGCTGGGCGGATATTGCGGCACCGGCTCCCAGGGCTCCCTCCGGTCGCCCTGGGCTTTCCAGGGCGCCGCTTCGCGGCTTGGCTTGAACCATGCGCGAAATAGACTCCTCCCCCGCACAGTTTGACCATCCAGAGCATTCAGGAGCATCTCATGAACCGATTGGCACTGGTATTGTGGATCGTGTCGGCCTCGGCGGCGGCGATGGCGGCGGACGAAGACGGTTGGGTCTCGCTGTTCAACGGTCGCGACCTGGCCGGCTGGGTGAACGTAAACTGCGGGCCGGAGACCTGGGGCGTGAAAGACGGCGTGATCACGTGCACGGGCAAGCCGACCGGCGGGCTGCGGACCGAGCGGATGTACGAGAACTTCATCCTCGAGTTGGAGTGGCGCCACCTCAAGAGCGGCGGCAACGCGGGCATCTTCGTGTGGAGTTCAGCCATCGCGGCCCCGGGCGTGCCGTTCCTGCGGTCCATCGAGGTGCAGGTGCTGGACAACGGCTTCAACGTGCCGGGCAAGAACAAGTGGTACACGACGCACGGCGACGTGTTCCCCATCCACGGGTCGAGCATGAAGCCGATCCACCGCGGCAACGGCTCGCGGTGCTTCCCGCTGGAGGAGCGCAGCAAGGATTCGCCCCAGTGGAACCACTATCGCATCGTCGCCCGCGACGGGACGATCCGCCTGTCGGTCAACGGCAAGGAGGTCTCCGGCGGCAACCAGTGCGTCTGGCGCAAGGGCTACCTCGGGCTGGAGAGCGAGGGCTCGCCGACCGAGTGGCGGAACATCCGCATCCAGGAACTGCCCGGCGGCGCCGCAACCCTTGAGCAGACCGCACCGAAGGACGAGGGCTGGAAGCCGCTCTACAACGGCCTGGACCTGCGCGGGTGGAAGGCGGCGGGCGAGGCCGCCAAGCAATGGGCGGCCAGCGACTGGCAACTGATGCACCGCGGCGGGACGGACGTGCTGGAGAGCGAGCCGGTCGCGGGCGATTTCGAGCTGATCGTGGACTGCCAGCCGCCCAAGCCCAAGGCGGGCGCCGCCGCGGCGGCGGACGATGCGCCCGCGGTGGTGCTGGGCGGCAGCCGCGTCGCGCTGACCGGCAAGGCGGGCGCCTGGACGCGCTACGTCATTACCGTCCGCGGATCGGGGGCGTCCATCAGGCACGGCCAGGACGAGGCCCGGAAGATCGCACTGCCCGCCTCCAAGGAACGCACGATCGGCCTGTGCGGAACCGCCCAGGGCCCGACCCGCTTCGCGAACGTGTACCTGCGACAATCCCAATAAGCAGGGGCCTCGGTTTCCCGATCGGCGCCGCCGGTGAGCCGGCGGCTGAAGAAGTCACCACAGTCCGCCCAGGACAGTTCGTTGCCGGGTCCCGGCGGGGTGGCCGTCCACGCGGGCCGCAGCCAGCACGCCGGCCGACACCGCCCCCATCGCCTGCGCTTCGAAGCCGTACCGCTGGAGGGCGTACGTGCTGGAGGGGCTGAGCAGCGTGCGGATGCGCCCGGCGAGATGGATGTTGGCCGAGCCGCCGCCCGAGAGGATGACCTCGTGCGGTCGCTCGCTCATCGCCAGCACCGACCGGGCGACCGCGCGGGCGATCCACTCGGTGACGGTAGCGACCAGGTCCTCCGCCCGGCAGGCCAGGTTGCGGGCCCGAAGTTCCAGCCGCTCGACGAACAGCCCCCGCCAGTCCCCCGCAGTCGTCGCCCTGGGCGGCGGACGGTGGAGAAAGGGATGGGCGTCGAGCTGGTTCAGCAGCTCGCCGCTGACGCGCCCCCCGGCCGCTATCGCGCCGTCGCGATCGCAGGGCTGGGCGAAGTGCTTGCGGGTCAGCTCGTCCAGCAGGACGCCCGCGGGAACCACGTCGAACGACTGGACCTCGTCCGCGCGGCAGGAGCTGCCCAGAAAGGTCAGCCGCGCCAGTCCGCCCAGCTCGACCAGCACGCGAGAGAGGCGGCGGTCGCGCAGGAGCAGCCAGTGCGCCCACGCGGTCGGTGGACGCCCGAGCCCCCCGGCAGCTAGGTCGCCGCGGGCGAACTCCCCCGCCAGCGTCACGTCCAGCGCCAGGCGAAGGCGCGGGCAGGAGGGCAATTCCAGCCCCATGCCGCCGGGCAGGGCTGATCCAATCACCCCGCAGGCGGCTGCCTGCTCCGGCAAGACGCCCGCCGCCCGCAGCACAGCCTGGGCGGCCCGGGCGAAGCGGGCGGTCAGGTCCGCGTCCAGGGCCTCCAGGCGGTCGTTGTCGGCAGACGGCAGCGCTGCCAGCCCGGCTGACAGCTCGTCCGGATACGGCTGGCGCGTCCAGGCGACCTGACGGACCTTCATCCGCTCGCCCTTGCCGGTCACGGCGATGGCGGCGGCGTCCACGCCGTCGGCGGCGGGGCCGCTGTGCAGTCCGATGAGTATCCGTTCCTTCGCCAAGACGCGAGTCCTTCAAGGCCAGACCGCAGGACGCACAAACACGTAAAACAAATACGACTTTTACCTGGCAGGAAATCCGGCTATTCAGTATATATAATTCCTCGTCCCGCGAAACTGCGGGCCGCCCGGTAGCGGAAAAGGACCCATCGGTGAGCGAACGCAAGTCTTCGCGTCTGGTGCGCTTGGTAACGCTGTCGGCGTTGTCGCCGCGCTGGCGGGTGGCGGTATTCGCCTTGCTGGGGGTGGCGGCCGGGCTGGGCGTGGTGGTGGTCCGCATCTCGAATGCCGCGTCCT
>Ga0209606_1001620_pt1 | contig 27269 bp, 25 predicted proteins | sample AD_UKC057_MetaG_FD_184412 | JGI IMG/M metagenome (GOLD analysis project Ga0209606, IMG submission 184412) | Active sludge microbial communities of municipal wastewater-treating anaerobic digesters from USA - AD_UKC057_MetaG (SPAdes) (version 2) | ecosystem: Engineered > Bioreactor > Anaerobic >...
GATTGTGATTTTGCCCCCAATAGTTATTATCCAGTTTTAACCAATAGCGGTTCCCTTACTGTTTATCCGCAGTCAGATACCAATTTTTATTTAATTGTTTATGGTGTTTCTGGTGAAGGGCCTAAATTTTTTGTTTCTGAACCACTAGAAGTTTCTATAGAAGAAGATGAGCAAGAAGAAGGCAGGGTTGATTTAAAAGCGAAGGAAGATTCATCGGGACATGATTATACGGATGGGCCGATAACAATCAGCCGCGGAGCTGATATTAGTTTGAAATGGAGTGGAGAAGAAAATCTGGATTCTTGTACAGCCACGGCTTCGCCAGAAAATTCAGCTTGGCAAGGCAAAGTAGCAACAACTGGAACCAAAACAATTTACGGCGTGACAAATTCAGTAATTTTTAAACTCGATTGTACTCTTAAAAATGGTAATTCTGTTTCTGATTCAGTGACGGTAAATGTCGTTGAGCCTCCAGCTTTAGGGACAATTGAGGTTAAAGCCCGCTTGTTCAATGGTTCCAATGTATCAGACTATACAGGCCCAGTGAAATATACAATAACTGGCCCTCAATCATTGACAGGCGAGACGCCTCAATCATTTTCTGTTTCAGCCGGAACTTACACTTTGACTTATGTGAGCGGTGGCCCTAATGATGCAGTTTGTATTACTCATCCTCAGACTAAAGTTGTAACCGCTCGAGAAACTACTACTTTCTATTTAGATTTTGAAGTGCAGAATTTATGTTCGATCAGCGTTGATTATCAAGTGCCGGGATCAACAGCTGAATGGGATGGGAAAGCGTCGTATGTTTTAATTGGTCCGACAATTTTAACAGGGAATTCTTTGCCGTACAGCTTTAACCAAATTCCGCCGGGCGTCTATTATATTTCTTATATCAGTGGCGCGCCAGAGAATTTAATTTTTAGTGGTGTTCTTGAAGGTAATGGACAAGTTTGTTATCCCAAAGAGCCATTGCAATTTACTTTGCAATTTGCTGAGCCGGGGGCAACACCACCGGTGCCATTACCGTCACCTGAAATAGGCGATAATCCGCCCTCTGCTAAAATTGGTTGCGCAGCTGATAATTCAATTAGTTGTACAGGGACCATTGATGGTGATGCCAATACGCCAACTATTACTTTGTACAATGCTTCTACTGATCCAGATAGAGATATAAAAAGTTGCACGTGGATTATTCAAAAAACAGGAGGAGAACCAATCTCAAAAAATACCTGTCAGCCCGTTAGTATTTATGATGACACTGGTTCTTATGGCGTCACTCTAACAGTGACAGATAGTCGAGGCAATACAGATAGCGCTCAACTTACGGCAACAGTTAAAAATGTCACAGAATTAATAGCTAAATTCGTTTGGGATCCTCAAATTCCTACGGTGGGAAAGGAGGTGAAGTTTTATGATCGTTCTTTGACGCCGTCAGGAACTAGTCTTAAAACCTGGCTTTGGAGTTTTGAAGATGGTTCGCCAGCTACTTCGACAAGTCCAAACCCAGAAGTAATTTTTGGCGCAACTGGCCCTAAGGCGGTTACTTTGACTGTTACTAATAATGTTAATAACAAGGCAGTGATTACGCAGATTATTGATGTTCGAAATATCGCGCCTCAGTGGAAAGAAGTGATTCCTAAATAGATCTAAATTTATTGGGATATGCAAATTGCAGCGCAGGAAAGGATAGCAAAGATTTTGCGTTGTCCTTCTCAAACAATTTTTGAATTAGAGAAAAAAATGGAAGCTATTTCTGGAAAGAAAGGCGTATTTGAAGCACTTGTGCAGGAAAATAGTGAAATCATTGCCGATCGGTTAAAAAATTTAGCGGTTAAAAATCAAACTGCTGAAGAAATTTCTAACGCAATTCTGAAAAAGATTAGCAAAGCAGATAAAATTTTCACTCAAAAACTAGGTAACGTTTCTGCAGCCAAAATTGAAGATTGTCAACGAGTGCTTGATTTTATTAAAAATAATCAGCCGCCACTTATTGGTTTTTTTCTAAAAAAAGAAAAAGCGGAGGAATTATTTAAAAACGAACCGCCAAGAAAAATTTTAAGTTATTTAGGATATCAGTCGGTTGAAGAAATGCTTAAAAACGAAGATTTTGATGAAGTTTTTGCAGCGTTGCGTTTTGTGGAAGATGGCGACTGGTTGAATGGCGTTTTTTTCAAGCAGTACGAAGGGTTAACGGTTCAAGATTTTGAAGAGCGGGAGATTAAATTAAAAGCCTTGTCAGAAAAATGGCGGCCAGCAGCTGAAAAATTTGTAACGAAAAAATACCATAACATTAGCCATCTAAAAGAATTTGGTGTTATTTTTATTATTCCTGTAGCATTAGATATTCCGGGGGAAATCCTGCGAATGATTTCATTAATTTTTCACTATTATTATGAAGTGAAATTTTATTCTGATATTTTTAAGCAATACAGCCTTGATGATAATTTTTCCCAAAAATTAATTACTCTTTTGCAAGGAGATTTAGGAGGAAGATTAAGCGATGATCCACGTGTTTGTGAGTGGTTAATCATTCAGCAATATTTGGCGAAAAACGATAAGAATGATCCTAGATTATTTGTGCCTCATATTAATCCCGAAGCAATTCATTGGTATAAAGCAGGTATTGATCTGGTAAATCTTGGACATTTACTTGAAGGGATTGAAGAAGATTTTAGTTTTTGGCAGAATTTGGATTGGGTAGGTGATTATTTTCAAAACGAAAGAAATGAAGAAGAATTAGTGAGTTTTAATATGATTGATAATGTGATGTCGTTAGCGACGGGGAAAGAGCGAGTTAAATATTTGTATCATCATCAAGAAGCATTATGGAATGAAATTTTTGTGCGCTATTTGGGCAGAGAAAAATTAGAGGAGGTTTTAAGGCAAAATCTTATCAAAGGAGTAGTTCGATTATGATTATATGAAATTAGATTATTTTGAGAAAAAATTGAATCCAAAAACTTATCAAACATGGAAGACGATTTTGGCTTATGTGGCTTTGCTTTTAGCGCAATATTTAGTTGAGTTGTGTCTTTTAATTTTAGCCATTGCTTATTGGCCAGCAGCGGACTATTGGTTAAACGAGCGCAGTCACTTGCAATTGATATTTAGCCTTAGTGGTATTATTAGTTTACTGCTTCTGTTGGAGGCTGTGAATGAAGGAAAAAGAAAATAAAAACAAGAGGAATAAAAATTTTAAATCTTCTATTAAGTTGATTATTGGCAAGCGTTGTTTTTTGTAGTTAAACCAAATAATGTAGCTCATGAATTAATTCATGAGCTATTTTTAAGATATCGTTGGCGAGCTTTCAAAGCAATTGCTTTGAAAGCTCGCCAACGAAGTATCCTTAATGCCGCCACCTATTTTTTAATTTATTTTTGCATAGACTAGCATAACCACTACAACCAGTTGACGACAGCAAAGTTTTTTGTTAATATGGGTTTACTATGCAATTAAAAGCCATTCTTAGAGATACAAAGAAAAACCCAAAACAATATTTGAAGGAGGGGTATGTCCCAGCCGAACTTTATGGTAAGGGCATAGAAAATATTCACGTGGCAGTGAATCAAAAAGAATTCACAGATGTTTTGAAGGCAGCGGGCGAATCAACAATTATTGAGTTGGTGTTAGAAAGGGAGAATAAAAAAGAAGAAGTGCACCCAGTTTTAATCTACGAAACCCAACGCCACTATTTATCTCATCAGCCTATTCATATTGATTTTTATCAAGTTCAGAAGGGACAGAAAATCAAAACTCATATTCCTATAGAATTTGTGGGAGAGTCGCCAGCAGTTAAAAATTTAGGCGGTGTATTGGTGAAAAACATGGACGAAGTTGAAGTGGAGGCATTACCTCAGGATTTGCCCCGCAGTTTTATTGTAGATATCACGAAATTAGATGCGATTGATTCAAAAATTTGCATAAAAGATCTTAATTTGCCAGCAACGATTAAAACTTCAGCAGCGCCCGAAACCGCCATTGTTTTGGTGGTGCCGCCTCGAGAGGAAGAAGTGGTTTCTGCACCAGCCGAAAGCATTAGCGAAATTAAAATTGAAACTGAAGAAAAGAAGGCAGAAAGAAAAGAAGAAAAAGAAGGCGAATCCCAGAGCTAATTCTCTAAAAGTCATGAGTAAAAATTTGGGAAAACCTAAAATTGTTGCCGACGTTTTAGAGAAGGGGAGTCAAACCGTTTTTCAAAAACTGCCCGATCCACTCGGACGTTCTTTCGGTTATCGCCGTCATTTTCCTAAAATTTTTCAAAACATTTTAGTTCTTATAGTTTTAATTATTTTTGTTGTTTCTAATACAACATTAATTTCATTAGCACCAGTGGCGTTGTCACAGGTATCGGCTACAGAATGGCAGACTCTTGAACAGGAATTACAGAAAATTGAAGCTGAAATAGATGCTTATCAGAGCAATATTATTAGTTTACAAACTCAAGCAAAAACACTCAATCAAAGCATCAAGCTTTTAGATGCTCAAATTAATAAACTAAACTTACAAATTAAAGCTACTAATTTACAACTAACAAAATTAGATAATCAAATTGATACTTTACGAGTGAGTGTGACGAAAACGCAAAACAATATTGATATGACTCAAGACATGCTAGTTCACGCCTTGAGGCAGATTTACGAAGAAGGCCAAAGAAGTCCATTCATTGTATTTTTAAGCGAAAATACTTTGTCTGAGGCTTTTTCGGCAGTTAATGATTTAACCAGTTTGGAAATAGAAATTAAAAAAAGTTTAGATGAGCTGGTTAATCTAAAAAGTAATTTGATAGCTCAACGAGAAGATTTGTCTATTCAACGCCAAGAAGCTTTAGAATTAAAAAGCATTCAAGAGGCTCAAAAGAAAGAATTAGAAGCAAAAAAGAAAGAGAAGAACGATCTAGTGCGTTTAACAAAAGGACAAGAAAGCAAGTATCAAGAATTACTTAAAAAATCTCAACAAACTGCGGCCCAAATTAAAAGTCGCATTTTTACTTTGTTGGGCGGAGGCGAAATGAGCTTTGAAGAGGCTTATAAATTAGCAAAGTTTGCTTCTGAGCAAACCGGAGTAAGACCAGCGTTTTTGTTGGCAATTTTAGATCGAGAATCTTCTTTTGGAAGAAACGTGGGAAAGTGCAATTGGAAAACCGCGATGCATCCAACGCGTGATAAACCGACATTTTTGAAAATTACTCAGGAATTAGGAATCAATCCTGATAGTGTTTTTGTATCTTGTCCTAATGCCGATGGTGTTTATGGAGGAGCGATGGGGCCGGCTCAATTTATTCCTTCAACATGGTGGATGTATAAAGATCGGGTGGCAGCGATTACGGGTAATAATCCGCCATCGCCGTGGCGCAATGTTGATGCTTTCGTGGCCATGGCTTTATTATTAAAAGACTTGGGAGCAGATAAACAAACTTATGCAGCTGAACGAGAAGCAGCTGCTCGCTATTATGCAGGGAGCCGATGGCGCAATCATCTTTATGGTTATGGTCAATGGGTAGCAGATAAAGCCCAAAAATTTGAAGCAGATATCCGCAATTCAAATTTGGGCTAGTTTTTATGACGCTTAAAAAATTATTTATTATCAGAAGACGGAGTGCTTTGATAAATTTTTAGTACTTCATCCAAATCGCCGTCCATAATTTTTTCTAAATTATGGAAATTTTTTTTATAACGATGATCTGTTAAACGATCTTGAGGAAAGTTGTACGTTTTTATTTTTTCAGAGCGATCAGCAGTGCCAATTTGTTGACGGCGTTCCTCAGAAATTTTGCCTTGATCAGCGCTCCATTTAGCTTCGTAAATCTTTGTTTTTAGCATTTCAATTGCTTTTTCGCGGTTTTTAAATTGTGAGCGTTCGCTCTGGCAAGAAACAATTAAACCACTGGGTTTATGGAGAGCGCGAACAGCTGTTTCTACTTTATTAACATTTTGACCACCAGGGCCAGAAGAACGAAAGAAAGTAATTTCCAAATCTTCGGGTTTAATGTCAATTTTTGCTTCTTTGGGTCGCGACATCACAGCTACTGAAATGGTTGAAGTGTGAACTCGGCCTGATTTTTCTGTGGCCGGAATGCGTTGCACTCGATGCACGCCTCCTTCATTTTTTAAAATTTCCACTCCTTCGCCAGTGATTTCCAAAACAGCTTCTCTAACGCCACCGAGGGAGCTGTAATTAATATCTAAAAGAGAGCTTTGCCAGCCACGCTTTTGAGCATATCTTTGATACATACGTAATAATTCGGCAGCGAAAAGAGCGGCCTCTTCGCCGCCCACGCCAGCTCTAATTTCCAAAATAACGCTATTAACATCAGACATTTTATCTATTATTTAGCTTCTTTAGATTGTTTGGTTTTTTTGACTATTTTTTTGGCTGTTTTTGGTTTGACTTGTTTGGCTAATTCAGAATGTTTTTGAAGACGTTTTTTGAATTTATCCACTCGGCCGGCTGCATCAATAATTTTTTCTTTACCGGTATAGAAAGGATGACAGGCAGAACAAATTTCGATTTGCATTTCTGGTACAGTAGCACCAATTTCAAACACATTACCACAGGCACATTTTACTTTAGCTTTAGGATAGTATTTAGGATGAATTTCTTTTTTCATATAAATCAATTTTAAAGAAAAAAACGGAAAAAGCAAGAGGAATAGAAATAAAAATTAAAAGTAAGGGGGTATAAAAATAAGATGATATGAGTGGGAAACAAGATGTTTGTTAGAGAGTGTGGCGGCGGAAAATTTCAAAGAAATTTTCCGCCGCCACACGCAACTTTTTTCAGTAGTATATTAATCAAAGATTTTTATTGTGATTATTGTTAAACAAGCAAGAGGCCAAAATTTTTTTATTCTCTCTTGCAATTTTTTTAAAAAATAATAAAATTTGAATATTATGAGTGAGGAAAATATTCAAACAACCAGTATAGCAATTGATATAGATCGAGAGCGCATTTTAAGAGAGATGAACGAAGCGAGGGTATGTTTTGGACGAAGCACATCGCGCCTTCATCCCAAAATGAAATCTTACATTATTGGCGCTAAAAACACCCAAACAATCATTGATTTAGAGAAAACTTATGAAATGCTTATTAAAGCTAAAGAATTTTTTCAGAGCTTATTGAAAGAACATAAGACGATCCTTTTTGTTAATATTAATCCGGCCACAAATGACATTACTTTGGAAGCAGCTCAAAAAACCAATAATCCGTATATTATTAATCGTTGGGTAGGTGGGTTTTTAACTAATTTTTCCGAGATTTCTAAAAGAATTAAATATTATAATGAATTAATTCAAAAAAATGCTTCGGGAGAACTTGAGAAATATACCAAAAAAGAACAATTAAAATTTAAAAAAGAATTGGAAGATTTGGCAGATCTTTTTTCTGGCGTGAAAGATTTATCCCAATTGCCGGATGCTATTTTTGTGATAGGGGCAAAATTTCACGAAACAGCCATTAAAGAAGCTCAAAAAATGCACATTCCCATTATTGCGCTTGCAAACATTGATACTGATATTGAAGGAATTGATTATCCAATAGTAGGAAGCGATCTTCATCGTTCAAGCGTAGAATACATCACTAATTTTTTAATTAGTTAAAATAATTATTTTGGCATTACGATTATTTTCATTAATATAATAAACAATAAGTCGATTTGTCTATTTGAAATATGGATTTAAAACAAGTTAAAGAATTAAGAGATTTAACAGGCGCGTCCGTTATGGAGTGTCGCAATGCGCTTGAAGAAGCGAAGGGTGATTTTCAAAAAGCGCAGGAAATTTTAAAGAAAAAAGGACAAGCGATTGCTGACAAAAAAGAAAGTCGAGAAACTAAAGCCGGCCTTATTGAGGCCTATGTGCACGCTAATGGGAGGATTGGTGTTTTGGTTGATTTGAGGTGTGAAACTGATTTTGTTGCTAAAAATCCCTTATTCAAAGAATTAGCTCACGATATTGCTTTGCAAATTGCGGCTATGGCTCCACTATACGTTAGTCCAGCCGATATTCCTGAAGAGGTTGTTAATAAAGAAAAAGAAACTTATTCTGCCGAATTTAAAGATAGTAAAAAGCCGGAGAAAATTATTAATCAGATTATAGAAGGAAAGTTAGAAAAGTGGTATGGAGAAGTTTGTTTAACCAAACAGCCATTTATTAAAGATCAGGATCAAATAGTTGAAGATATTATTAAAGCTTATATAGCGAAAATTGGCGAAAATATAAAAATTTATCGTTTTATTAGATTTGAGATTTAAGTTATGTTAGCCATTATCTCACAATTATTTTTTTTCCTTGGGCTGGTTATTATCATTCTTTTAGTAGCGAGGAAAACACCTAAAGTGGTTAAGGAAATTGATAGTAAAGAAGAGCCGCTGGAGATCCAAATAGAAAATCATATAGGGCGAAGTTTTTTTGCAATACCATGGGATAAAATTGATTTAGCTACCGAGCGTTTTTTAGAAAAAACAATGCGTCGCCTTCACATCTGGACAATGAAAATAGACGCATTTTTGCAAAAAAAACTAGAAACATTAAAAAATAAAAACAAAGGAAAAACCTCATTTATTGAAGAAGTGAACGGGAAATCATTAACCGACAAAGAAGACGTTGCAGAAGTGATTGATTTAACTGAAATTGATTTAGATGATTTAGAGATACCCTTAAAAACCAAAGATGATTTGAATGAACAAAGAGAATTAAAAGAGGTGGTGGATTTAACAACAAAGAAAGAAGAGGATGAAAAAGAAAGTGAAGAAAATAAAAATAAACGAGTTAGAAAATCAAAAAACTAATAATGAAGATAGTTTTGATAAGTTTTTTGGCAAAACAATTGGAAGTGAGGCGCCGATGTAGCTCAACTGGCAGAGCGGCGCTTTTGTAAAGCGAAGGTTGTCGGTTCGAATCCGACCATCGGCTCATGGACAATTCCAGTTTATTACAATATTTATATGGATAGGTAGGGTGGATGGCAGAGTGGTCAATTGCAACGGTCTGTAAAACCGTCGCCCTAGTGGCTGCGCAGGTTCGAATCCTGCTCCACCCACTAAAATAAAATTAGAAATCAAATTCAAAATGTTTAACGTGCAAACTTAATTAAGAATAGTTTTTCTTGTCTTTTTTTATTTTTTTGCTAAAATAATCTTGAGCAATCGTTGAAAAAGCCGATGTAGCTCAGTGGTAGAGCACGTTCTTGGTAAGAACGGGGTCGGGAGTTCAATCCTCCCCATCGGCTCCGGCCATTTTTAAAAGCCATCAATAATTTTTATTAAAAAATATGCAATTGGCTAATAAAAATGATTTATTAGTGAATGGTCGTAAAAATAAACTAATAAAACGCTAAGAAATTTAGTTAATAATCAAATTAAACATTGCCGCACTTTTTAATTTTTTAATTTAGCATATCGTTGCTAATTTATAATTTGTAATTAATAGCGTCGTTAATTTTTTTAAGTTTTAACGTTTTTATGCCTCAAGAAAATCTCATTAAACTTCAGTGTGCAGTTTGTAAAAAAATCAATTATTACACTCGTAAAAATAAAAAAACAATACAGAAAAAAATAGAATTGAAAAAATTCTGTCCTTTTTGTAAAAAACGCACAATTCACAAAGAAATTAAAAAATAGAAGACCATTCTAATAAAATGTGGGGTCCGTCGGTTAATTGGCAAACCACTGGTCTCCAAAACCAGGACTGCAGGTTCGAGTCCTGCCGGGCCCGCTAAAATATGACTAAAAAAGACATCATATTTAGTGCTATTATCGGACTATTCATTGCTTTTTTGATTTGGCCGCTCTGGCTTAATTTAGGAGTTTTGCTAAATTACTGGTCGTATCGTTGGCTGCTAGTTATTGTTTGTCCGTTTATTAGCATGTTGGTGGTGGTGATCGCTTTTTGGTTAAAAAAGCTTAATGATGTTATTTGGCAATTTGCTAAATATGCGCTAGTTGGCGTTCTTAATACACTTCTTGATTTTGGTATTTTGAATTTATTAAGCTATCTGACTAAAATTTATCAAGGCGGGTGGTTGATCTTTTTTAATTTTTTTGCTTTTTTTATTGCTAATATCAATAGTTATTTTTGGAATAAATACTGGAGTTTTGATAAGGGGGGTAAGGCAAAAACACAAGAGTTTACTAAATTTTTTGTAGTAAGTTTAATTGGATTCGGTTTAAATTCTTTTGTTTTATGGGGCATTACTTCCGCTTCGCCGCAGATGAACTTAACGCCATCTCAATGGGAAAACATTGGAAAATTAGGAGGAACACTCATTAGTCTTATTTGGAATTTTGTAGGTTATAAAATATTTGTTTTTAAGAAATGATTTGATTTTTGAAAATATCTAATTAAAATACTAAGTAAGATATAAAATATGAAATTTTTATCGCGATTAGTACTTCAGGTGGTATTGAACGCAGTGGGACTGTGGTTTATTATTCAAACGGTGCCTAATATTTCTTATGGTGGCGATTTGGCACGATTGATAGCCACCGCTTTAGTTCTGGGGATTTTAAACTTCGTTTTAAAACCCATTCTCAAGTTAGTGCTTAGCCCTTTAATTGCCTTAACCCTTGGACTTTTAACTTTTGTTATCAATGCTTTTATTTTATATTTAGCGACCCAATTAGTGCCTAGTTTAGTAATTCCGTTGGGTTGGCCGTTGATCTGGGCTACTCTTATTATGTCGATCATTAATTTTCTATTTAATCTTTTAGCAAAAAAATAAAATGAATAGTAATTTAATTGCCATTATTCAAATTGTCGTTTCCATTGCTTTAATTGTTCTTATTCTTCTTCAACCAAGAGGGATGGGATTAGGAAGCATTTTCGGAGGTGGTGCGGAATTTTATCAACGTCGTCGAGGAATAGAAAAGGCAACTTTTTATATTACAATTGTTCTCGCTGGAATTTTTTTGGTATTGGGTGTGGTGGCTTTGGTGGCAAAATAGTTGAGATATGAAAGTAAAATATTTTTTTCAAAAAAGTTTTTGGCAGAATTTTTGGCATTCACTTTCCGATGTTGAAAAGAAGATTTTCTGGGGCGCCTTAATTTTGATGGTCGGATCGTTGATCATCGGAGGTGTTTTCTGGTATTTAAACCATACGACATTAGTAGCGAAAGAAGGCGGCGTTTTAATAGAAGGCATGGTGGGGCAACCAACGACTATTAATCCGCTTTTTGCAGCAAACGAAATAGATCAAAGTTTGTCTTCACTCGTTTATCGAGGATTATTAAAAAGCGACGGCAAGGGCGGTATTATTAATGATTTAGCAGATTCTTACGAAAAGAGCGAAGACGGGCGTCACTGGGTTGTTCATTTGAAAAAAGATGTTTTTTGGCACGATGGTACTCCTTTTACAGCAGACGATGTGGTTTTTACAATTAACGCTATTCAGAATCCCGATACCAGAAGCCCTTATCGAACAGCGTGGCAAGGAGTGACAGTGACCAAAATTAGTGATTATACACTTACGTTTGATTTAAAAAACCCCTATGCTTTTTTTGAAGAAAATTTAAAACAAAAAATTATTCCAAAGCATATTTTTGGAGAGATTCCTTTAGCCAACATACGCGATCTTTCTGCTTATAATTTTGAACCAATCGGCACGGGTCCTTTTATTTATGAAAAATTTGATGCTACCAAAAAAGGATATATAAATTATTATATCTTTAATGCTAATGAGCGTTTTTATAATGGCCGACCATTCATTGATAGTTATATTATTAAATTTTATCAATCAGAAACCGAAGCCTTGAAAGCCTTTGAATATCATCAAATTGATTTATTGAGTAGTGTTTCTACTCTTAATCTCAAAAACATTAATCGCTCTCATCAGCTTTATGAATATTCCTTGCCTCAATATTTTGCTGTTTTTCTTAATGCAATCATTTCTAAGCCATTGTCAGATCGTAATGTGCGTTATGCTTTAAATTACGCTACCAATCGTAAAGAAATTATTGACGAAGTTTTTCAAGGGAGAGCTGAAGCAGCAGAGGGGCCTATTCTTTCATGGATGCCGGGATATAATCCGAATTTAAGAGCGGAATATTCACTAGATAAAGCTAAGCAAATTTTAGTGACTGCAGGTTGGGAAGATGCAGATGGTGATGGCACGGTGGAAAAGATTTTAAACAAAAATGAAGACCCCACTCCTTTAAAGATTACTCTTATTACTCCTTCCACAGACTTTTTAATTCAAACAGCTAGTTTATTAAAAAAACAATGGAAGGAAATTGGAGCGGAGGTGGAAATTAAAATTGTTGAATTTTCAGATTTACAAAATAACTATTTAACTACACGGCTTTATGATGCCTTACTTTATGGCAATATCATTAATCAAAAACCAGACCTTTTTTCTTTTTGGCATTCTTCTCAAAAATTCTATCCGGGATTAAATTTATCTTTATATGAAAATGCTTCCGTTGATAGATTTTTAGAAGATGCGCGTTTAACGGCAAGTGATGATGAGTATAAAAAGGATTTAGCTAATATTCAGTCATCAATTTTAACTGATATGCCAGCTATTTTTCTTTACAATCCTAAGGTTCTTCTTGTTGCGCTACCGACATTACATATTGAAAATTTAGAAAAATTAAATATTTCGTCAGAGCGATATGATAATGTTTATGAGTGGTATTTAAAGACGGAGCGCATTTTAGTTGATTCAAACGATTAATAATAAATTGGGGAAATAAAATATTAAAACAGTGATAAATTAACGAGTATCCAATAAAAATTTTAATTAAACTAAAGCAGCTTTTTACTAAATAAGATTATTTTTTGCCGCGGTGGCGGAATTTGGCAGACGCGCACGGTTCAGGGCCGTGTCCCGTTTCGGGATGTGGGTTCAAATCCCACCCGCGGCACTACAAGTAAGATTAAAATTCAGAATCAAAAGATAGAGAATCAAAATTAATAATTAAAAATTTTAAAGTCGATAGGCGGTTTTTAACCGCAAAGCGTTACAATTTATTTTTGATTTTTTACTTGTTGCATAATTGGTCTTTTAATTTCTGAATTTATTTAATCAACTTTTATAATTTAACTTCTTTGTTCGCTTAAAATCGGGCAAAGCGGGAAAAATAAGAAAAATATGTTTCAACAAAATAAAACAGCGAAAAATTTTAAACAGTCGCAGGATAAAATAAAAATTTGTGTCCTCGGCGGTGTAGGTGAGGTCGGTCGCAATCTGTCCTTTATTGAGTATAGAAATCAAATTTTGGTTTTTGATTGTGGATTGCGTTTTCCTGAAGAAGACATGCCGGGCATCGATTTTATTATTCCCAACGTTGATTATTTAGAAAAAAATCGGAAAAAGATTTTGGGAATGTTTATTACGCATGCTCACTATGATCACATCGGCGCTATTCCCTATATCGTTGAAAAGTTAGGTAATCCAACGATTTATACAGCGCCTTTGACGCGAGCTATTATTCTTAAAAGGCAAGAAGATTTTCCTCATCAAAAAAAAATGGATATTGAAACGATTGATATGGCCACTTTGAAGCCAATTTCTGTTGGTAATTTTCGAGTGCATCCCTATTTGGTTAATCACAACGTTCCAGACACATTAGGATTTGCCGTAGAAACTTTTTTGGGAACAATTTTTTATATGCCAGATTTTAAGGTTGATTTTAGTCCTATTATTGATCCGCCTATTGATTTAGGCCAGGTTGCTTTTTTAGCCGCTAAAAATCCATTAGTTTTAATGATGGATTCAACGGGAGCGGAAGAAGCAGGTCATTCTATTTCCGAAAGAGGTATTTATGAAGATTTAGAGCGTATTTTTGAACGAGCTTCTGGACGAATTATTGTTGCTACTTTTGCCTCATTGATTAGTCGTTTGCAGCAAATTATCTGGCTTTCAGAAAAATTTAATCGTCGAGTAGTCATTGACGGTTATAGTATGAAAAGTAATGTAGAAGTGGCTCGAATGATGGGGTATTTAAAAATAAACAAAAACACGCTTATTTCGCCACAAGAAGCGCAAGGACTTCTTTCCCGTCAGTTGACGATTTTGTGTACTGGATCGCAAGGAGAGGATAGGGCTGTTTTAATGCGCATCGCTAATCGTGAGCATAAATATTTTAGAGTAGAAAAAGGCGACACGGTGATTTTTTCTTCTTCCGTTGTCCCGGGCAACGAAAGAACAGTACAGAATTTAAAAGATACTTTTTATCGACAGGGAGCCAGAGTATTTCATTATAAAATGATGGACATTCATGCTGGTGGCCATGCTCAACAAGAAGAGTTAAAACTAATGCTCAATTTGATTCGGCCTAAATTTTTAGTGCCTATTCACGGACAATATTCTATGTTGCAAGCGCAAGCAGACATAGCAGAACAATTGGGAATGAAACGCGAAAATATCGTTATAGCGAATAACGGTCAAATTATTGAAGTAACGAAAAATGCAATTGCAGCTACTAATCAAGAGGTGCCAGCGAATTATGTAATGGTTGATGGTTTGGGAGTGGGCGATGTTGGCGAGGTAGTGCTAAGAGATCGTCACCAGCTTTCAAAAGATGGTATGTTGGTGATTGTTACTGTGGTTGATGGCGAAAGTGGTGAATTGCGAGGCGATCCAGAAATTTCTTCACGCGGTTTTGTTTATCTAAAAGAATCGCAAAAATTAATGAATGAAACCAAACAACTCGTCAAAGATATTATTCAAAAAACGGCTTCAAAAGATCGCACAACGAATTGGGCATATGTAAAAGATAATTTGAGGGATAAAGTAGGAGAATTTCTTTTTAAAGAAACTCAAAGACGGCCAATGATCTTGCCATTTATTGTGGAAATTTAGTTTTTCGAACAAAAAAATAGATGTTTCTTTCTTTTGAATGAATGAAGTCTTTGCGCGTGCCTGACTGAAGAATTTGAAACCCTGTCGTTTGAAACAGTTTGTTTAATTCTTTGAAAGAAAACGCGTGAAGATAACGATTGCAGTGATGAGCCCACGGAATATAGAAATCTCCTCCATTTAATGGAGTGCGTCCGAATAAATGAAGAAAGAAGTACTTTATTCTTAAAAAGAGACGTTTCCAATTACCACTGCGGAGGAGCCAGCCAATTCTCAAATCCCAAACAGTCAGCAGCATTATGCCATTTGGTTTTAAAACACGCCAAGCTTCTTGCAAAAATTGCTGGCGAAATTCTTGAGAAGGAATGTGATGAAAAACAGCGAGACAAATTATTTCATCAAAGAAATTATTATCAAAAGGAAGCGAGAGAGGCGAATGAAGAAGAAAAAACTTTGCTGAAGGATATTCTTGTTTGGCGAGATTAATAAGGTTTTCTGAAATGTCCACGCCATAATAAAGACAATCTTTGAAGAGGGAGTAAAAACGGCCATTGCCGCAACCCCAATCTAAAATTTTGATTTGAGAATCAAAAGAAAAATATGGTTGAAGAAATTGTTTGAAGTCGGGAGGAATATTTTGGCGTGTTCTTGAAAAATCTTCAGCAATTAAGTTATAATCTCTTTGAGTTTTTTCTAATAGATAATGGGCAAAATCTTTTTTCATGAAAAAATTAGATGAAATAATTGAACAATTAATTAAAAAAACTACTTTAAGTCGGCAGCAACTAGAAGCAATCAAAAGGCGGTATGCAGAAGAAAATAAAGTTGATTTGCCAACCAATATAGAACTATTAAAAGTTTATCATAACCTCGTTCAAAAGAAAAGAATTTATCCTATTGCAAAAGTAGAAAGCTTATTAAAAACGCGGCCAATGAGGTCTTTATCAGGCATTGTTAATATTACAGTTTTGACGAAGCCTTTTGGTTGTCCCGGCCGCTGTATTTTTTGTCCGAATGAAATGGGATTTCCCAAGAGTTATTTAAAAGGCGAACCAGCTGCTGATCGAGCTTATGATTTACAATTTGATCCTTATTTGCAAGTTCAAAAAAGATTAGAGATGCTTGATGATCAGGGACATTCTATTGATAAGGTGGAATTGCGTATTGTTGGTGGGAGCTGGTCTTTTTATCCAAAAAGTTATCAGAATTGGTTTGTGAAGGAGTGCTATCGCGCGGCGGATGATTTTCAAAGAAAAAGAAAATATCCGAGTCGTTTATCGCTTGAAAAATTACAAAAAATAAATGAAACAGCCCGAGTAAGAATAGTGGGTATGTCAGTAGAAACGCGGCCTGATTTAATTACGCCTAGTGAGTTAAGGAATTTAAGGCGTTTGGGGGTTACAATGGTTGAAATTGGTGTTCAAACTATTTTTGATGACGTTCATCAACTGAATAAAACTAATTTAAATGCGGCGATTATTGAGCGAGCGACAAGATTGCTTAAAAATGCTGGTTTTAAAGTTCTTTACCATTTAATGCCTAATCTTTATGGATCTGATTTGCTAAAAGACAAAGAAATGGTGCGCATTGTTTTTAATGATTCGCGTTTTAAACCAGATTGGTTAAAGATTTATCCTACTGTTGTTTTGGAAAATACACCTCTTTATCAATTATACCAAGCAGGAAAATATCGGCCTTATACCGATGAAGAACTTTTTGATCTTTTAATCGAAATTAAAACGAAATTGCCTTATTGGGTAAGAGTGGCGCGGATTATTCGAGATATCCCGGCTCAAAAAGTGGTGGGAGGCACTCACCTGTCTAATCTTCGCGAAATTATTCAAAAAAGAATGAAAGAAAAGGGGCTGATATGCCATTGTATTAGATGCCGGGAGGTAAAGGAAAATTATAATCCTAAAGAGAAAATTTATTTATTTCGAGAAGATTACGAGGCGTCAGATGGTTGGGAAGTCTTTTTAAGTTTTGAAAATAAAGAACGCAGCAAACTTTTTAGTTTGCTCCGTTTACGATGCCCTTCGTTTGAAGAGAAGCCCATATTTAAGAATTTAGAGGGAGCGGTTTTGATTCGAGAAATTAAAACTTTTGGCGAACTTGTTCCTTTGTCAGAAAAAAAGATAGCCCCTCAACATAAAGGGTTGGGGAAACGATTAATGAAAGAAGCGGAACGAATTGCCGTAGAAGAATTTAACTTACACAAAATTGCAGTTATTGCTGGTGTGGGCGTGCGAGGATATTTTAGAAGATTAGGATATCGGTTGAATAAATCATATATGGTTAAGAATGTAAAATGAAGCTCTGCTGTTAATAGGCGGATAAAATCAATTAGCTCATGAATTAATTCATGAGCTAATTTAATAGCAGCGGTGGAAAATTTCTTTGAAATTTTCCACCGCTTTACTATCCTACATTTATTGTTATCCTGTTTTTCTTCGTCATCCTGAACTTTAGTGAAGGATTCCATGGATTTTAGCATTGTGCAACTATTACTGCTGTGGATGGGATTCTTCGCTGGCGCTCAGAATGACAGTAAAAAAATGTTCAGAATGACAGAAAATAAAAACGCTCAGAATGACGCACCACCACTTCGTCATCCTGAGGACTTTAGTCCGAAGGATCTCATGGCTTTCAGCAACAATCAGCAATCAATTACATTGCATGGGATTCTTCGGGCTTCGCCCTCAGAATGACACCTTTTTTCCACTGTCATTTTAAATGCCCACCAAAGGTGGGCAAATACAACCCGAAGAATTTCTCAGCTTGCATTTTAAATTTGCAATTTTATAATGATTGGAGGAGGTGAAAAATGAAACTTAACAAAAAAATAGCAAACTTCGTTGCTTATTTAATTCTCTGTCTCTGACCGATTATGTTAGCAGAAGTATTGTTTGTTTCTATTGAAATTAAATTTAGTCATTTTTGGTACTGGGTTATTGCTGGAATTTTTCAATTAGGATGGCTTTTGGTAATGGGACTATGTCGGGTAGCTGGTGAAAGCGATGAAAGAATGGAAAAGATTATGGAAGAAGAATTAAAAAAGAAAAATTAATGAATTAAAAAAGTCGCCCGCGGGCGACTTTTTCATCATACATTTTGTAATATTATTCGGTTGTTTTGCCGTCAAATTCTGGTGAATCCAATTCTGCTTCTTCTTTTGTGGCGCGTACAACACCATCTTGATGATGAGGAGGAGCGTAAATGGTGTAGAGCTTTAACGGTTCGCTGTCCGAGGTGTTAATAACATTGTGTTCTGCGCCCGCGGGAACAATAATAGCATCTCCGTCTGTAACATTATATTCATTGCCGTCAATGATCACTTTTCCTGTTCCTGTTTCAAAACGGAAAAACTGATCATTATCCGGATGAACTTCCATGCCAATGTCTTCATTAGGTTTAAGACTCATTAAGACCAATTGGCAATGTTTACCGGTATATAAAACCTTTCGAAAATTTTCATTTTCTAAAGTGTCTTTTTCAATATGTCCAAAAAACCCTTTCATATTTATATTTATTTAAGCGACTTTTTGATTACTTTAACAGTATAGCAAAAAATAAAACAGTTAGTCAATTTTTAATATAGTTTAGAAGTATTTTAAAAGGATATTTCAAAGAGCTCATGAATTAATTCATGAATTAATTCATGAGCTAAAAATAATATAAATACGGCGGAAAATTTTCTGAAAGAAAATTTTCCGCCGCCTGTTCAATTTCATAAAACCCCGGCCTTCATTTAACACTCATCAGTTTTTTGCGATAATTGTTAGCAAAACGATGAGCTTCATCGCGGAGTTTTAGCAGGTCATTTTTAGAAAGTTCAACTAAATCTTTAACAGATTTTTTCATTTTTCCGAAAATCAATTTATCATTCTGAAATTTGGAAATACCCACTACCGGAATAGAAATTTTTCTTTGTGCGAGAACTTTTTCAAATATTTTGACCTGTTCACGACCGCCATCTACAAGAATGAGATTTGGATATGGCCATTCTGGATGATTTAATCTTCTTTCAAACATTTCAGCCAAGGCGAGCAGATCGTCATTTTTTGGAGCGTTTCTAATTTTGAAAAGGCGATATTGCGACGGATCAATGTCTTGGTTTTGAAAAACAACCATTGCTCCAACAGTTTCTTTGCCGCCAAAATGCGAAATGTCATAACCCTCAATTTTTAACTGAGGCGATAATCGAAATTCTTCATTCGTAATTAAGTAAGCATCTTCCATTTGATCAAATAATTTTAATTTTTCAGGATAATTCTTTTTTAAGAATATTTTTGCTTTTTTTATTTTGCCTTGGAGAAAATTGATCATTGCTTGGATAATTTTGTTATAATCTGTTTCGCTGATTTTATTTACACACTTACCGAGACAAAGACCGATTTGATAATGAAAACACGGACGGCCGCTATTAAAAGCGCAAGTACTGTAAGGAAAAACTTTTCTGAGAGAATGAAGAAAATTTTTTGCCAAGGAATAGCTTTGTAATGGTCCAAAGATAAAAGTATTGTGGGGTTGGAATTTAGAAAGCTCACGACCGCGAACAATACGAGGATAGGGCCATTTTGTTTGGGGAATAATAATATAAACAAAGGAACGGTTATCTTTTTCTTTAATATTAAAAAAGGGCTGGCATTTTTTAATTAAATTTGCTTCAAGAACAATTGCTTCTAAAAGATTTTTGGTGGTTTTCCATTCAACACTAACTGCTTCTTCTGTCATTTTTTTGGTTTTAGGATCAGTGGGCGCAAGGTAATTTTTTAAACGATTTTTTAAATTGGCAGCTCGACCGATATAAATAGTTTCGCTATCTTTATTTCGAAAAAAATAGACACCAGGAGCAAGAGGAGCTTTTTTAATTTTTTGAGCGATTTTTTGGTTCATGATAATTAACTTCTAAGTTGATTTAATTTCTTAAGATAAAGACCAGTATAAGAATTTTTGTTTCGCATAATTTCTGCAGGCGTACCCGTTGCGACGATTTTTCCTCCTTTATCGCCACCTTCTGGGCCTAAGTCAATAATGTGATCACATGCATTAATAAAATGTAGATTGTGTTCAACCACCAAAACGGTGTTGCCCTGATTTACTAGTTGTTCAAGAATTTTCAGCAGCAATTCAATATCATAATAATGTAAGCCAACTGTGGGTTCGTCTAATAAATAGATGGTTTTAGTAGCTGTTTGAGAAAGTTCTTTGGCTAATTTTATCCTTTGTGCTTCACCGCCCGAAAGAGTTGTGGCACTTTGACCCAGTCTAATATAGCCCAAGCCCATCTCTTTTAAAATTTTTAATTTTTCTTCAATGGGATAAATATCCTCAAAAAATTCATAAGCCTCATCAACGGTTAATTCTAAAACATCAGCAATGCTTTTCTTATTGTATTTTACTTCAAGCGTTTCACGATTAAATCTTTTGCCTCGGCAAACTTCGCATTGGACTAAAATTGGAGGTAGAAAGTGCATTTCAATTAATTTATAACCAGCACCTTCGCAGGCTTCGCATCTGCCACCTTTTACATTAAAAGAAAAGCGACTTTTGGTGTAGCCACGACTGCGGGCGTCCTCAAGTGAAGCAAAAAAATCTCTGATGGGGTTAAAAACGCCAGTGTAAGTGGCTGGATTAGAGCGTGGCGTGCGGCCAATTGGGCTTTGGTTAATTTCTACAATGCGTCTTACATATTCAGTCCCAAAAATTTTAGAAGCATATTCCAAAGGTGAAGTAAATCGACCCAAACTATGATCGACACTTCTTCTGATGACTTCTAAAAGCGATGATTTGCCGCTTCCTGAAACACCAGTGATAGCGATGAGTTTTCGCAAGGGAATTTCTACATCAATATTTTTTAAGTTGTTTAATCGACAGCCGATAATTTTAATTTTTTCAGTAATATTAGTACGACGATTAAAATGAGGAATTTGTCGTTCATGGCGCAAATATTTTAGGGTTAAACTCTTAATTTTTTTATCATTTAATACTTTTTGCGTTTCGCCGGCTACTACGATTTCACCGCCATTAACACCCGCGCCGGGTCCCAGTTCTACGAAATAATCCGACGAAGCAATTGTTCTTTCATCGTGCTCAACCACAATTACCGTATTGTTTAATTCTTTTAATTTTTTCAAAGTTTTCAAAAGCTTTTCTGTGTCGCGTTCGTGCAAGCCAATCGTGGGTTCATCCAAAACATATAAAGTGTTAGAGAGTTTAGATCCTAATTGAGAGGCGAGGCGAATGCGTTGAGCTTCGCCGCCGGACAAAGTTTCCGCTTCACGATTTAAAGTTAAATAATCGAGTCCCACCTCTAGAAGAAAGCCTAAGCGGCTCAGAATTTCTTCAATTAAAATATGAGCAATCCTTCTTTCTTTTTCAGTAAGCTTTTCTTCAAGATTAAAGAAAAACTCATAAGCCTCTTCAATGGTTTGGCTAATAATTTCCCAAATATTTTTATTAGATACTTTTACAGCGAGTGTTTCGGGTTTTAATCTTTTGCCTTGGCAATCAGGACAAATGGTATTGAGGAATATATCTTCTTTGCCTAAACCATGACAAGTAGGACAGGCGCCATAGGGGCTATTAAAAGAAAAAAGACGTGGTTCAATTTCTGGGAAAGAAAACCCATCTTTGGGACAACTAAAACGATTAGAATAAAGAATGTGGAATTCTTTTTCGGTTGGGAAAGAGACATCAATTAATCCGTTGCTATAATCCAAGGCCATTTCAATAGCTTCAAAAAGACGAGTGCCGTCTTTAATTAACGGTCGATCAATAACAATTTCAATATTGTGAATTTTATAGCGTGACAACACCACTTTATCATGGAGGGAGTGGAGCTTACCATCAATAACGGCTTCGGAAAACCCTTTATTTAAATAATCATAAAGGAGCTGATAATATTCGCCCTTTCGACCATAAACAACTGGTGACAAAATTGTCACATAGTCAAGTTTCAGCTCTTTTGCTTTGTTAATAATAAGATTAAAAATTTCTTCAGGCGAAAGTTTTTCAATAGGAGTGCCGCAAAGAGGGCAATAAGGTTTACCAATGCGAGCAAAAAGCACACGAAGATAATCATAAATTTCCGTAAGTGTGGCCACAATGGAGCGAGGATTATGAGAAAGAGCGCGCTGGTTAATGGCGATTGCTGGTGAAAGTCCTTCAATATCATCAACGTCGGGTTTTTCCATTTGACCTAAAAACTGTCTAGCATAGGGCGAAAGAGATTCGATATATTTTCTTTGGCCTTCAGCAAATAAAGTATCAAAAGCCAAAGAAGATTTTCCCGAACCCGATAATCCAGTGAAAACAATTAATTTATTTTTTGGCAGTTCGAGATTGATATTTTTTAAGTTGTGAGTGCGAGCGCCAATAATTTTTATTTTTTCTTCTTTCATATTTTTAATTTATTTTAATTCTTCTTTTTCAATAAGATTGTAAATTTCTTTTTGAATACTTTGGGGAGTAAGATGATGTTTTTTATTATAATTCATTTGGATCAGACGGCGGCGGTTAGCCTCTTTTATAGCTGTTTTTATTGAATCAGTAATGGTGTCAGCATAAAGAATAATTTTTCCTTTAACATTGCGCGCGGCGCGGCCCATTAATTGAATAAGCGAAACGCTGCTGCGTAAAAATCCTTCTCGATCAGCATCAAGAACAGCCACAATGGTTACTTCGGGTAAATCCAATCCTTCGCGCAAAAGATTGACGCCGATTAGAACATCAAATTTACCTTTCCGAAAATCAGTTAGAATTTGAGCTCGTTCCATAGTTTTTGTGTCAGAGTGCATATAATTGGCTTTGATTTTTAAATTTTTAAGATAATCAGTTAATTCTTCAGCAGTTTTTTTTGTTAGGGTATTGATTAAAACGCGGCCTCCATTTTTCACCGTTATTTTTATTTCATTAATGATATCGTCAATCTCGCTACGGTTTTTCTTTTTATCAAAAACAGGTCGGATTTCAATGGGTGGATCAACTAAAAATGTGGGACGAATAATTTGTTCAACCACTTGGCTAGAATTCTCTATTTCAAATTTTGATGGAGTAGCAGAAGTAAAAATGATAGAGCTAGTGCGTTCCAAAAACTCTTTAAATTTTAAAGGACGATTATCCAAAGCCGAAGGTAAGCGAAAACCATATTCAACCAGTATTTCTTTACGACTGCGATCACCCTCATACATGCCTCGAATTTGCGGGATAGTGATATGCGATTCATCAATAATGGTTAAAAAATCTGGTTTGCCATTTTGGTAGGGGAAATAAGCTAATAAAGTTTCAGGCGGTTCACCTGGTAGTTTGTTTAAAAGATGACGAGAATAATTTTCAATTCCATGACAATAACCTAAATTTTTAATCATCATTAAGTCATTGAGTGTTCGACGTTCCAATCGCTCGGCTTCTAAAAACTTTTTCTGTTTACGGAAAAATTCTACACGTTCTTTCAATTCTTCTTTAATGTTTTGAATGGCTTTTTCGCGTTGGGGAATCGTGGAAATAAAATGCTTAAAAGGCAAAATGACTAATTCTGGAAGATCTTTTTTTACATCTCTTGTAGTTGCATCTACAATAGAAAGACGAGTAATTTTTTGATCAGATAACTCAATGCGATTAATGACTTCTCCGGAAGCGGGAATTAATTCAAATGTGTCACCGCGAACGCGGAAAGCCCCGCGTTTTAAATCGCTATTTGTTCGTTCAAAATGAATTTTCACTAATTGTTTAATAAGATCATTGCGCATTAGGGGTTGACCTACTTCTAAATGAATAGCTGATGAGAAATAATTAGTTGGCAAGCCAAGATTATAAATGCAAGAAACCGAAGCGACCACAATAACATCTCTTTTTTTAAGCAAAGCGGAAGTGGCTTTATGGCGAAGGCGATCGATCTCTTCATTAATAATAGCTTCTTTGGAAATATATGTATCGGTAATAGGAATATAGGCTTCGGGTTGATAATAGTCATAATAAGAAACGAAATAACAAACTTCATTTTCAGGAAAAAAAGTTTTATATTCCCGATACAGTTGAGCGGCTAAGGCTTTGTTGGGAGCAATAACTAATGTTGGTTTGTTATAGGCAGCAATCACATTGGCCATTGTAAAAGTTTTGCCGCTGCCAGTTACACCTAAAAGAGTTTGAAAATGATGACCTTTGTTGAGGCCTTTGATTAATTGTTTAATTGCTTTGGGTTGGTCACCCGCTGGTTTGTATGGCGCTTTAATTTTAAACATAATAAGTAAAAGCACCCCCACTCCGAGATCATTGGGGGATAGGGGGTTGTTGATTAGCATTAAAATTATAACATAAAAAAAGCAAAAAGCAAATTTTTACATAAGCCTAAATGTATAATGGAAGATGCGAAGAAATAAAATATTAAAAGAGATGAAAGTGGCGAGGCAATTATAATGTGGCGGCGGAAATTTTCTTAAAGAAAATTTCCGCCGCCCTCAATTAAACTGAAAATTTATTATCAAAATAAGATTAATGATAAATAAAAATTCCGGTTTTTGGGCCGGAATTTTTTTCATTTTAATTCGTTTTTAATTCGTCATAAAAAATAATCACTTGGGTTCTGGCATTGCAGATAGTTTTCGCAAGCTGTTCAACATCTTCATTGTGCATTCTGATACAGCCGCTACTGACATAGTGTCCAATAGATTTTGGATCGTTGGTCCCATGAATTTTAACAATCTGCTCTTTGCCGTCTACAACAAAAGAAATAGCAACAGTTCCCAAAGCATTAAAAGGGTGATTGGGCGGTACAACATCGGGCAATTCTACACCGTGGGTTTTTAAATACTTCTTTTTGATATTTTCTGTGGGATACCAATATGGGTGAAATGTAACCTTAGAAACTTCCCCAATTTTTGGCAATGGTTTCAGATAATTGATTGAAGCAGGACCGGCAATTGGGAAGCAATAAATTTCTCTTCCCGTATTACATTCTTTAAGCGTGAGCTGCAATTTCTTTAAATCAACACGTATTTGATAAGTGTAGTTTGTTGCAGGATAAAACTTGACAGCACAAAGAAAAATTAAAAGCAGAAAAATAAATAAAATAATCCATTTTAGATTTTTTAAAGAACGCATTTTTTACCTCCTTATTCTATCTTAATAATTTGACAATTTTTTACAAGAGCCCTTTAAGAATTTCTGCTGTTATGCTTTAGCATAACAGCAGAAATTAGAGACGGAAGGAGTAAGCGGCGCTGTTATGCTAAAGCATAACACCATAAATTAGGGACGGAAGAGGCAGGCGGCGCTGTTATGCTAAAGCATAACACCATAAATTAGGGACGGAAGAGGCAGGCGGCGCTGTTATGCTTTAGCATAACACCATAAATTAAGGACGGAAGAGGCAGGCGGCGCTGTTATGCTAAAGCATAACACCATAAATTAGGGACGGAAGAAGCAGGCGGCGCTGTTATGCTAAAGCATAACACCATAAATTAAGGACGGAAGAGGCAGGCGGCGCTGTTATGCTAAAGCATAACACCATAAATTAGGGACGGAAGAAGCAGGCGGCGCTGTTATGCTAAAGCATAACAGCGCCGCCGTCGTGAATCATCATCAAATTTTTTATTCGTATATTAGCATTGCGTTTTAACAAAAATTTATTTAAAATATAAACATATGAGAATTATTAGTGGAATCAGACCGACGGGTGTCATTCATCTGGGTAATTATTTAGGAGCCATTCGCAATTGGCTAAATTTACAAAATAAAAAATCAAATCACTGTCTTTATTTTATTGCTGATTATCATAGTTTTACCGATCCGCCTGTTTCAGCCGAAGAAAAAAAGAAGATAATTGAAACAATGATGATTGATTATTTGGCTTTAGGGCTTGATCCTAAAAAATCAATTCTTTTCTTGCAATCACAAATTCCAGAGGTTGCAGAAATTTCCTGGTTGATTAATTGTTTGACGCCAATGGGCGAATTAGAACGGATGACTCAATATAAAGATAAAAGTCGTAAACAGGCAGACAATATAAATGCCGGTCTTTTCACCTATCCTTCTTTAATGGCGGCCGATGTTTTGACCTTTAAAGCCGAGGGCGTGCCGGTGGGTGATGATCAATTGCAGCATTTGGAATTTGCGCGTGAAGCAGCCCGTCGTTTTAATCGATTGTATGGCAAAACATTTCTAGAGCCAAAATCTCTTTTAACACTAGTGCCACGTTTAATGAGCTTAAAAAATCCGTTGGAAAAAATGTCAAAAGTTGATCCGGATTCTTATATTTATGTTTTAGATGACCCCAAGATGATTACTTTAAAAATTAAAAGCGCGACTTCGGCTTCAAATGATTTTTTTGAAAGAATTCATTTTGCGAACAATGATTTTGTTTTTGAAGTGAAATCAACTTATAGTGATCATCCGGAAATTGAAAAAATGGAAGCGGCTATTAGAAACCTTTTATTAATGTATCAGGAATTTTGCTCTAAAGAATTTAAGGCGCTTTTGAAAGGAGATGAAATTGACATTGAACGGTTGCGTTATAGTGAAATCAAAACGAAATTAGCAGAAGCAATTATTAAATATTTTGAACCGGCTCGAGTACGAAAACAAGTATTGTTGAAAAATAAAAAGAAAGTGCTAAAAACTTTTTTGGATGGCAGCAAATCAGCTCGGTTGATTGCTAGAAAAACTTTAAAAGAGGTGAAGGATAAAATTGGATTAGTTCAAAGTTAATAAAACAGCGAAGTTTAGTAACTAAGCAAGAGGAAAATGGTGAATTGGAAGTTGTAAAAAGCGGCGGCGATTTTCTTTGGAAAATCGCCGCCGCTTCGTTATTCCGAGTATTTTATTTTTGTCACTCTGAGGGCCCGCCAAAGGTGGGCAGGCGTTAGCCCCTGCCTGCCGGTTAGGCAGGCGAAGAATTCCATCCACAGCAGTGATGGCTGATTGTTGCTGAAAGCCGAGGGATCCCTCGGACTAAAGTCCTCAGGATGACGATGTGGTAGTGCGTCATTCTGAACGAAGTGAAGAATCCCATGCAATGCAATTGATGGTCAATTATTGCTAAAAGCCGAGGGATCCTTCGCTTCGCTCAGGATGACAATGAAGGGGAGTGTCATTCTGAGAGCCCACCAAAGGTGGGCAGGCGCAGCCCCCGCCTAACCGGCGGGCAGGGAAGAATCCCATGCAATGCAATTGATGGCTGATTATTGCTGAAAGCCATGAGATCCTTCGCTAGCGCTCAGGATGACGATGTGGTAGTGCGTCATTCTGAACATTTTTTTACTGTCATTCTGAGCGCCAGCGAAGAATCCCATCCACAGCAGTGATGGCTGATTATTGCTGAAAGCCGTGGGATCTTTCGGACTAAAGTCCTCAGGATGACGATGAAAAAATAGGATGACAATTAAAAAACGGGATGACGGCAAAAAAGTAGAATGACAATAAAAATCCCTTCAGATTCCTCACTTCACTAATTAACCAAACGATGATTATCT
>Ga0209606_1001622_pt1 | contig 27247 bp, 17 predicted proteins | sample AD_UKC057_MetaG_FD_184412 | JGI IMG/M metagenome (GOLD analysis project Ga0209606, IMG submission 184412) | Active sludge microbial communities of municipal wastewater-treating anaerobic digesters from USA - AD_UKC057_MetaG (SPAdes) (version 2) | ecosystem: Engineered > Bioreactor > Anaerobic >...
AAGAGCAGCGTCGGCGTGTCGGGCGCGCGCTGGACCAGCCCATCGGTTCGACGCCGCTTGAAGCACTCGCGGCCGGCCGGGCGACGGCCACGATCATCACCAGCGACCATACGCGCCCGGTGCCCAGCCGCATCACGCTGCCGCTTCTGCTTGAGCGCCTCCGCCGCGGCAACCCCTCGATCGACATTCGCATCCTCGTGGCCACCGGCTGCCACCGAGCGACGACCCCTGACGAGATGCGCGAGAAATTCGGCGAGGAGGTCGTGCGTCGAGAAACGTTTCTGATGCACGATTGCACGGACACCGCAAGCCTGCGCCAACTCGCGCGCCTGCCCTCCGGCGGCGAACTCTGGCTGAACCGCGCGGCGCTGGATACCGAGCTGCTGGTGGCTGAGGGGTTCATCGAACCCCACTTTTTCGCGGGTTTTTCCGGCGGACGCAAAAGCGTGCTGCCCGGCATCGCCGGCCGCGCCACCGTGCTCGCCAACCACTGCGCCGCCTTCATCGCCGACCCGTGCGCCCGCGCCGGCAGCTTGCAGGGCAACCCGATTCACCGCGACATGCTCTTCGCCGCGCGGCAGGCGCGCTTGGCGTTTATTCTCAACGTCACGATCAATGCCGACAAGAGCATTCGCGCCGCCTTTGCCGGCCACCCCGAAGAGGCGCACGCTGCCGGCTGCCGCCAACTCGCGAGTGAGGTCACCGTACCCCGCATGCCCGCTGACATCGTGATCACCGGCAACGGCGGTTATCCGCTCGACCAGAACATTTATCAAGCCGTCAAGGGCATGACCGCCGCCGAAGCCTGTTGCAAGCCCGGCGGCACCCTGATCATGGTGGCGGGCTGCTGCGACGGCGCAGGCGGCGAACACTTTTTCAAGGCGCTGTCCGAAATGAAAAATCCGCAGGAGTTGCTGGACGCGATCGAGCGCGTGCCGCAGAACAAGACCGCGCCCGATCAATGGGAAGTTCAAATCCTTGCTCGCATTCTGGCCAAACACCGTGTGATCTTAGTCAGTGATGTTTGCGACGCGGCCGTGATCCGGAGCATGGGTATGGATGCGGCGACAAATCTTCCCGAAGCGATTGACAGCGCGCGACGCACGGCACCGCCGGACGCGCGCGTGACCGTCATTCCGGATGGTGTATCCGTCATTGTGGAGAACACGTGAGATGCGAATCCTAGTTTGTATTAAACAAGTCCCCGGCACGACGCAGGTGGACATCGATGAAAAAACCGGCGTGCTGAAGCGCGACGGCGTCGAATCAAAAATCAACCCGTACGATCTGTACGCGATCGAGACCGCGTTGCGCCTCAAGGCGCACTGGCCGGAGGCCACAACCCTCGCGCTCACCATGGGCCCGCCGCAGGCTGAACAGTCGCTGCGCGAAGCGCTGATGATGGGCATCGACGAAGTGGCCCTGATCTCCGACCGCGCGTTCGCCGGCTCTGACGTGCTGGCGACCGCCTACACGCTGTCGCAGGCCATCCAGGCCATCGGCGACACCGGCATCATCATCTGCGGCCAGCAGACCACCGACGGCGACACCGCGCAGGTCGGCCCGGAAATCGCAGAATTCCTGAACATCCCCCATGCGACCAACATCAGCGCCATCCCTGAATGCCAGACGCGCGCCGTGACGGTGCAGGTCGATCTCCCCACAACCGAGGAGACCATCCGCCTACCGCTGCCCTGCCTGCTCTCCGTCAACAAGGGCATCCACACGCCCCGCCTGCCCTCGTTCAAACGCAAAAAAGAGACGCGCGAGGTGGCGGTGCGCCGCATGACGCTGGCTGACTTTCCAGACACCGACCCTGACCATTACGGACTGAACGGCTCGCCGACCAACGTGGTGCGGATCTTCCCGCCGGAACACCATGTCACCCGCGAAACATGGGAAGGCTCTGCCGGCGAGTTGGCTGGTAGGCTCTGCACCTATTTGCGCGATTCAAAATTTTTGGTTTAGGAACCTATCATGGCAGAACTCATCGTCCATCAAGAAAAAATCCAGGATCTCGCGCACATCGCCGACCTGTGTCCGTTCGGCGCCATCGAGGTCAACGCGAACCGCGTCAGCATCTCGCCGGCGTGCCGCATGTGCAAGCTCTGCATCAAGAAAGGCCCTCCCGGAGCTTTTGAACTCGTTGACAGCCGACGGGTGTCGATCGACAAGAGCGCGTGGCGCGGCGTCGCGGTCTATATCGACCAGACCGAAGGCGAGATCCATCCGGTTTCACTGGAACTGGTCGGCAAAGCCTGCGAACTGGCCGGCAAGATCGGCCAACCGGTCTACGCAGTAGTGGCCGGACATCGCCTCGCCGCATTGACCGAAGAGCTGCGGCATTACGGCATCGATACGATCACGGTCTACGACCACCCGCAACTGGAGCACTTCCGCATCGAACCCTACACGGCGGTGCTCGAAGACTTCATCAACCGCTGCAAACCCTCTACCGTGCTGGTCGGCGGCACGGCGATCGGCCGTTCACTGGCACCGCGCGTGGCCGCGCGCTTCCGCACCGGTTTGACCGCAGACTGCACCTTTCTGGATATGCAGCCCAACACCGACCTCGACCAGATCCGTCCGGCGTTCGGCGGCAACATCATGGCGCACATCCGGACGCCGCGCCACCGGCCGCAGTTCGCCACCGTCCGCTATAAAATCTTTTCAGCGCCTCAACGCCGCGCAGAGCCGGACGGCGATGTGATCGCCGTGACGCCGAGCGACGCCATGCTGGCCTCCAGCATCGAAACGCTGTCGTCCCACCGCAAAGAGCCGGTCAAGAACATCGAAGACGCCGATGTGTTGGTCGTGGCGGGCCAAGGGATCCAGCGGCGCGAGAATCTTGATCTGCTACAACAGCTCGCCGACCGTCTGGGCGGCATGGTGGGCGGAACCCGTCCGGTCATCGAAGCCGGCTGGCTGGAACCGCGCCGCCAGATCGGGCTCAGCGGACGCACAGTCAAACCCAAGCTGATCATCACCTGCGGCGTATCCGGGTCAATTCAGTTTGTCGCCGGCATGAGCGGTGCGGAAAAAATCATCGCCATCAACATCGACCCTGACGCTTCGATTTTCAAAATCGCGCACACGGCCATGATCGGCGACGTCTGTGAAATCATCCCCGAACTTTTGGACACGCTTGCGAAGGGAGACAAAACCCATGTCTGAGTCGCCTTTCAACCGTCTGACCGCCGCCGACATCGCCCACCTCAAATCCGTGGTGGAGCCGGAGGGGAAAGTCACGCCGCGCGAAGCCATCCATGAGGATTACAGCCACGACGAGATGGGCGCGGTGCATCACTTCCCCGATGTCTTGGTCGAGGCCGTGTCCACCGAGCAGGTCGCAGCCGTGCTGCGCTACGCAAACGACCGCCGCCTGCCGGTGACGCCTCGCGGACAAGGCACCGGTCTGGTTGGTGCCGCGGTCGCCCTCTATGGCGGCATCATGCTGAGCACCGCGCGCATGAACCGTATCTTGGAACTGGACGAGGACAACCTCACGCTTACCGTCGAGCCCGGCGTGCTGCTGATGGACATCGCCAAGTTTGTCGAAGAACACGACCTCTTCTATCCACCGGATCCCGGCGAGAAGAGCGCCTCGATCGGCGGCAACATCAGCACCAACGCGGGCGGCATGCGTGCCGTCAAATACGGCGTGACGCGCGACTACGTGCGCGGCCTCGAAGTGGTCCTCGCCAGCGGCGACATCATCGAGGTCGGCGGCAAGATCGTCAAAAACAGTTCGGGGTACGGCGTCAAGGATCTGATCGTCGGTTCCGAAGGCACGCTCGGCTTTGTGACGAAAGCCATCCTCAAACTGCTGCCCCTTCCCAAGAAAGCCATCAGTCTGCTGGTACCCTTCGCCGATCTCGCGACCGCCATCGAAACGGTTCCCGTCATCATCCGGTCCAAGTACATCCCGACAGCGATCGAGTACATGGAAAAACCGGTGATTCTCTGCGCCGAGCAATATCTGGGCAAGAAATTCCCCGACCACTCGTCCGACGCCTACCTGCTGCTGACGTTCGACGGCAACAGCCGCGAAGAGGTCGAGGCCATCTACGAGAAGGTCGCCGAGGTGTGCCTGCAGGCCGGGGCCAAGGATGTGCTCATTTCCGACACCGACGAGCGTCAGGTCTCGATCTGGAGCGCGCGCGGTGCCTTTCTCGAGGCGATCAAGGCCTCGACCTCAGAAATGGAAGAGTGCGATGTGGTCGTGCCGCGCAACCATGTGGCCGATTTTGTGAAATACACCAAACAGGTCGAACGGGATGTCGGCGTGCGCCTGAGCGGTTTCGGCCATGCCGGCGACGGCAATCTGCACGTCTACGTGCTGCGCGACGACTTCGCCCCGGAGACCTACGCGCGCAAGCTCAACGAGGCCTTTGACCTGCTCTATGCCAAGGCGCGCGCGCTTGGCGGCCAGGTCTCGGGTGAGCACGGCATCGGTTTCGCCAAGAAAGCCTTTTTGGCCGAATCGCTCGGCGAGGTCTCCATCAGTCTGCTGCGCAGCATCAAACGGGCCTTCGACCCCAACGGCATCCTCAACCCCGGCAAGGTCTGCTGATGAACAAGAGTCCCCTCACGCCCTTTGCACTCGAAGCTTATCTCGCCGATCGTAAACGTGACGTCGAGGAGCATCTGTTCGCCAGCCTGCCCGCCGCGGAGACACAACCCGCGATTCTTGCGGAGGCGATGCGCCACGCGGTTTTGTCGGGCGGCAAGCGCCTGCGGCCGATCCTCTGCCTGGCTGCCGCGGAAGCCGCCGGCGGCTCGGCTGCAGACGCATGCTGCGCGGCCACGGCGGTCGAGCTGCTCCACACCTACACGCTCGTGCATGACGACCTGCCCTGCATGGACAACGATCTGCTGCGCCGCGGCCAGCCCACCGTGCACGCCCGCTACGGCGAGGCGGTCGCGGTGCTGACCGGTGACGCCTTGCAGACGCTCGCCTTCGAAGTGCTGGCCAGCACACCGGAACGGCGCACCGGAACAGTGGCCCGGCTTGTCAAGGAGCTCGCCGCAGCCGCCGGTGCCGCCGGCGTGATCGCCGGACAGGTCGAGGACATCCGCTATGCCGCCGCACCCACGCGCGCCGTCATCGACTTTGTCTTCCAGCACAAAACCGCCGACCTCTTCAAAGCCGCCTGCCGCCTCGGCGCGATCGCCGCAGGCGGAGACGACGACACCGCCGTCGACCGGCTTGCGCGCTTTGCCGACGGACTGGGCTTCGCCTTTCAAATCGTCGACGATCTGCTCGACGCACAGGAGGCGTTGGCCGACGGCACCCCTGAACTCTCATGCCTCGCCGTGATGCCTGCCGACGCGGCGCGCGACTGGGCGCGCAGCCTCACGGCGCAAGCCGTCGACGCGCTCGACGGCCTGCCGGGCGAGACCGCGCCGCTCGCGGCGCTGGCCGACCGCCTGCTCACGCGCATCATCTGAGCCCCTCATGCCCACACCACTCATCCCGCACATCTTGATCACGGGCGCCACCGGCCTGCTGGGGCGGCCGCTGCTGCGCGCCTGCGTCAGCCGCCGCGAATGGCGCGTGACCGGCACCGCATTCCGACGTATCGGCCCCGGCCTGGAACGTCTGGACTTGTCGCAGACCGATGCCATTCCCGGCTTTCTAGACCGGCTCGCGCCGGACATCATCATCCACACCGCCGCCGAGCGCCGCCCCGACGTGAGCGAGCGCGATCGCGCCGGCACGCAGCGCCTGAACGTCGGCAGCACCGCCGCCATCGCGCAGTGGGCCGCGTCGCGCGGAGCCTTTGTGATCTACATCTCCTCCGATTATGTGTTTGACGGCGCGCATCCGCCCTACCGCCCCGGGGACGCCACGCATCCTCTCAACGCCTACGGCCAAAGCAAGCTCGACGGCGAACGGGCGGTGCTGCGGGCCGGTTGCGATGCGGCCGTGCTGCGTGTGCCGCTCTTATACGGCGACGTGGAACGCCTGGACGAAACATCCGTGACGGTGCTGGCCGACGCCCTGATGAAAGCTGCCCCCGGCCAGCGGATCGCGATGGAGCACTGGGCCACGCGCTATCCCACGCACACGGCGGACGTCGCCGACGTGCTCGCCCGCATGACCGCGTACCGGCTGGCCCATCCCGGCTTCAGCGGTATCTTTCATTGGAGCGGCGACGAGGCGATGACCAAATACGACATGGCGCGTCTTTTCGCGCCGCTGGTCGGTGCCGATCCCGCGTGTCTCGTGCCGGACCCCGCGCCGCCCGCCGGCGCGCCGCGTCCCCGGGACGCCCATCTCGACACCTCCGACCTGGAGCGACTGGGCATCGGCCGCCGCACGGCCTTCGCCGCTGCCATTCCCGCCATCCTCGCGCCGCACCTCCGCTGAGCGGTCAACGGCGCGCGGCCTTCAGCCGCTCGATCTCGGCCAGCGAGTGATTCATGTGGTCGCGCTCGTCCAACCCTACCCGGCGTACGAGGTCAGCCAGAGTTTTCTGACGCGGATAATAGGCGAACCAGACGGAATCGACCGGCTGCTGCTCGAACTCGGGATGCTCGCGCGCGTAGAGCATGTATTCGTGTTCGGCGTGCGACTCGAAGGCCGCGTTCATCGCGAACGACCAGACGGGATTGAGCCGGTACATGACGCGCGTCAGGCAGAAGTAGACAAAGGTCATCGTACGCGGCAGCAGCAGATGCCGGAACCCGGAGAGCGGGATACCTTTCTGGTGGCAGAGGTCGGCCCACAGCAGCATGTGCCACTGCTCGTTGTCCTGCGCCTCGCGCCCCATCTGAATGTGGCGCAGCGCGACCTCGATCTGCTCGCGCGGCACCGGCCGCGTGCCGCAGTGCCACTTCGAGAGCAGGCGGTAGGCGCCATGTTCCCAAGCCCAATAGGGGTAGCGCGCCAGAATTTCCAGCACCATGACCTTAGGCAGCGACCTCGCCTTGCCGTACAGAACATCAAAGGTCAGGAACATGATTTTGAGCATGAGATTCGCCGGCAGCCGCGGCGTCGCGAGCGTGCGCTTCATCTCCTCTTTCAGGTCGATTTCTTTCCCCATCGTAAATACGGCGTCTGTCATGATGCTCTCCTGCAGGCTGGCACACGGGCCTCTTGATAAAGTAAAAAGATGATACAGGATTTTATCGCATGCCGCGCGAACAAACGCACGCCATTTCAACAGAAAAAACTGTCGCCACAGCGTGATTCCGCGTTGACAGCCGCGACGGTTTTTGACATAGTGCGACCCGTGTTTTTCACACGGTAGGGTACCGAAGTGGCCAACCGGGGCAGACTGTAAATCTGCTGGCTAACGCCTTCCTTGGTTCGAATCCAAGCCCTACCACCATTTATTTGACCCGAGGTCCGGCAACGGTCGACGGTGCCGAGACACGGGGTGTTGAAAGGGGGTGACTAGCGTGATTCAACTCCGATTGAAAAAAGGTGAGTCTGTCGAGCGTGCGCTCAAGCGGCTCAAGAAGATCATGGACAAAGAAGGCCTGCTGAAGCAGCTCCGCAACAATCGTTACTACGAGAAACCGTGCGAAAAGGCTCGCCGTAAATCGGCACGCGCCCGTATCCGTAACAACTCCCGCCGAGCGATGCGAGAGATGTGAGCGAGAAGGGTTGTCACCCAATAAAAGGAGCGTTTCGGAGAGATCCGGAACGCTTTTTTTGTCGACGTCAACCGCCGGCTGCCGCACGCCGCAGCGTTTCGGCGTCAATCGCTCCGTCGCGCAGGATCTCCAGCGCGCCGTTTTGGCCGACCCGCACCACACTGCTCGCCACACCGCCGGGGCAGACCCCGCCGTCGATCACGAGGTCGGCTTCAAGGCCGACGTCCCGCAGCGCGTCCACAGCGCTGACGGCAGGCATCGCGCCGCTCAGGTTGGCGCTCGTCACCCGCAGCGTGCCGTCACATGCAGCCAACACTCTGCGCGTCGCGGGATGATCGGGGACACGGAACCCCTCTTCGCCTCCGCCGCACGGCAACACCAGTGTCAACGCGCCCGGCCAGAAACGCTCCGCCAACCGCCGCGCAGCCAGTGGCAGAACCGCGCCGAAAGCGAGCACGGATGCCAGATCGGCCGCGAGCAGCGCGATCGGTTTGCCGGTCGGCCGTCCCTTGATTGTGCAGATGCGCGCCACGGCTCCGGCACAGTCCGGATGCGCCGCGATTCCGTACACGGTGTCCGTCGGGATGATCACCACGCCGCCGGCACGCAGCAGGCGCACCGCTTTTTCATGTTCTGTGCTCCACTCGCAGGTCATGCCTTCTTTTTATCACAGGTGCGGAAGACGGCGCAAGGTGGACACCTTCTCGGCGGACGGGTAATGCGCTGAAAACCATGTTTTGAAGGTGTTCAACACCCGGCAGGATTTGGTAACGTAACCCTGCTTTCCCGTTGTGGTCTTGTTGCGTTTGATGGCTACGGGGTCAGGGCATTTCACACGGCGACGCGACGGATGTGAAGGGATTACGGATGATGAGTCAACGAGTCTTGGTGACAGGCGGCAGCGGATTTCTCGGGATCAACCTGATCCGGCATCTCAGGTCAAAAGGCATCACGGATATCCGCTCGATCGACCTGGTGCCGTTCGACTATCCCGAGAAGGACCAAATCCGATCGGTTGTCGGCGACATCCGCGACGTAGCGGCCTTGAAGCAGGTCATGCAAGGCGTCACTTGGGTGATCCACACGGCTGCGGCCTTGCCGCTTTATGCCGAACAGGACATCATGACCACCGACGTTGACGGCACACGCAACGTGATGGCCGCCGCGCGCGAAGCCGGGGCCGAGCGCGCTGTCATGATCTCCTCCACGGCCGTTTACGGCATCCCCGACCACCATCCGCTTTACGAGACCGACCGACTGATCGGTGTCGGACCGTACGGACGCGCCAAAATATTGGCGGAAGAGGAGTGCCTCAAGGCGCGTGGGCAGGGCCTTTGCGTGCCGATCATCCGTCCCAAATCGTTCGTCGGCCCAGAGCGGCTCGGTGTGTTTGCCCTCTTCTATGACTGGGCCTTCACCGGTCACGGCTTCCCAATGATCGGCAGCGGCTGCAACCGCTATCAGCTCCTCGACGTGGAGGATCTCTGCGAGGCGATCTGGCTGACACTCACGCTGGAGCCCGGCAAAGTTAACGACACCTTCAACATCGGCGCGAAAGCGTTCACCACCATGCGCGAAGATTATCAGGCCGTACTGGATGTTGCGGGCCACGGCAAAAAAATCCGCGGATTTCCAGCCGCACCGATGATTTGGACACTGCGCTTTCTCGAACTGCTGCATCTCTCGCCGCTCTACAAATGGGTGTATGAAACCGCCTGCGAAGATTCTTTTGTCAGCATTGAGAAAGCCGAACGTGTTCTCGGTTACGCACCGCGACACTCGAACAAAGACGCATTGATCCGCAACTATCGCTGGTACGTCGCCAATCTTGACGCCTTCAAAAACGCATCGGGCGTCTCCCATCGCGTGCCGTGGAAACAGGGTATCTTGCGTTTTGCCAAATGGTTCTTCTGATGCACAACTCCACCGACACCGACAGGCAGCATGCACTGTGCAAGGCTGAGAGACTCATACCCAGGCAATGGACACTCGTGATGTGCCTGTGTGCGGCAAGCCTGCTCCACGCCGATCTCGAAGAGCTGCAACTGACGAGCCCGGACGGTTCCGTGCATGCTCGCGTCTCGGTTGACGCCGCCGGGCAGTTGACCTACGGGGTCCTGTACCGCGGTGCCGAGGTGCTTGCTCGTGCGCCTCTCGGCATCACGGTCGCGGGGTGTGACCTCGGGCAGGTCATCGCGTTTAAACCGTTGCGCGTGCATCGGACCGATGACCGTTTCCCGGTGCGCGGCGTACAGCAAGAGAGCCGTCTGACCGCACAGCGTGCACTCTGTTACGCGCAGCCCCGCTCTGGCCCGTCCTACGGGGTACAAGTCGTCGTGGCCGATACCGGCGTCGCCTGGCGGTTCGTGGTTCCCGGAGAGGGAACGCGGCGCGTCAATGGCGAGACCGCCTGCTGGCGTTTGCCGGTGGCAAGCCGCGTCTGGTTCGCCGAACGACGTTCCGACTGGAAGCTCAAGACATACGCCGGTGAATGGATCCGTGCACCGCTGCGCGACCTTCACGCCATCTCGCCTCAGGGACCGATCCAGACCATGCCGCTGATCGCCGAGTTGCCCGACGGGCAGGGCTACGCGGCGGTGACCGAGGCCGCGCTTTTCCATTACAGCGGCATGCGCCTTTCGGCAGAAACAGACGGCACCTTACGCGGCTGCTTCACGGAACAGGCTGGCTTTGACGTTGACGGACCGATCCAAACGCCCTGGCGTGTGTTGATGGTGGCCCCAACCCTCCACGCTTTGGTGAACAATGACCTGATTGCCCAACTTGCCCCGCCCCCTGACCCGGAACTCTTCCCCTCCGAGGCGTGGATCTCATGCGGCCGGAGCGTCTGGAGCTGGTGGCAGGGCCGTGAAGATTATATGCGGCCCGAAGCCGAGAAACGGATGATCGATCATGCGTCGGCCCTGAATTTCGAATTCACCACGCTGGACGAAGGATGGGAATCTTGGACAAATGCTTGGTCTGTCGTACGTGAACTCTGCGCGTACGCGCGCGACCGCAATGTGCGGGTCTTTGTCTGGAAGCATTCGAAACAGCTCAACTTGCCTGACCACGATTATGCGGCTTTACGCGGGTTTCTCGATCAAGTGAAGGAGGCCGGCGCCGCCGGCGTGAAGATCGACTTCATGAACAGCGAGTCTTATGACACGATCGCTTTCGATGAGCGCGTGCTGCGCGAATCCGCGCGCCGCCAGCTTCTGGTCAACTTTCACGGCTGCCAGAAACCCTCCGGCGAAGCGCGCACCTATCCCAATGAACTCACCCGCGAAGGCGTGCGGGGGTTGGAACTCAACCGGATCGCCGAGCAGGCCCGGCGGCGCCGGGGTGACGCCGAAACGCCGCCCTATGCCCCCGGCGGCGAGAACCAAGATCTGCCCGCCTCACACAACGCGGCGTTGCCCTTCACGCGCTGCATCGCCGGCCACGCCGACTACACGCCTTTGGCTTTCTCGCGCCCCGGCAACACGACTTGGACGCATCAACTGGCGATGGCCTACTTGATGACCTCGCCCTTGCTCGTAATGGCTGAACACCCCCAGCGCCTGTTAGAGGACCCCGAACTCGCGCCGGCATTGCCTTTTGTGCGCGAGCTGCCGGTCTGCTGGGACGAGACGCGCGTGCTGGAAGGCAGCCGTATCGGCGAACTGGCTGCTTTCGCGCGTCGAAAAGGTGACACCTGGTTCATCGCTATGGTCAACGGCACCGACGGGCTCAAACTGGTTTCGCTCGACCTGCAATTCACCGGATGGCCCGATGTCGCGGTCACAGAACTCGCCGACCGGCCTGACACGCCCACAGGTTTTGCTGCCGTTGCGCGGTCAGCCTCGGCACACGCGCCACTGATTGTGACGCTTCGCCCCTGTGGCGGTTATGTGGCCAAGCTTCAGCGCAAGAAATAGCTGATTTCAACCTCGACACCTGATGCAGCGGCACGTCCGAAGCGCGGATGCAGCAGGGCGCCGTCAATCGGATCTGTCACACGCAGCAAAGGCTTCCACCGCTCCTTAACCGTATCCAGCGGCCAGAGTTCGAAACGCCGCACGACCATTTCAGCGGCCTCGGTCTGTATACAGACGCGACCGGCACAGGGGTTGACCAGATCTTTCCAGTCCTCGTCACTCTTTAGCCGTGAGCATCAGGCAGGCACCGCCGCCCGGCGCGAGGGAGACGCGGATCGTGTCCGTGCGCGAAACCATGCGCGTCACCGATTTGCAGCTCTCCACATGGGTGCGAAAATCAGCCCCCTCGCCATCTTCCATCACCAGCGCTTCGTAACGTCCACCGCCAAGGAAGGCCAAGGGAACATCCAACACGCGGGGATCTTCGTTTGTGGCAGCCCCCACCAACCAGACGCCATCGGCCGCCTGACGCGCCATGACGATGTGCTCGCCGATGACGCCGCTCAGTGTCACGCTTTCACGCCATGGCTGTTGCTGCGCAGCGATGAAGCGGAGCAACTCGGGATGCTTACGGTAATTCTCCGGAATATCGGGAATGACCGTCGCGCCGGAAAAGGTGATCAAGGTGCGCGCCGCCTCGCCAGCGAGCGTCGAAGGAACCGGCGAGGGTTCGTCAACGCGGTGAGCCTGTGTCAGGTCGGCAAGTCCATTGTTCATGTCGATCGGCCCTGCCAGCATGTTGACAAAGACGGACGTCACAAATGTCTTGGGCTGAAACACGCGATGCGCATCGAGTTGGGCGTGGCAGAGCTCGCGCGTCACGGCGTTGGGCCATGTACGCATCTGGCCATAGGGGTGCACCGGCCCGTCATGAAAGTTGCAGAGCAGACGGTTTTTCGCGCACAGCGCGGTGATCATGCGCGTACGCTCATTTTTCTCCTGCGGAGTCCCGACCATGAAACCGTACTTGATGCCGGCGGCGCCCCACTCACCGTACGCCCGGAGCGTCTGTTCAATCGGATAGGCGCGCCCGGCGACATCGTTCAAATAGAGCCAGATTCCCACGCCCTTCCCTTTGGCGTAGCGGATCAGCTTTTTCGCGTCACCCGCATATCCGCCCTTCATCGGATCCGATTTCGGATTAAACTCTTTGCCGTACCAATCGGCGTCAAGCACCAGGTAGCGGATCCTGTTTTCGGCCGCGAAATCCACCATGCGCACCCACGACGGATAAGACATGGCGTAGGTAAAGCCCTCCACCTGCGCGCCGTTGGCGCGCCAGTCCCACACCGCAACCCCTGGCCGTACCCACGAGAAATCCTGTCCTTCGCCCGGCGGCGGATTGAGCAGTTCCACCATATGCGCGTCTACCATCGCGCCCGGCGTTCGCCCGAAAAGCAGTACGCGCCACGCCTCGCTGGGTGCCGACGCAATCTCGACAACCGTCTCACCCTGACGTGTCCGTAACGCGAGCGGATCCCCGTTGCCTAGATCAGCCTCGAGAACCGCCAGATAGGCATGATCCGCCGCCTTGACCGTCATCGGCGGCATCCGCTTGCCGTCACTTTCGGACAGCCGTTCTGGACCTATGTTGTGGTGCTCGCCGTTGTAGTACCAAGCCGTGAAATCGCCCGCGAAGACAAACTGCGTGAGCGCCTTCCCCGCGCCGCCAAGGCAACGGAACGCCACGCCTTCGTCGTAGGCGCGCGCCACGATCTGATATGCCGTCAGATCGAGCGTCACCTCGTTGAACCGCTCCGGCACCTCAGCGCGCTTGCCCCACACCGGCTTCCAGACCGCCTCCACCGAACGCCTTTTCATCCCCGTCTGGACGCTGCCATCATAGCCGACCGGCGACGCTAGAATCAGTCGCCTGCCATCCGCCTGAACCGTGTACGTCACCCGTCCCCCCTCGCAGGTGAACGCCATCTCCAGTTTGCCGTCCGGCGATACGACAGACACCGGTTGCGCCGCCAGCAAAACGCTTGCGCAAACAGACGCTGCGCCGATTCTGATCCATAAATGGTTCATCCCCTCTTCCCTTTCTGTAACCCAACACATGATGTCAAAAGCAGGGCGCAAGACGCAAGACCGTCACCCGCGGCCATGCCCAGCGAGTGCCTCCTCCACGGCTGCTAGCAGTTCACTGGCGGGATAAGGCTTGATCAGACATTTCCACCCGTGTTGCTAGATTGACGTCCAGCGTGAGCGCTCATCGGCATAGCCGCTGGCAAACAAGAACGGCATGCGGGGATGCGCAGCGCTGATGGTTTCGGCCAAATCGACGCCGTTGCCGTCACCCAGAACAACATCGCAAAAAATCAGGTCATACGCCTCTGCCGCGTCATCCACTTCCGCAAGCGCTTCGGCCACGCTGGTTACGACGCGGGTTCTAAAACCACGGGATGCGAGAATACGTTCCGCAACCCTCGCGACCTTGTCTTGGTCTTCAACCACCAAGATCCTTGTATCCTGACGGTTGACGCAAGACGTTTTTGATCCCGCGTTTCTTTGCGCCGCAGCCTCACCTTCGGCGGCGGGGAAATAGATCGTAAAACATGTCCCCCTGCCTGGCTCCGAATCAACCCGGACCCATCCTTTCATCTGACGGACGATCCCATAGACCGTTGAGAGCCCCAACCCCGTTCCCTTGTCTTTCGGCTTCGTAGTGAAGAAGGGGTCAAAAATTTTCTTCTGAATGTGGGGCGGGATGCCGCACCCTGTATCGGTGATCGCCAAACTGACGTATGTTCCCGGCGAGGCCTCAGGGTGCAGTCTTGCGTCGGCGGCCGTCAGCGACACGCGCGCGGTTCGCAGCGTAAGGGTGCCGCCGTCCGGCATCGCGTCGCGCGCATTGACCGCCAAGTTCAAAAGCACCTGCTCGATGTGCCCGGCATCGGCGAGAATATCCGGAGCCGTATCATCCAAAGCCAGCACGATTGCGACATCTTCGCCGAGCAACTGCGAAAGCATCCGGTGACGGCTGCCGATCTCCTGATTGAGTTGGAAGCGCGTGATCTCCATCGGGATATTACGGCTGAACGCCAACAATTGTCCGGTTAACCGCTTGGCTCGGCTGGCGGCGCCGATGATTTCCTGGATATCTGAAGCGCGCGGATCAGGCGGTGGGGTTTGCAGCAGGGCCAATTCGCCAAATCCCAGAATCGTCTGGAGCATGTTGTTGAAATCGTGAGCCACCCCGCCGGCCAACATGCCGATCGTTTCCAGTTTATTGGTCTGCGACAGACGCTCTTCGAGGTTCCGCTGATCGGTGATATCGAACAAGACGGTTTGAAATTCATCAACCGCCCCATCCGGCCCGATGATCGCGCGGCTCAGACAGCGCAACTGCCGCAACTCGCCGTCGGACCTTCGCGCGCTTACCGAATACTCTGCAATCGGCCGTTCGGGCGACACCCCCAGCAGCGTACTTTCCACACGCATGCGTTGATCCTGCTGTAAAAACTGAAATACGACGTTCCCCAAGAGTTCATGGCTCGCCCGCCCCAGGAACGCGCAGACGGCGCTGTTGACAAAGGTCAATCCCCCAGCCGGAGTAAACCGGCAAATGAGCGCCGGCATATCCTCCACCAAACTCTCATAGAGATGTTCCTGCAGTTTTTTAGCCGTGATGTTCCGGGCATAAACAAGCGCACCGTTCTCATTCTGATACTTGAACGGCGCAGAGGCGACCTCGACGGTCACCGGCGTGCCGTCCAGGCGCAGCAACGTTTGCTCGGCGGCGGGCACATACTCGCGCTTTTCAATGAGCTTCGAGATACGCGCTTCGATAAAAGCGCGGGAATCCGGATGGATGAAATCCAAAACGGATCTGCCCAGCAGTTGATCGGGCGACGACGCGCCAAACAGTTCGCAGGCGGACGGGTTGAGATAGGCGAATCGCTTGTTTGCCTGAATGAAAATCGCCTCCGGCGCCTCTTCGATCAACTGCCGAAAGCGACGTTCGCTGCTGCGGTGCTGTTCGACAGCGTGTTGCCGGGCGTCCTCCAAGCGGAGGTGTTCGATCCCGAACGCCATGTCACCGGCCAGTTCCTGGAGTAGTTCCAGCATTTCTGGCGGATGCGGCCCCGGCTCTGGCGCGATGATCGTGAGTGCGCCGATCGTGGTGCCGGACGTGATGAGCGGGAAGCAGAGCAGCGAGCGCCCCTCGTTCCGTGAAGTTCGGAGCGTTCGAAGCCATGCGTCGGAAGATTGCGTTAAGTCGTCGCAACACCGTGGCTGCCCCGCGCGGATAACACGGCTGACCAACGACTCCTTGTCCGTACCGTTTTCGATCTGCATCAGATCCAGTGTTTCCAGCGTTTTCTCCTCAAAGCCGGCCTGAGCCACAACATGAAGGGACTTCGCCGTATCTTCCCGCGTGAGGCCAACCCATGCCGCCGTATACTTCCCCTCCTCAAGAATGAGCCGACACAGTTCACCGAGCAGCGCAGCCACGTCCGTACTGCGAATCAGGATCTGATTACAGTCATACAACATGCGGAGCATACGGTTACTCCTGGCCAAATCGTCGGTTTTCCGCGCCACCTGGCGACGCAACGTGAGGCTCCACATGATGAATCCGAGCAACACCCCTGCGGCGGCACCGCCTGCGAGTCTCGCCCAATTCGGCAATCGGGAAGCGACCGTTTCAGACGTCCAGCGTTTCAGCGACGTGTAATAGATCGAGTGCGGATTCTTCTTCATGCGGATCAGATGCCGGTCGATCGACTCCGTCAGACGAGCGCGTCCTTCGGCGGGCGCCGCAAAAAAAAGGCGAGTGGGGCTGAAGATGATCGCGGTGTCTTCCAGATTGTAGGCTCGGCTTTGCTGCATCCCGTGAAACCGGTTCACGACCACGGCATCCACCCGCCCCTGCGCCACGTCGTGAAAGGCATTACGGTAATCGGGGAACGGCAGAATCGTGACGGGCACGTCGAATCCTGAAGACACCTGTTCAAAGGCCTCTTCCTGAATCGAACCGTCCAGAACGGCGACGCGCTTTCCTGCCAAATCCAGCAGCGACCTGATCCCGCTGCTATTCCGCGCATACACCTGAAACCAATCTGACAAGACCGGTTCGCGGTGAAATGCGAAGCGTGTGCCTCTGGACTTTGACTGAGCCACATCCGGCATGAGGTCGATTTCACCTGTTGCCAGGCGGTTAAGCCCCTCCATCCAGGTCCCCGGCACAAACTCGAGCGTCCAGCCTTCCTCGTCGGCAATGTGCGAAAGGATATCGATGAAGATCCCTTCAGGACGTGCCATCGCATTCAACGCGATCTTGGGCCAAAATACGGTCAGCTTCGGATTTACAGCACACCGTTGTTTTGTTATCCTTAACACCAATAAACCGTTCGTCAGCACTCGTGATTTGAAGGGTCAACCGTAAGGAGCCGGTCATGTCGGATTTCGACCAAGAACTGCACCGTATCAACGGCAAGATCAACCGTTGGCACGCCACGGAGCATCTGATCGTGGCGGCGGCCCTTCTGCTGACCGCGTGGGTGGCGCTGACGGCACTCGATGTGTGGCTCCGCCCGCGGACTTACGGACGGCTGTCGTTGTCGCTTGTCCTGATGGCTCTGGCCGGGGCCTCGCTGGTCTGGCTGGTGCGCGTCGTCAACCGCAAGCGTTCGCCAGCCGCTGTGGCCGCGTTTCTCGAAAAAAGGTTCCCGCAACTCGACAACCACCTCATCAACCGCGTGCTCTTTGCCAGCGAGCACGCGCCCTCTTCCTGGCTGCGCACTTATTTGAATGAAGGCGTGCCGGGATTCTCCGCGTTGCCGCTGCATGAGATCAAGGATCGTCGCCTGCGCAAGCGCGGCGCGATTGCCGTGGCGGCCGCAGGGCTTTTGCTGGCCGTGCCCGCGTTCGTGCTCGGCAACGCCTGGACCGTGGCGATGCAGCGCGTGTTGAATCCCTTCTCGCGCCTTTCGCCGCCGACCTTCGCGACGGTCCTCGCGGTGACTCCGGCGAGCAAGACCATCGCGCAGGGTTCCGGCATCGACCTGGTGGTGAAGGCCACGGGACGAGCCGGTCAGTTCGTGGATTTGGACCTTTATCCGGCCGATGACAAGCGTTCAACCGTGCGGGTCGGACAGTTCAAGGCGACCGGCGTAGAAGAGGAGTTCCCCTACCGGGTCTCTAAAATAGCCACCTCGCTCCGCTACCGGTTCAAAGTCGGCGACGCCTATCCGACAGACACCTACACAATCGACACCGTGCCACCGTTAGCGCTCTCCAGCCTGCAGCTCACTGTCACGCCGCCCGGCTACACGTCGCTGGCACCTCTCACATTCGATGCGCTGACCAACGCGGTTGCGATCCCAGTTCGCTCCAAAGTCACTTTTCAGATAGCCTGCAACCGACCGCTCGAGACCTCCCAGGTCCTCCTTGACAAGGAAACGTTGACGCTGACGCCCGGCACCGACAAGGCGAACTGGTCCGGCGGCATCGTGATTACAGACGGTGCCCTCTTTCAAATTGCGGCGCGCGACACTTACGGCCTTGAAATGCGAGTGCCGGTGCGCTTTGCCCTTATCGAAGACCGCGCACCCGGTATCCGCTTGGTGATCCCTTCAGCCGCGAAAGCGGTCCTGCCGCCCAACGCCGCGCCGGTTGTGCAATTCGAGGTCAGCGATGAATACGGTCTCGGCAAGGTGCGCATGGAGCGCGTCAACAAGGGCGCTAAGCCGGGGGCCGAGGGGGAGGTCCTGAAAGAGTGGGATCTTGCCGGTCAGAAGAGTTTTACGGAAAAGTGGACCGGCTCTCTGGAAGATGTGTCGGCCTCTTCGGCCTTGCGCATCGTGGCCTGCGACACCGCCGACGGCGACGCACCCAATCGGACGGTCAGCCAGCAGATCCTGTTTGAAATGACGACGCTCTCAGCGCAGCTTGCCGCCGAGCAGCAGAACCGCGGCGACGCGCGAAAGACGATCGGCGAGCTGGTCGCGCGCCAGCGGGCCGCGCTCACCACCACCGCGCGGTTGCAAGCAGACCTGCCCGCATACGATGAGCAGCTCTGGCAGGAGGTCGCCGACAAGCAGAAGTCGATCCGCACGTATGCCGAGACCCTGCTGACGACCAAAGACGCGGCGGTCGGCACGGCACGCGTCGCGTTGGACAAGGCGGTTAAAGGGCCGTTACCGGACGCCACCACGCGGCTGACCCACATGGTGACGGGAACGTCGGAAACACGCGAGGAAAATGCAAAGCTTGCCGTCGACGCGCAAAACACGGTGCTGCGGCTCTTGGTGCAGGCGGACGGCAATATGAACAAGGGGGAGGTCTCACAGGCCGCTGCCGGTGTTCTGGCCATGCTGGAGGGCATCCGCAAAGGACAGACCGCCAATCTCGCTGCCACATTGAAAGCCGTAGAAAAGGCGTCCGAACTGCAGGAAGCGATCATTGACCGGCAGGACTATCTTTCGCAGGACATGGAGGCGATGATCGGCTTCTGCCGGTCAGAGGCCAAACAAGACCGTGACGACGAAGAGTTCGGCGCCCTGATGAGCAAGATCGCCGACCGAGCGGTTGAACTGAAACTTCACCCCACCATGGTCACGATCGCCGAGGTCATGGAATCTGAACGGATCGCGGACGCCGTGCCTCCGCAGAACAGTGTGACCAACGGTATCGCCATGCTGATGGATCTCCTCAAGGAGTGGCGCGAGACCGAGACCAAGGATAAGACTGAAGACGCACTGGCTATTATTAAGGATGCGAGGCAGTCCATCAAAAAGATGGAGGATTTGCAGGCGCGCGTCGTGGATGCCCTGCGCGAGACTGGCGGCCAGGGAGACAAGACCGAAAAAATCGACGATGACTTGCTTGAGGAAATCGTTGAACTCAAAGCAAACATGGCGCAGGCCATGCTGAAGGTCGCCACCGACCTGCAGGCCATGCCTGAGCTGGATGCCGTCAACGAACTGGTGACCGACACCTTCCAGACGTATGAAGAGATGAAGCAGGAGGAGGGGTCCGGCACCAACGCTGTAGTCGAGGTCGGCCTGCAAAAAGAGGACTTCTTGCTCGACACACTGATCATGACCGGACAGAAGGCGGACGAGATGGAGATGTGGCTTGTCGCTAAATCTGACAACGTTAAACGCAACATGGAGACGATCGACAAGGAAGAAATGAAGGGGCCGGTCGGACAGGTGACCATGCCGGAAGAGTTGCAGGACATCATCGGCGACCTGTTGGAGTCCGAAGAAGAGCAGTCGGAAAAGGCGGATGATTCCGTGACCAATCAAGGCATGGCCAACATTGACATGGGATGGGGCATTTCCGAAGGCGAAACCGTCAGTTACAGCGCGGCCGGCAAATCCGGCAACGACCGTCCTGACCACAAGGATCAGGACGGTCGCTCGCAGGTTGGGAGGCAGGGCATGTCAGACGGCGAGGTGATGTCGCGTTCCGGCAAGATCAACGAGGGCGACAAGAATCTTGATAAACGGCGCACGCAGGACTCCAACCAATCCGGTGACGTCGAGGAAGAGGGCCATTCGGACGCCGTGGCCACGGGCGGCGGCAAGAACTCCGGTTACTCGCAGGACAAGGGGATGGAGGGCGGCGAAGGTGCCACGCGGCGCGACACCAAGGTAGAAGCCGACTCCGCCGAGAGTACGCGCGCCCAGTTGACCCGTAACGCCGAAGCGGTGTATGCCCAGGCGCAACTCAACAACCTGCGGACTTACGATCTCAAGAAGTATATTGCATTCAGCAAGCAGATCGATCTGCTGCAGAAGCAAAACGCTTCGCCGGCAATGATTGCCGAACTGCACAAGAAAGCGTTGCAGGCGCTCAGCACCACCTACACGTCGCTGGAGAACGGTATCGGCAACGCGGACATGGGGGCGGTCAGCAATACGGAGAACGCTGCGGAAGCGATCGCCGCATCGCCGGACGAAGCACCGGCCGAATACCGCGATATGGTGTCGGATTACTTCAAAGCGATCGGCGAGATGCAATAGTGTGCGGACGAGCCGCTCAAGGAGTCGTGTGGTGTTGAAGATTAGAGAGAAGACCGTCCCCCTCAAACGAAAAAGGTTGGACCGTCGTTGTGCGAGGCACCTTCCATTCTTCTTTATATCCGTCACGCTGTTCGCAGCCGGGCGGAGCGGGGCGCAGCAAGAGGCGTGGGCCGTACCCGGCGCGGCGCTGCGGGTAGACGTGACCGTCTCGCGTGAGCCTGACCATCCCGATCTGGGTGTTTTCGTTAAGATCCCCAACGGGGGCCTGTTACCCGGCAAATTCCGCATCCCTGATGTGCGCGACGCTCAGGGTAAACAGTTGGAAAGTCTCATTGTCGCGGACTCACAAACCGACGGTTTCGGCGTGCTGTTCGCCAAGCCTGGCGACGGGGAGACCGCTACGGTCTATATCACACCTTCCGCCAGTGCGCCACCGCGGCCTGCGAGCACGCGTCTTTTCCCGGCGACCTTTTTCTTTTCAAAAAACGGCAACGCCAGTCTCGAAGTGGCCAAGCGAATGGAGCGGGACTATCCTCCCGCACAAGGCGCATCGTTCGACGAATGGGATTATGGCATCGGATCGATGGTCAACCCCTTCGGTCCTGATGATGATTTTTCCACGTGGATTGTCGGCGCGTTTTTTTTGGAAAAGAAGGAGCGTATCTATTTTTGCACGATTTCGGATGAAGGTTCCGAGTTCGCGATCAACGGCAAGACGGTCCACAGTTGGCCCGGGATCCATACGCGGCAAGGCGGCGCCAAAGGGCAGCGCGGCGATTGGGTTGAACTTGGACCAGGACTGCACCGTATCGACTACTATCACTTCGAAAAAACCGGCCCTCAGGAAATCAACCTCTGCTGGAAGCGTCCCGGCATGGAGACGAAAGACGGGTTGCCGGAGCATGTTTCCGGACTCGCCCAGTCGGGACGGGCCGACATCAAACGGATCGCGTTCAAGGACGGTCGCGTCGCGGGTGTCATCCGCGGCAACACCCAGCGACTCGGCTATTACTGGATTGGTGAAAAGCCGCTGGTTTTGTTCGCGCTTTCGTACGGCGCGGTAACGCCGTCGGACACGCAGTCTGTCACATGGGAGTTCCCCCCCAACAAGCGCTTTGCCGAACCCGCGATTGACTGGCTGGTTTCGGGGGACCCCGACACCATTTCCTATCCCGTTACGCTAGCCGTTTCTAATGCGGCGGGGCTCGCACGAACCACGGTGCACATGCGCTGTTTCTGGACCCCTCCCGCGCTCTCGTTGGACACCAAGAGCGACCGGCTCACGGTGAGAAAAGCCCTTTATGACATGTTGCGCGCTGTTCCTCAACCTGCCGATCCCTGCGCTGACTGGAGCAACGATCACTGGGGCATGCTGATCGAACTGCTGGAACCCTATAACGCCGGTCCGATTCTGATCGAGCTTTTCAACCGCGGCTTCGACACGCTGCAGAAAAGGCCCGCCGAAGAGCGTTGGGTTTTGGAAGACCGATTCATTGAGACGCTGCGTCTGCAACGCAAAGACAAGCTCCTGCTGGACTGGATCGCACGGCTGGAGAAAAACGAGAGAACCAGCGCGCGTAAATTTCGCTGGAAAGATGAGCGGGTGTGCGCCTATCTGTTTGACATCAACAATCCTGCGGCAGCCAAACGCGAAGTCGTGTTTTTAAAAGAAACGGCGATCGCACCGGACCAGACACAACTCGCGGCACTGCGCCAAGGGGATGTCGAGCGGGCTCTCGGTAATTATGACGCAGCCATGAAGTTCTACAAGGATGCGCAAGACCGATTCAGAAGCCGCAATAAAGTCGGCATGGCCGGCGGACGCTTGACGTATGTGGGAGCCCGCAAGCGGCGCGACGCCGAGCCCGAAACCAACACGACCGCCAAGGCGTCATCCAAGCGGCCTGCGATGCAGAGTCTCGCCTCGAGGATGAAGGTGGACGACTGGAAGGTCTATACCGTGCATGATGCGTCCATGTATGCAACGATCACGAGCTTCCTCGCCCAAGATGCGTTGCCGGAAGCCTTTCAGAAGCTGACCGATTGGGAGAACGAATCGCCTGCCTCCAAGCTCTCCGGAGACTACCCGATGGCGGAAGCCCGGGTTTATCTCTCTGTCGGTGATCTGCGCCGCGCGGTCAATGCGTTGGCGACCTATCGCAAGAGCGTGACCATGAGCGCCCAGCTCGCGGACGCCATGAAGCTGGAGATTGAGTGCCTGCAACAGCTCAACGACAAAACACGTATCAAAGAAATCGCCGCTGATTTTGTTCAACGCTTCCCGGGGCATCCCTATGAAGCAGCCATGAAAGAGGTGCTCGCGCCATGATGACATTCCGTATAGCAGCCCGTGCGGCAGGCGCTCTGCTGGTCGTTCTCGCGGCAACGCTGGCAGGCGCGGCGATCAAAATCGATCCCGGCAACATGTCGCCCTATAGCAAAACCAAGGTCGGCATCAACCTGTATTCCAAACCCGATCCCTCGGCCGGAGGCGGCTTGCGCGGCATGATCGCCGGCAATCCATCCGAGGTGCTCGGCGTTCTGGCCATGCCTCAAAAATTCCCACACATTTCTGCACTGTCGGATGTGGAGGGCGGCGGCTCCACCAAGAATGCGCGCAACATCAACAAAGACATGACCAATCAGGTCTATCTCGCCGCGTTGGGCGCGAATAATGCGTTCTCCTTCTACGGGTTGCCGCCCGGAAAATATGATCTTTTTGTGCTGTGCGAGAACTGTTTTTACGAAGGCCTGCTGCTCTCGCGCGAACCGAACACATTGGCCGATCCTGACGTGCGCGCGATCAAAGCGAAGGTCAACGAGTCCAATCCTTTTTTCAACGTTAAAAACCAGCACCGCATCGAAGGGCAGGGCGGAACCTTTGGTAAAGCACGCGTTTTGGAACAGGAAGTCCGGACCCTGCCGGTCACCCTGCAAAGCGCCGAAGTCCTGAAGCACATACAAATCCGCAGCATCAAGCTCTGCCTGATGGAAAGTGTCGGGACCAGTAAGCTAGGCACCCATTGGGAGATGAAAAAGACCCGCGAGATCGCACGTCAGGAAATGGGCCCCCCCGACACCAAAGGACTGATTCCCGGCTACTTCTGCAAGCCGCTCCAAGGCATCCGCGTGGCGACCTCTGTGAAGGATTTGGGGACGATCACGTTGGCCAGCGATCCCGCCCCCGGGACATCTGCCGTGCCAGCCCAAGAATCACGTTAAGTCTGTCTGACAATAAAGGAACACACACACATGGCAAAGTTATTCTTGCAACAGCCCGAGGGCGACCAATTGCTGACCGAACTCGCGCCGACCCAACCCTATCTGATCGGGCGCAGCGAAGACTGTTCTATCTGCATCCCCGTCGAAGCGATTTCCAGCCGGCACGCGCAACTCACCCCCGGCGACGAGGGCTGGATTCTTGAAGACCTGGACAGTTCCAATGGTACGACAGTCAACGGGCAGACGTTGGGCAAGGCGATTCTCGCCAGCGGATGCCAGATCATTCTTGGCGGGCAGGTTGTTTTGCTCTTCATTGAAGAACCTGCCGCTGAGCAAGCGAGCGAGCCTGCCGCCGCAGAAGCGCAGCCTGCCGTAAAAAAAGGCCGGCGCGAACTGAAGGTGCAGGGGGCGTCGGAAGAAGATCTCAAGCTCGTTAAGGCGATGTCGCTGCGCTCCGAGAAGATCCGGACGGAAATCGCCAAGGTCATCATCGGACAGGTCGACATCATCGACCAAGTGATGATGGTCATCATCGCAGGCGGGCACGGTCTGCTTGTCGGTATGCCCGGCATGGCCAAAACCACGCTCTGCGCCACGATCGCCAAGGTGCTCGACATGGAGTTTAAGCGCGTCCAATTCACGCCGGATTTGATGCCCACCGACATCACCGGCACCGAGATCCTGGAACACGACCCCGTGACGGACAAAAAGAGCTTCCGGTTTATCAAGGGGCCGATTTTCACCAACATGCTGCTGGCCGACGAAATCAACCGTACGCCGCCCAAGACTCAAGCCTCCCTGCTGGAAGCCATGCAGGAAAAATGCGTAACGGTCGGGAATCAGACTTACAAGCTCGACGCCCCCTTCTTTGTGCTCGCCACGCAGAATCCGATCGAACAGGAGGGCACCTACCCGCTGCCGGAAGCGCAGCAAGACCGTTTTATGTTCAACCTGTGGGTGGATTACCCAAAAGAGGACGAGGAAGAGACCGTGGTGAAGGCAACCACCGTTGCCAAAAGTGAACAACCTCAGAAGGTCATCACCAAGGACGAACTGCTCCAGCTCCAAGCTGTGGTGCGAAAGATTCCTGTATCCGATCACGTCATCAAATATGCCGTCCGCCTCGTGCGCGCCACGCGGCCCCAAGACGAGAAAAGCCCGGATTTCATTAAGAAGTATGTCTCAAACGGTGCAGGCCCGCGTGCCGGACAGTTCCTCGTGATGGCAGCCAAAGCGCGTGCCGTGCTGGAAGGTCGAATCCACGTAAGCTGTGGCGATGTCGTGAAAGCAGCGGTGCCGGTGCTGCGCCACCGCATCATCGCTAACTTCGCGGCCGACTCAGAAGGACTCTCGACGACCGCTATTGTCGAGCGTTTGCTCAAGGCGGTCGAACAGCCCGACGACAAGGACTATTGACGTCGAACGCGTGCTGTCATCCCTTCACAGCCGCCCTCCCCTTTACGTGATCCGTTCGTCCTCCCCCTTCATGTTGGTTTGGAGTGCCTATGACCGCAGAATCATCTGATACCGTATTTCTGTCTTTTGTCTGTCCCGCATGCAATCAAGAAATCGAGGCGCCGGCTGAAATAGCCGGGAGAGAGAGTGAATGTCCGGCGTGTGCGGCCCCGATTACTGTACCCTCAACTTCAGAACCGGGCACACTGTGGGCTTCGCAGCCCCTCTCCAAAAGCGGCCCCACGCAGGCCCAGCGTGACGCCATGAAAAGCCGCACCATTCGTATTGAACTCCCTGAGAGTTGGTAACCCCGTTTCCCTTGTTACGCCCCCCTTCTGTCATGTCCCGCATCCTGTTTGTCAGTTCGACATCTTTTTCCACGTGGCGCGGGGCCAGTCACCGCATGCGCCATGATCTCGAGGCGCTGGTCGCCTTGGGGCATGCCGTTGACCTCCTCGCCCCCCCGGGAAACGCTGCACCTGAAATCAGGGGAGTCCGCCATCTGACTGTTCATCGCCTGCCCTATTGCCAGGCACTGCCACCCGGCCCCTCGCTGCGACGGTTCGTCACCGATGCCTTCATGGTGGCCAAGGCCGTCGCCGCCTGCAATCGGAACCTGTACACCCTTATGCACGGCATCGATGATGGCGGCGTCGTAGCAGGCCTCGCGGGTCGCCTGACTAAAACTCCTTGGGTGTTTGAACGTACGGGAGATTTTGCTCCTAAACAGCCGCACGGAGCGGGCCGTCTCTGGCATGCCCTCCACCGGCTGTTGGAGCGGCGGGCGCTACGTCACGCATCAGCCGTCATTAGTAATGACTCTGGAATGATTGAGATCCTCAACCGGATGAACTGCAGCAGTCGCGCGTGCGTGATACCCGACATCCCCGCCATTGACGAACAGATTTCGCCGGCTGCCCGGAACCACGCCATGACCCGCTATCGGACTGCGCCCGACCAGAAACTGATCACATGCGTCGGTTCATACACGCGTTTCCAGGGGCTCGATCTTTTTTTCAACGCCATGCCCCATGTGCTGTCCGGCTACCCGAATGCACGTTTCGTTGTTGTCGGCGGTAATGCTGCTGAGATCCGCCGCATGAACGTTGCGCTCGATCGTGCCGGCATCGCGGATATGGTCTGTTTCCCAGGTCGCATCGAAACGACAGAGCTCGCGGCACTGCTGTCTGTTTCCGACGTTCTCGTTTCACCTCGTCGCGCCGGCGTTACGGCTCCGATCAAAGTCTTGGATTACCTCAAATCCGGCACGCCGATCGTCGCGGCTGACACCCCCGCCAACCGCGCGATCCTTTCTGCCGAAAACGCCGTCATCACGCCGCCGACCCCCGCGGAGTTTGCCGAGGGGATTCTACGCCTCTGCAACGATCCGCATCTGGGCGCTGAGCTCGCGCGGCATGGTCGCCGGACCCTGCAGCAGGAACAGCGATCGCCGCAGGCCTTCCGCCAGATGCTCAGCCACTGTTACGCCTACGTCCTTTCAACCGCTTGACCGCACACATATGGCACGCCGTCCCTTTATCCATGTCATCCGCTGGTTGGCCGTACCGGCCGTGCTGGTTACGGTAGCGACCAATGCCTATGTCCATCAGCCGCGCTACTGGCAACAGGTCCAGGCACAACATTTTTCAGCGCCGATCACCGCTTGGGCCGAGCGCATCGGCAACGCTTCAGCCGATCTCACCGATGCCCTAGGTCTGACTGGAAGGGACGCAGAAATTGCGCTCGTGGCCCCGTTACGGACCAACCTGATCGCATGCGCAGGTTTGCCTAATCGCATCGTCAGCGCTGACTCCGACGACATCGTCGTGCTGCGGAAAACAGGTTTCATTGTCGGGTACTCGCCAGCGTTGAGACATCCTCTTTGGGTCGCTTATCAAACGTTTCCGGTGGCATCTGCCGAACTGCCCCCTCGCCCCTCGAGTTTCAAGCCTGATCCGAGAGCCAAACGATCGCCGCACCACAAAGAGTATACCAAGAGCGGATATGATCGCGGCCATATGGTCCCAAATTTAGCCATTGCATCCCGCTACGGCAAAGCCGCGCAGC
>Ga0209606_1001633_pt1 | contig 27177 bp, 24 predicted proteins | sample AD_UKC057_MetaG_FD_184412 | JGI IMG/M metagenome (GOLD analysis project Ga0209606, IMG submission 184412) | Active sludge microbial communities of municipal wastewater-treating anaerobic digesters from USA - AD_UKC057_MetaG (SPAdes) (version 2) | ecosystem: Engineered > Bioreactor > Anaerobic >...
GTGACCACCGCGGCCTGCCTGGTTAAAAACATGTTCGGGTCGTGCCCCGGCACCACCCTGTGCCAGGGCGGCGTGGAGTCTTGTCAGGGTCCGCAGGCCGAACAAGAGAAGTGCAACAACCTCGACGACAACTGCGACGGCACCACGGACGAGGAAAACGCCGATCAGTGCACCGACTTCTATGAGGATGTCGACAACGACACATGGGGCGTCTCGACCAAGCGGAAGTGTCTTTGCGCGGCGACTGGCTACTACACGGCCACGCGCGGTCTGGACTGCAACGACAACGAACCGGACGTGAACCCGACAAAGCCCGAGAGCTGCAATGGTGTCGACGACAACTGTAACGGCACCACGGACGAGGAGGGCGCCGGGGGATGCCGGAATTACTATTATGACAATGACGCGGATTCATATGGAACGGCCGAAACCCCGAAGTGCCTCTGCGTGGCCAAATGGCCGTGGTCGGCGCTCAGGTCGGGCGACTGCAACGACGCCGTCGGCACCGTGAATCCCGGGGCCATTGAATCCTGCAACACCATCGATGACAACTGCGACGGCGCCACCGATCCGGTCGATGCGTCCGGGTGCGAGTCCTTCTACTACGACGGCGACTCCGACGGCTATGGATCGGCGACGATTGCACCACGTTGCCAGTGCGGGCCGGACTACCTGACCAAGTACAAGGTTCAGGTCGGCGGGGACTGCAACGACGTCTCGCTGACCATCAACCCGGCCGCGAACGAAAAATGCGGCGATTCCATCGACAACGACTGCGACGGGCAGACCGACGAAGACGGGGCGGTGTCCTGCACCACGTACTATCTCGACAGTGATTCTGACACCTGGGGAACCGGCACGGGGCTTTGCAAGTGCGCTCCGGCCGCTCCTTACACGGCCACCAGGACCGGTGACTGCGCCGACGGTGATTTCTACCGGAATCCATCGGTTGACGAGGTCTGCGGGGACGGGATCGACAACGACTGCGACGCGAAGACCGATGAGGAAGGCGGCAACGGGTGCGATTTCTGGTTCTTCGACAATGATCGCGACGGCTACGGCGACCCGACAAAGTCCAAATGCCTGTGCGCCGCATCGGTGTCGACCAAGTATGACTCGGCTACCGGCAACGACTGTAACGACGCTCTTCCGGCGGTCAGTCCAGGTGCCACCGAGAAATGCGGAAACGCGATCGACGACGACTGCGATGGTCAGACCGACGAGGAGAACGCCCAGAACTGCGCCACGTGGTACTACGACGCGGACGGTGACACCTTCGGCGTCACCACGATGACGAAGTGCCTGTGCGCCGCCAGGGACCTGTATCGGGCAACGATAGGCGGCGACTGCGACGACAATTCCGCCACGTCCAGGCCGGGTGGCGTCGAGACATGCGCGGTGGGTGACCAGGACTGCGATGGGTTCGACAACGAGATCGACGCGCAGGGATGCGCGCCGTACTACTACGACGGGGACGCCGACGATTACGGCACGGACGACGTGGCGACCGTGTGCATGTGCGCGCCGAACCCGGCAACCGGATTCAGGGCGCTGGTGGGCGGCGACTGCGACGACACGAACAGCTCAATCCACCCGGACCAGGCCGAGATCTGCGAACCGGACGGCACCCCCGGTATCGACCAGAACTGCAACGGACTCCTGAACGAAGAAAATGCCGGTGGCTGCAAGAGTTACTACTACGACTATGACAAGGATGGACACGGCCTGAAAAACTCGACCCCGAAGTGCTATTGCACCGGTGGAAACGTCGGTCTGCGCTTCACAAGCCTCGTGGCCGACGACTGCAATGACAGCGATTCGACCATCGCGGGCGGCCTGCCGGAGCTGTGCGACGGAAAGGACAACGACTGCGACGGCACGACCGACGAGAACGGCGCGTCCGACTGCACGACCTGGTACTATGACGGCGACGGCGACGGATACGGGGTCACCGCGAACTCGGAATGCCGATGCGCGTCGGACCCGGGCCGCGACTACGACACGACGGTGCCGGGCGACTGCAACGATGGGAACAACGCCATCTATCCCGGCCAGTCCGTATGCGGTGTTGACGGAAGCTGCGACGGCGCGTTCCTGGACCCGCTCGAGGAATGCGACGATGGCAACACTACAAGCTGGGACGGCTGTACCGCGTGCAAGCTGTCCGAGTACCGTGTGAACTCGCAGTTCACTGGCGACCAGTCATGGCCTTCGGCGACATTGAAAACGGGTGGTGGATGGGCCGTGGCATACACTTCGTACCGCACAGCCACATCTGATGACATCGCTGTCCGGGGCGTCTTGAACACCGGCGCGCCGTCTGGAACCGAGGTGTTTGTCAACGCGTACACTGCCGGCGTCCAGACCTACCCAGACATCGCCGCGATGGCATCGGGACTGGTTGTCGTGTGGCAGTCCGAGGGACAGGACAGTTCGGGCTACGGAATCACCGGCCGAATACTGAACCTGGACGGAACTGCCAAGTTCTCGGAGTTCCTTGTTAACGGCACCGCGACGAACAGTCAGACAAAACCGGCGGTGGCCGTCGGTCCCACGGACGAAATCGTGACGGTGTGGCAGTCCACCAATCAGGATGGCAGCTTTGAGGGTGTTTATGGACGCGTGCACGCGTCACCCGGCACCGCGGTGACCGCCGAGACGCTCATCCCCCAGACGACGGCACTGAGTCAGACGAACCCGGACATCGCCATCTATGGCGCCGGATCGAAGGTGGTCGTCACCTGGACCGGCCAGGTTCAGATCGATGCCTCCACGACCGACACCAGGGTGTTCTTCAGGATCTTCGACCTGTCGCTTACGCCGCTGTCGAACGAGGTCCAGGTGACGTCGTCGGGAACCACGCTGGTCGGACAGGACAACAGCGCGGTCGGCATCATCGGTTCGGCCGGATTTGTAGTCGCTTTCGAGGATTCATCCAGCGACACGGACAAGGGCATCCGTTACCGCGCGTTCGACTGGAACGGAACGCCTCTGGCCGCACCTGCAATGGCTAACGTCAATACATACGGCATGCAGGCGGCGCCAGCCGTGCTGGGGTTGGACTCGAATAATTTCGTCATAGCATGGTGGTCGCTGTATGGCGACACGGACGGTTCGACCGGCATTATCGGGCGCAGGTTCGTGCGCGGCGGGACCAACGGCCCGGAGACGCTGATGAACGGAAACGCCACGAACTATCAATGGTATCCCTGTCTCGCCCCGGGGACGGATTCCTCATGGTACGGTGTCTGGATGTCCAGTCAGCAGGACGGCGACGGCTCCGGCATATACGGACGCACCTACACCTTCTAGGTTCAATCAGACATTTTCAGCTGGATGGGTGGATTCCGGGGAACTATGCGTCGAGGGCGACAGCGGCTTCGACCAGGTCCACGCAACGATTCGAGTAACCCCACTCGTTGTCGTACCAGGTCAGGATCTTAACCATGCGGCTGTTGGGCATGACCATCGTCTGGGTCGCGTCGAAGATCGATGACGACGGATTGTGGACGATGTCCGAGGAAACGATCGGGTCCTCGGTGTACTCCAGAACGCCCTTCATCGGACCTTCGGCCGCCACCTTTATGGCAGCGTTGATCTCGGCGGCCATCTCGGCCGGATCGCGAACCTGGATGCGGTCCAGTTCGCAGACGAAATCTACCAGCGAGCCGTCCTGAACCGGGGCGCGCACGGCGATGCCGTCCAGCTTGCCCTTCAGGTCGGGAATGATCTTGCCGATCGTCTTCGCCGCGCCGGTGGACGTCGGAATCAGGTTGGCGGCGGCACTGCGCGCGCGACGCATATCGCCTTTGTGGAACTGATCCAGAATCTTCTGGTCGTTCGTGTACGCATGAACCGTGGTCATCAGACCGCGCACGACGCCGAAGTTCTCATGAAGAACCTTAACGACCGGCGCCAGACAGTTCGTCGTGCAGGACGCGTTCGAAATAATCCTGTGTTCTTTCTTCAGGTCCGCGTCGTTGACGCCCAGCACGATAATACTGTCAACGGCGTCCTTGGGCGGGACAGTCAGAAGCACGCGACCGACGCCGCCGTTCTTCATGTGGCCTTCGATCTGTTCACGCTTGCGGAACACGCCGGTCGACTCGACGACGAAATCGACGCCGTACTTCGCCCACGGCAGTTCCTCGGGGTTCTTGACCGAAAGAACGTCGGTAGCCTGACCGTTGATGATTATCTGAGTGTCATTGTATTCGACCGTTCCCTTGAACGGACCGTGAGCCGAATCGTACTTGAACAGCATTGCAAGCTGCTTAACGCTGCCAGCAAAATCCTTCGGGTCCAGAATGTCGTTCACGGCCACGACTTCGAAGTTCCCGCGTTCCATCATGATACGGGCGACAAGGCGACCGATGCGACCAAAACCATTGATACCGACACGAATCTTTCTGCTCATTGGTTGCTCCTTATTCGATGGGTGTTCGTGCCCAGAAAAAGCGCAATGATTGTAAATGAAATCACAGGTTTGTCAACGATCGATCATAACGCCCCGCAATCCCTGTGATTTATTTCACATTTGATTAGGATTCCGGCCAGTCACCGAAGAGCGAAATCTGGAACCCTTGACATCCCGGTCACGTGTAAACAATATAGCATGCGCAATAACCAGGGGCGGATTAGCCCGGGAGGAACCCGATGATTTCTGAACTGTGGCGTGACGTCGTGGTCAAGACGGTGGTCGAGAAGTTTTCACCGCTGGCCATGAAGGTCCTTTCGAACGAGAAGGTGAAGCCGCTTCTGGCGCAGGCCTTGAAGCTCCAGTCCGAACTGAAGCGCAGCGTCGATTCCCAGGTCAGGTTCGTGGCAGGGACATTCGAGCTGGTGACCAGGGACGAATTGTCGTCGGTACGCGGCATCGTGAAGTCGCTCGAGGGCGAGATCACCCGTCTGAAGGCCGAACTGGATCAGCAGCGGAAGGCCGCCGAGGACGCTGGAAAGGCCGCCCGCGATGCCTTCCAGGAACTGAACCAGGTCCGTAACGAGGCGATGAAGGCAAGCCGCGACGCACTCGCCAGAACCCAGGCGCTGAAGACCGAGACGATCAAGGTCGCCCGTGACGCGGTCGAGGATGCCACCAAGTCCAGCCGCGCAATTGCCGCCGACCTGGTTCGCGAGGCCAGAAAGGCGACCGATGAAGCGGTTCGTAAGGTCGAGGAAAACCTGAGCGCCGGACTGGCGGCTCAGGCCCAGGCAGTCAAGGCAGCCGCCGAGATGGCCGCAGAAGCCGCCAGGAAGGCCGAAAAGGCGACCGCCCAGAAGACGGTCAAAGTGCCGGATCCGGAACCGAAGCAGGCCCCCGCGCCGGAAGCGAAACCGGAAACCGCAACAGAACCGAAGCCCAGGCCGGCTCCGCGCCCGCGCGCCCCCAAGGCACCAGCCGCGGAACCGAAACCGGCAGCAGCGCGCAAGACGCCAGCCCGCAAACCCGCCGCCACCGAAAAGGCCTGACGGCCAGGTCGGGCCGGTGCTGCATCCCCAGCCGCATCACTATTGAATGTAGTCTTCCGGCCTGTCGCCGGCGTGGTCGGCTCCGTCCTGAAGCACCCGGAAGATTCGCTCGCGCTCCAGTTCCTCTTCCAGTTCCCACCTCTGGACTATCATGGCGGCCTGCTTCTTCTTGCGACGGTAGACCACCAGAAAAATTCCGACCACGAATGCCCACAAAAGAGTGGCCGATGTAAGGAACGCAATGACCGAATCGAGAGGACTGAAGGTGGCCCGGAAGTTGGCAAACACCGCCTCGGGGCTGCGCCCCCATGTGCCCATGAACGCCAGATCGAATGGCATTCCTACCCGCATCTTCGAAATGACGGTGGGAACGCCGGAACTGCCTGAGATGGTCTGCAGGTACCTGATGAAAAACATCGACTCGGCGTAGGCGAGGTGTACGGCCGGCGCCTTGTCCGGAAACGACTCGGACAGTTCCGCCAGCGAAAAGAACGAGTCCGTGGCCGCGGCCCCGAGAAGGCTGTGCATCCTGTCGCCGATCTCCTCGGACGACGCCAGCATCGCGAAGCCCTCATGGAACCAGCGCGGAACGGCCAGATCCCCAACCGCCTCGTCAAGATAGTAATGCGCCAGTTCGTGAACAAAGGTGTCGGATGCCTTGAAAAACTCGTTGCCGCGAGCCGACATCACGATCAGGTCGCGCCCGATGAACGTGATTCCCGCCACCCACTCGTCGACACGGCCGCCCGAGCCGGTCATCCGGGACATCTCTTCGTCATTGATGGCAATCCTGACCTCGATCTTCTCGGCGCCTTCCGGCCGCAGACCGACAAGGGCCCTGATGTAACGTCTCTTTCCCTCGGCTATGCCGGCCAGCTTGTCCGCAAGATTGGCGCCGTGTCCGTTGTGAACGAACACGAAATGCTCCGTCTCGACGCGAACGGGCCCGGCCGCCCTGGCCGCCGCCGGCAGCAGCCCCAGAAGCAGCACTGCCGACAAAAGCACGATGACGGGAAGACGCATACCCACCTGCGGAGCGAATGACTCAGCCCGGCCTCTGCCAGAAGAACGAACCCGTTGTCGAACCGAACTCCAGCAGGAAACCGAACCGGAAAACGATACGGCCGTTCTCATCAATAAGGCCGGCGGGCGGGTTTGGGAAGGGGCCTGCCGCCTTGAAAGCCCTGACGGCCTCCTCGTCGAGGAAATCGAGACCCGACTTGTGGGACACCTCGAGCTGCTGGATCTCACCAGACGGGTTCAGGACGACGCTGATGATCGTGTATCTGTCCTTCTTGCCGAACACACTGCCACTCGGATCGCGGGCGCGAACGACAGTGCCGGGATCCCACTCAGCGCGAACGGCCGCCTTGACCGAATCAAAGAACGCCCAGAACTTGAAACTGCGGGAATTGACGAGTGTGACGTCGCCTTCGTCCTCGACACCCATGAACACGTCGTCCGATCCGCCGGAGCCGCCGTTCCCGCCGTTACCCCCTGCCCTGCCGTCGGGCCCGCCCTGTGCGAGAGACCCGTCCGAGACCATCTCGTCCGCAAGACTGCGCATGTTCGAAGCAGCACCCCTCCAGCCACCGGCTGACGAAGGCAGCAGCAGGTTCTCGAATCCCTTCAAGCCGGAAAAACTGGCCTGCCCGGGCTTGCCAGACGGGACGTCCAGCTTCTTCGCGGCCTCGAACTCCATCCCGTCCGGAACCTGATCGCCGGTGTCACGAGCCTGCGGTCTTGAACCGCCATCGGCTGGTGTGCCGGGGCGTCCTGGAGCGCCCGGAGCACGACGACGGGCGACCTGTTCCTTATCCACCGAGATGTCGTATTGACTCAGGAACCTGGCTGAATCGGGACGCTTCTGGACTTCGGGCCGGGGTAACGTGACGACCTGACCCTGTGGTTCGTCGTCATCCATTCGCGGCGGGAGCGCGCCGATCAGCGGCCCCTCGTCGTCCCGGGGATTCCCGGGCTTGTCGACCACGTTCAACCTGACCTTCTCGGTCGAGGGCGGCGGCAGAGAGTCCGGCACGACCGCCCACAGCACAAACACCAGCAAAAGGTGCGCCACAACGGACAGGACTATCCCGGCGATAACCCTTCGGGAACCGTCCCGGCGCGGTGCTGGGTTCATCTTCATGGCGAGCCTGCCGTCAAGGCTGCGCGGAGGCGGGGACCCGTTCCACCGCGGCAGCAAAATTCCGCACTCCGGCTGTCCTGAGCGTGTCGATCACTTCCATAACGCGGCCGTACTCGACTCCGCGGTCGCCGTCGACCACTGCCTGCACGTCCGGATTCTCGCGAATGATCGGGGCAACGATCTCGGATACCCTGGCAATATCAATCTGGTCGCCGTTGAACGAAAGCTGTCCACCGGCCGAGATGCTGATCTGGATGGGAGAATCCGACACGTCGCCGCCGTTCGCCGCCTGGGGCAGGCTGACATCGAACGCGCCTCTGGTGATGTAGGTCGCGGTCACCATGAAGATGATCAACAGAACGAGCATGATGTCGACCATCGGGGTGACATTGATCTCGGTGATCATCCTGCGGTTCGAATCGGGTATCTGCAAAACGACCTCCAGGTCTGAAGCGGTTCGGTACGGCTACTTCTTGCCGGCGGGGTTTCCGGCCGATATCTGTCCGATGCGGGTGCGAATCTGCTCTTTGATGCCCATCAGTATGCGGTTCTCTTCCTGAGTTCCGGCCCCGTCTCTGGCGGAAAGCACCGCGTTATAGACCTTCAGGGCCTCGTCGATGTTGCCGGTTCCGGCCAGTGCATTGCCGTACTCATAGAGGCTGATCGCGTCCTGTCCGGCCTGGACGACCTTGGTAAGGACCTGCAGTGCCCTGTCGTAACGCTTCATCCCGTTGTAGGCCATGCCGAGTTGCAGCAGGGTCTCGCGGTTCTCCCTAATCGATACAGCTTCCTGCAGGACTTCGGACGCCTCTGCGAACTTCCCGGAATTAATCAGCACCTGACCGTAAATCGAAAGCACCTCGGGGTCGCGCGGCGCCATTTTGAGGGCGACCTGGATATCCTTGGACGCGCCTTCCTTATCGCCCGAATTGACCGCGAACGCCGACAACACCTTAAGCCAGTTCAGGTTCCTGACCTTGCCCGACGCCTTGCGAATAAGATCGATGCCCTTCTGGACCTCGCCCACGGACAGGAAATAGTCACCAGCAATGCCCTGCAGACGGTAATCGTCCGGCCTGGCCGCGAGGGCAGCGTCGAACTCGGCGGCGACACTGGACTCGAACTCCGGGACGTGCTGATACAGCATCGCCTTGGCCAGATGAACCGCCGCACTGGCCGAATCGGCGCCGATCTCGTTGAGCATGTTGATCGCGTCGGTGACCGTTCCCTCGCGGAACTTGATCAGGGCAGCGACGACCTGCGCGTTTGTGGCGTCCTCGGGGAATGCCGCCTTGACGATCGCGACTTCACCGCGTATCTCGGCAAGGTTGAGCGAGTCCATAACCGTCGGATTGAAGGCAATCGACAAGACCCTGGCCCTGGACTGCCTGTTCTGTACCGAAAGGTCGGACGGATTCAGGCCGGTCGCCACCACGTATTCCATCAGGGCATCTTCGTAAAGTCCGGCCGCGAAAGCGGCATCGCCAGCAGCGACATGCATCGCGGCTGCGTCGGCCCTCTTCTGCCTGTCGTTTACCGAATTGCGCCAGCCTTTCGCGACCGGCAACATCAAAACGAACAATGCGACAAGCGTAACGGCGATCACCACCGTGGCCGACGCAACAATGGTCCTTTTTATCTGGGCACAGTGCTCAATGTTGTTCTCACATTCCCCGGACATCTGAACCCCCTTTGATTTTTCGAAACAACGCGCCGGTATTATCGTTCATTACAGGAAATTACTAAAGTACGACGGAGGCTGACGTAACTACGCGCCCACGTGGTTGTCGGACGGGCCCGCGCAGACCAGCATCACGGTGACGTTGTCCATCCCACCAGCGTCAAGGGCTGCCTGAATCAGCGCGTGGCAGGCGGCGCATAGCCGATCATGGTCATCCTCGAGGCCATCCTCGCCCTGCTCCCCGCCGCAACCACCGACTTGACTGGTCAGAATCTCGGCAATCCGTTCATCGGTGACCATGTCGTTCAGGCCGTCAGTGCACATCAGATAGATGTCGCCAGGCATGACGGTCTCGCGCAGCCACTCGTACTTGAACGTCTCGTTCAACCCCAGAGCCTGGAGAATCACGTTACGGTGTGGAAACGTCCTGGCCTGGGCCGGCGTCAGCATTCCCGCCTTCAGATACTGATTCACCAGTGACTGATCGTCGGACATCTGCGTGAAAACGCCGCCCCTCAGGCGGTAGAGTCGGGAGTCGCCGCACCAGATGGCCAGCACCTGGTCGCCTTCGAAGCCGACCCCCACCACGGTCGTCCCCATCCCGGTCAACTCGCGATTCGCCAGGGATGCCGCGTGAATTCTGCGGTTCGCGTACTCTATCGACGCACAGAGGTTGCGTTCCCATGTGGCTCGCGAATCCAGCTTCAGCATGCTGCGAAAGAGCATCACGGTTTTACGGGCGGCGCCGCCAATCAGGAAATCACGTATGGAGTCCACGCAGATCTGCGAGGCCAGATCACCGCGCCGGTGACCGCCCATGCCGTCCGCCACCAGATAAAACGACCTCTCGGGAAGCATCAGATAGGCATCTTCGTTGCGATGCCTCACCATGCCCACTGAACTTTCGGCCCAGGCGGCCAGCCGAACCTTGTCTGCCATCTACTCTAAGCCGCGCTCCACCTGCATCCCGCCGTACGGCGGAGGCAGTATCAACGGACGCTCATTGGTGTCCTGCTGTCTCTGGAGTTCCATTTCCGAAAAAATCACTTCGGGCGCCACGGTCGAGACAGGAACAGATCCCGACTCCGCACCGCAGTACCCGTTGAACACACCATAAAGGTCCGAGGTCGCGATGATCCTCTTGATAGCCAGCAGGGGCGTGCCGACGATCTCGACACCGCGTATCAGAGTCCGCTTTCCAGTCATCGCGTCGACCTTGTAGACGCGTGTCGGCATCACCTTGAACGCCTGGTAGCCGTAGGAACTGGTATTGGTGCTTCCCCCTGCCATCCTGTCGACGTAGAGCCCCCACGGCTTCTTCTGCCGCCGCACTTCCTTCAAGAACATCGCGGCCAGCTTTCCCTGTGAAACCGGCTTCGCTCCCTCGATGAAAAGCGTGGACATCCTGGCCTGGGGCTTCGGAATTCCCTCTGTCCTGCCGTGTCCGTTCGAGGAATCGAACCCCTCGATCGGCTTTCTGGACATCAGAAACCCCTTCAGCACACCGTCGTCGACCAGCTGCGCCCGGGTGCCCCTGACGCCCTCATCGTCGACTCGGTAATAACCGTTCAACGCGACTCCGTCATGCTCGCGAACCGACGGATCGTCATAGATGCTCAGGAAAGGCGGCAGGATCTCCTGATCCAGATAGCTCTTGAATGTGCGCCCCTCATCCTCGTCGTCCTGCCGCTGACCTTCAAGCCGATGACCGATCGTCTCGTGGAAGAACACGCCAGTCGCCTGCGGTGACATCAAAACCGGAACCGTCGCGGGGTCCAGGACCGGTGCGTCCCTGAGTGCCATCAGATAATCCGCCAGTTCGGTCGCGGCCTCGACAGCGGTGGCCCGATCCGGCATATCGGAGGTAGAACGCCCGTAAAACACAACGCTGTCACCCAGCAGCATTCCATCAGGCGCCCGGGTGAGTCCTCCGATGACCATCTGGAAGTACTGATCGGCCGACCTGACCCTGGTTCCCTCGCTGTTCACGATGTACCGCACGACACGAACCGCGGACACCTCCACGGACGAATCGAATACCTCCGGGTATTTAACGAAAACGGACGAAACATCCCTGACCAGGGCCTGCATCGCGTCCACGTCCACTACCAGATCCGGCACGTCCTCGATCAGCACGACCGGGGTCTCGCGACTCAGGCTGGCAGCCTTCTTCTCTTCGGCGTTGTTCACCATCGTCGCCCGGACGTTGTGAAAGGACATCAGGGCTGCCTTGTAAGCATGGTCGGACAGCAGCCACAGCACGCCCCTCAGCGCCGGAATCGAATCATCCATCGGCGCCACGAAGTTCGGCGTGTACTTCTGCTTGAAGTTGTAGTCGGCCTCCTTGTCCTCGGATGAATCCAGTTCATAGGAACCAACCCTGACATCGACATCCGCGACCCTGGACCGGTTATTCGACGAGGCAAACACGGCGCCGTTCTTACCGTTGACGTAGTAATTCGTGACCTCGCGAACCGAGTACCGGACAAAGTAGGGAAGCTCGTAGTCACCCTGTTCCAGACGGAGTTGCGCGACATTTCGCTGAAGCTCGGCCACCATCGCGTCAAGAACGGCATCGCCACGCGAGCCATCCACGGAAGGTTCGGCCGCCATCGCCGGTGTCGCCAGGATCATCCCGATCAGGAAGGCCAGCCTCGAAATCATGACACCTCCGCAGCCCCGGCAATGCCGGTCATCCAACACCTTCACCGGCCAGCCGAGCCACAACTTCGGTGTCGGCCGGCGGGAACCGGTACGAAAAAAGCTCACCCGGTAGCACCCACCTGATCTCGGCCACGCCAATCGCCCGAAGTTCCTGGCGAGCTGGAAGACAGTGCAGGATATGAAAATCAAGGACAAACGTCCTGTACTGAAACACTTGAGCGTAAAACTCTTCGCCAACCCGGACGACGGCGCCAAGTTCCTCGAGAAGCTCCCTGGCCAGCGCCTGTTCGTCGGTTTCGCCCGGTTCCACCTTGCCGCCCGGAAACTCCCAGTAGCCGCCAAATTCGCCGTGGTCCATGCGGCGCGTGATCAGGATTCTCTGCCCTGTCTCGTCACGCATCAGCGCGGCGACGACACGGATGTGCCTCATGTTGCCCAAGACAGGCCCCCCGCCCGCACGGCCTTTTTCAGTATCCCCTGATTGGTGAGTAGTCGGATACGAGCGCCTCCATCTTGTCCCATATGTGGGAGACGTCGTAGGAATAAACGGCGAGATCATGCTTGCGGCCTGAAAGATCCTTGACGTGCCGCTTCAATGTGGCCTCAAGCTTGAAGCCCATCTTTTCCAGCCCGAGCATCGCGACCTTGTGTTCAGTCGATGTCTCTGCCAGAACCTTTTCAATCCCCGCGGCGATACCGGCATTCATGAGGATGCGGCTGAGAATGGTTCCGAGCCCCTGATGCTGGATTTCCCGGGCGATGATTACGCGAAGCTGGCCGATATGGGTCATCGACCCGTAATGGTTTCGATCAATCTCGGCCGAGGCCACGATACGTCCGTCGAGTTCAGCCACGACCGCCAGAACGCGATCGTGCGTGTCGTCGATCATGAAGTTGTGAACCCGGACCGCGTCCGTGACGTCATTTCGCAGGAAATGCCGATCCTCGAGCGGCAGCGCCCGGAAAAACTCCAGGATGGCCTGTTCGTCCGCCAGAACCATCTCGCGGACAATCACGTCCGCACCATTTTTGATGTTACAGGTTGTCGGGAGCTTCACCTGATCCATGCTTGACCTCCTGACGCGTGATCGACCTCTCAGCCGACCTTCTCAATCAGCTGGCGTCCGTGTTCAAACCCCTTGGCGAACGCCTGCAGATTCAACGGCTCGGTGCCGCGCGGAACCGAGTCCCTGACAGCTTCCTCCGCCGCGGTCCGGGAAACCATCCCGGTCACGCCGGCGAAAAAGCCGACCATCACGATATTCATGACCATCTTGCGGCCGAGTTCCTCGGCGAAGCGCGTCGCCGGGATACCCCACGCCCGCGCGGGCATCTCGCCAGGAGCGAAATGAACCAGTTCGTCCTCGTACAACAGGATCCCGTCCTTTTTCAGCCCGGGCAGAAACTTATGAAATGCGTCGTTGGACATCACCACAAGCACGTCGAGGTCGCGGACATACGGATATCCGATCGGCCGGTCCGACAACATCAACTGCGCACTGCACGAACTGCCGCGAGCCTCGGGTCCGAACGACTGGATCATAACCGAATGGCCCTTGTCATAGATCGACGCCGCCTTGCCCAGGATCATTCCGCACAGGATCACGCCCTGGCCGCCGAGGCCGCCAATTCTAATCTCAGTTACCGCCATGTTTACCTCCCGACGAAGCGAAGCGCTCGCCAAGCGCCGCGCTGAGCTGAGCGTTCCTGACATCCGTCCAGCATGGCGCTTGCCGCTCGACGAATTTTCCGACCGATATCGGACACGCTGCCTTTAGCGCCACCTCACGGGTTTCGGCCCCGTTCTTCAGAACACTGTGTTCCTTGAAGTAACGGACTTGATCGACGCCGTCTCCAAGTTTGTTGCGGCGCAGATAGAGCGTCGGGCACGGACTGAGGATCTCGATGAAGGCAAACCCTTTGTGCTCGAGACCTTCCTTAATCGCCTTCACAAGCTGACGCACGTGGAAAACGGTCCACCTGGCGACATAGGTCGCGCCGGCAGCCTCGGCCAGTTGCGGCAGGTTGAGCGGTTCCTCGAAATTGCCGTAAGGCATCGTGCTCTGCGTGGACTTCAACGGCGTGGTCGGCGCCACCTGGCCACCGGTCATCCCGTATGTGTAGTTGTTGACGCAGACGACCAGCATGTCCTGGTTTCTTCGAGCCGCATGCAGGAAATGGTTGCCGCCGATCGCGAACAGGTCGCCGTCGCCCGAGAACACGATCACCTTCAGTTCCGGGTTCGACAAAAGCAGTCCGGTCGCGAACGGAATCGCCCGGCCGTGGGTCGTGTGGAAGGAATCCAGATCCATGTAACCGGCGACGCGCCCCGAACAGCCGATCCCGGACACGATCGAAACCTTGTCAAGGTCGAGTCCCGATGAATCGAGGGCCCGGCTGAGACAGTTGACGGCGGTTCCGATACCGCAACCCGGACACCATATGTGAGGCATCCGGTCCTTGCGCATAAGTTTCAGAACAGGGTTCTCTATCGGTGCGACGCGCGTCTCCTCGACCGTTTCGCCGGAGGTTTCACTGACCATGATTTCGTTCAAGTTCATGATCTGCCTCCATACTCAAGGCCGGCCTCGGAGGCGGCCTGCATGATGACTTCAAGGATGCGTTCAGGCTCGTGGACCGCGCCTCCGGCATGATCGACGCCGAACACGGGCACGCCGGACACGACGCGCCTGACCTCGCGCACCATCTGGCCGAGGTTCAGTTCGGGCACGACGATAGCCTTGGCGGTTCGCGCGAAACGCTCAATCACGCTGTCAGGGAACGGCCAGCAGACGACCAGCCTTGCAGATCCGACCTTCAGCCCGCGGGCGCGAGCCTCCTCGACCGCCTCATCCGCCACGCGGGAAGTGATCCCGTAGGAGATGACAATGATGTCGGCGTCGTCGCAGCCATCCTCGCGCACATCTACCATCTTGTCGGCGTTCTTCAGGATCTTGTCCGACAGACGGCGCACCAGTTTGTCCTGGGCCGCGCAGTTGAGCGCCGGATAACCGCGCTCGTCGTGAGTCAGACCGGTGATATGAATGTGATAGCCGTCGCCGGCCTTGACCATGTCCGGTACAAGGTCGGGACCTGGTTCATAGGGACGGTAGTCGGCCGGCGCCTTCTTTGTCCAGCGACGTTCGACCACTTCGATCTGGTCGGCGGGCGGAATCTCGACGCGCTCGACCATGTGGCCGACCGCCTCGTCCATCATGAAGAAAACCGGGCATCGCCATGTCTCGGCCATGTTGAATGCCTTGATCATCAGATCAAAACATTCCTGCGGCGAGGACGGGGCCAGGGCGATGATCTCGTAATCGCCGTGTGAACCCCACTTCACCTGCATCATGTCCGCCTGACCGGGCAGGGTCGGGAGACCGGTGGACGGGCCGCCGCGCTGAACATCGACGATGACGCACGGGACCTCGGTGATTACCGCCAGGCCGATATGCTCCATCATCAACGACAGTCCGGGCCCGGAGGTCACGGTCATGACCTTCCGGCCGCCCCAGGCGGCGCCGAGGATCGCGATCGAGGACGCGAGTTCGTCCTCCATCTGGATGAACATGCCACCGACGGTCGGAATTCGCGACGCGAAGCGCTCGACGATCTCGGTGGACGGCGTTATCGGGTAACCCGACACGAACCGGCAGCCGGCCGCCAGCGCACCCTCGCAGGCAGCATGGTCGCCATCTATGAAGTGAACACCGGTCAGGACGCCTTCAGGACTGGCTTTCACGATTTACCCCCCTGGGCATCGTCCCCGCTGCGGGAGGCAGGTTCGTCCCTTTCCGCCTTCAAGGCGTCGATATCCTTGTATCGCATTCCGAAGATCGCAAAGTCGGGGCAGAACTGGCCGCAGGTGTTGCAGCCCACGCACAGTTCGGGCCTGGCAAGCACCGGGTAGTGATACCCCTTGGCGTTGTAATTACGGGAAAAGCGAAGGCAGTCAGCGGGGCAGAACTCTATGCAATAGGCGCAGCCCTTGCAGATTTCAGCCTTTACGAAGACCGTTCCCTTGCCGACCCGCACATTAGCGCTATCGTCGACCAAGACGAACCTCCACATCATGAACACTAACGGGTCACCATGCGAAGCCCGGTCACCACAGGTTCACGGCCTTGGCTGGCCCCGAAGCAACTTAACCCTTTAGACATTTAAGTCAAGTATCTTGGAGCTTGCGCGGCAGGCTTTGAACAACCTTGCCACGATGTGGAAAATGCCGATTCATTGAAAAAGACCGCGATTTCTGTTACCTGTCTTTCCAGCTTCGGCGCGGAGGTTCACAGTGGGATTCCTATCCAGACTTTTTGGACGCGATGATGATAACGGTGGCGATGGAACGACGCCTGTCAAAAAGGTGTCGCCCCAGATCGCCAGGCTGATCAAAAAGGTGGAAAACAAGTACGGCCAGGCGCAGGACAGGCAGATCGCGATAGACCAGCTTGCGCAGGTCGGCACCGCCGAAGCCGCGGCGGGCCTGCTGAAACGATTCTCATTCCGAATCGAGCAGACCATCGGCGACGAGGAAGAAAAGCAGGCGGTGTGCAACCACCTGGTGGTCCTGGGACCGACCGCGGTCGAGCCAATTCTGGAGTACCTGCGCGAAGAAAACGCGCCATACTGGCCGACCAAGGCGTTGAGGCAGATCGTCGGCGACGACGCGACCGTGACTTACCTGCTGGACATCATCCGAAACATGGACGCGATCTTCGACCGGGACATCAACAGGAAGATCGAACTGGTTTCGAACCTGTGCGAATTCGATCATCCGGACGTGGTTGCCGCCCTGTTCGAATTCGCCCGTGACGAAAACGAAGAGATCCGCGTGCGGACGGTCGAGGCGATGGCCCGAATCGGCAACGAGGAACTCTGCGAGGTAATGGTCGACCGACTGATGGAAGACAGCGAGACCAGGCGCATGAAGCTGGCCATCCTGAACCTGCTTGTCGACAGAAAGTGGAAGGTCAAATCCAGGAAAGAGGAAATTCGCAAGATCCTGCCCGAGGCATACTGGATCGACGACGTGGGCACCATCAGGTCCAGATAGATCTTTCAGCGAACCCTTGCCGCTCCCTCGGCCGCCTTCATCACGGAAGAATCGATCGCGCCCCTGACCTGAGCCGAATTCAATTTTGAATCACCCTCGACCAGTACCGCGAACGACATGGCACGACCATCGGGCAGATCAACCCATCCTGCCAGCGAAATCGCCACGTCGAGCGTTCCCGTCTTGGCGTGTACCCTGCCTTTGTACGTCTCGCCACGGAAGCGCCCCTGAAGCGTGCCGTCAACGCCGCCGACCGGAAGCGCCCTGGCAATCACGGGTCTGACGTCCTTACTGCCAAGAATCCAGTCGACCAGCGCGACTGTCGCGGCAGCGCTGACCTTGTTGGCTCCGTACAGCCCGGATCCATTGGTGAACCTGCACGACCCCTCGGGGACCTTCACATCCTCGTTCAAAAATCCCATCAACGCGGCCGCGCCTTCCCCGAAACCAACCTGACCGCGCGCGGCTCTTGCCCCGACAAGACGCAGGACGCTCTCGGCGACCGGATTGATGCTGTCCTTGAGCATGGGGACGAGGATGTCGGCCAACCTGGGCGACATGACGAAGCAGATGCGCTCGGCGCCGACCGGGACGTTGCCGCGGACGGGCACCGCGGCCTTCACCGACACGCCGCGCTTCTTCAGGGAGTCGATAAATGCCGAGGCGGCGTTCCAAGCCGGATTGTCGACCCGGAAGGTTCTGCCCACTGCCTTTGCGGGGTTGCTGCGTCCACTGATCGTGACCACCAGCCGCCCGTCCTTGTCCGTCGAAGTCGTCATGCGCAACGGATCACGACGACGCTGCGCCACGCCCTCCTTGCCGGACGACGAGGCACGCGCGCTGTTGACGACCCTGACGTAGTCCGAGGAAGGGGTCACCTTGACAGCCGGGGTCTCGCCCGGCGCGGCCTTGCCAACCGAGACCGCCACGGCGTTGCGGTTAACCTGCAGACCGGCCACCGACGCCCGGTATGCCGACGACGTATCCTTCTGTCCATACGCTGGGGGCAGGTCCGAACGATCGAACGGTCCGGTCGAAAACACCAGCCTGGAAAACGGCCCCTTCGAGACGCCGGCCACGCAGGAAGCAAGCTGGTCAAGTTCCCGGACCGTCAATTCCGGGTCGCCCGATCCCTCGACATACAGGGTCCCGTCGCCAGCCGTGAACACCGAGGTTCTGAAGCGGCGATCAGGACCGATCCGATCGGTCGCGATCGCGGCGGTGAACAGCTTTGTGACCGACGCGGGGTTCAAAAGAAGATCCGGATTGAGCGTGGCGATCGGCTTGCCGTCTACCGAAAAATAGGCGCCGACGCGCATTCCTGACGCCTGCAGCGCCTCAAGCGCGGGCAGTGTCTGCTGCGCCAGCGCCGGAAACGACACGACCGAGACAATCAACGACAGCAGGATTTGTGGGCGCAACAGATTCATTAGCTTCATTCTTCAGGGTCGTAGACACAACGGAAACCGATGGTGGGAGAGCCTTCGGCCTTGCTCTGCTGACGGCCACGATAGGCTACCGCTATCTCACACGTGTGGCCTTCGTCCGTGACGTAATTTCCGCCCTTGATCACGCGCTCGCCGACGCTCGAAGGGTCGACAAGCGAATCCATCTGAACCGGTTCGGAATACGCGATACAGATCGGCAGGCCCAGGGTGCCGGACTGGTCCTCGCACTGCACGAAGCAGTCGGGGTTCGTTTCGCAGTCAGAACATATCGTGTAACAGTCCGCCTTGCATGCCTCATCCGTCGGGTCGCACTTCCAGCAATCGCACAGCACCGGGAGGTCCTGGGCGCACGTCACGTTTTCGAAATAGCGTCCCATCGTCCACTCGCTGACGTTTCCGGCCAGGTCGTAGACCCTGGGACCGCCGGCAACCTCGGTGACAAAATCGTCGGCGGAAGTCCCGACGGCCACCGGACGCGCGACGCTGGTGCAGTACTTCACGTTGACCTTGGCCGGCTTCGTGCCACACGTGCGGATCCTGGCGTAATTGACCAGATCCGACGGAACGAAACGCTTGGGGAACTCAACGGTGGAAGGACCGCCGGCCACACGCTCCCACTCGAACTCGGTCGGGAGTCGACCTCCGACGAAGTCGCAGTACTTCTGGGCCATGTCCATCGTCACCCAGATGACCGGGTAATTGTCGAAGACAGGATTGCCGTAATAGATCTCACCGTTGACGAAGTTGTCCCATTCGGGAAGGTCGCAGTTTCCCATCTGGACGCAGTAGTCGTACTGCTTGTTGGTGACCTCGTGCGCGTCGATCAGGAAATCCGGGATCACCACGTCGACCGTCGGCCACATCTTGGGCAGTCCGGTCCAGGAAGCGCTGCAGGTGCGTTCAGGCACATCGGCATCGAAACACATCGTCTCGGTGCCGAACGAGAATACGCCTCCGGTGATCGGCACCCTGTCGGTCGGCGGCGGAGGGTCGATTCCGACCACGCAGCCGGTTGCGACAATCAGTACAAAGGCCGTCGTGAAAGCAACAAGTCGCATCATCATCCCCCTAAAACGTCGCAACCGCGCCGATACCGACCGAATCCTGCCCGAAGGCCGGAACGATCGTCACCGATGGCTTGACCTGTTCAATTCGGTCTTCCGGTTTGATTTCGAGCGGCTTCCGGGCGACTTCCCAGATCAGGAGTCCCAGCCCCAGGGCCGCCAGCCCCGCGCCCACGCCATAACCGGCGTAGACCATCGACTTGTAGGTCTCGAATGGAGGCGCGTCGACCGCGTTCGGGGCAACGACGTTGTACATTCCTTTGTCCTTGTATCCCTCGTTGATGTAATACCGTCCCCACGCGGAAGCTCCGACCACGCCCGCGCCGATGATCATCGACGTGATTCCCAGCGAGCCGCGCCAGGAGAAGGTCTTGCGCGCCAGATGGATGCTGACCGCGACGTCGCTGACCTGGTCGGCCATGACCTCGACTATGGCTGCGTACTGCGTGTAGTCGTCCTTCTCGACCATCACCTGATGACGTCCCGGTTTCGCCTCGAAAGGCTGCAGCATCGGGGTCACGCCGACAACGTTGCCGTCGATGTGAATCCTGGCGCCGCGCACGTTGGCAGTGACCAGGATTCCGCCGCTGATCCTTTCCTGTGTCATCGAGAACGTGAACCGCGACGGATCGCGCGACCGGATTTCGAAGTCGCGCTCGATGGGCTGGTAGCCCTCCATCCGAATCAACAGGGTGTGCTTGCCCTCGACCAGGTGAATCACCATCGGGGTCTGTCCATTCAGGACATCCGCGCCGTCGATGTAGACCTCGGCGCCACGCGGGTCGGAATCGATAGTGACCTCGGGCAGGGCCAGGTAAGACTTTTCGGCCAGCAACGCTATCGTCTGTTCCGTGTCCTTCTGATCCGGAGCAGGAGCGCCGGTCTGTTCCTGATGAAGCCTGAGATACTCGCGATAGGCATCCGCGGCCTTGTCGTACTCGGCCTCTTTTTCGTAAGCCTTGGCAAGATTGAAGTAGATGACGGGATGCCTGTAGAGTTCAAGAGCGGCCCTGAACTTCACGATGGCCTTGGCGTACTGTCCTTCGGCATAGAAGGCGCTGCCCTCGCCTGCCAGGTCGCGGGCGCGGGAGATATCGTCGTCGGAGGGACCCTGGTCGCCGGCAACGGCGCCTTCTGCCGCAGGCGTTTCCGTCTGGGGAGGCTGCTCGGCAGGCGGGGACGCGGAATCCGCGTCTTCCGGCGCCGCGACTGGAACATCGACATCGACGGCGGGGACTGGCTGGTCGGGCTCAGACTCCTGGGCGGATACTTGAGCGGCTACGCAGACAGACGCAGCGACAACCAGAAACCCCGCGAAATATCGAATCTTCATCTTCACAACCCCCGAAGGTCCATTCGAGTTGGATACGCCCAATTCTAGGAGGCTGAGGGTGCCGGTGTCAATTTGGGCGCGATAATTGCAGTCGTGTTGCATAATCGAGCGTGGAAACGCCTGGGGGTACAGCTTGAAGTATAGAACGCTTGGCTCGACCGGTTTCGAGGTCTCGGTGGTTTCGTTTGGAACGTGGACGATCGGCGGGGCCGACTGGGGACGTGTTGACGACAGGGACTCTATAAAAGCGATGAGGCGGGCATTCGAACTGGGTGTAAACCTGTTCGACACGGCCCCGATATACGGTAACGGACACGCCGAGACGCTGGTCGGGCAGGCGCTGGCCGACGTCCGCGACCAGGTGTTCATCGCGACAAAATGCGGTCCCTGGGAAGACGAACAGGGCCGCTTGCGCCTGGATCTGTCGCCGGATGGGATCAGGGGTCAGGTGGAAGCCAGCCTGCGAAGACTTGGCACGGACAGGATTGACCTGCTTCAGGTTCACTGGAACGACACCATGTGGCCGATAGACGAAACGATGCGCACACTGTCCGATCTCGTTCTGACCGGCAAGGTCAGGGCGTTCGGCGTCTCGAATTTCAACCCGGCCGAACTTGAACAGGCGGTCGCCGGTGGATGCGCGACACTTCAGTCGCCGTACAGTCTGCTGAACATCGATGTCGAACGCGAATTGCTTCCCGCTTGTGTCAGGCACGGCCTGGGCTTTCTGGCGTACGAACCGCTCGGGCGCGGATTGCTGGGCGGCAGGTACACCGCCGCTACCAGGTTCGAACCATCGGATATCAGATCCAGCGACCCAAGGTTCCGGGGACGGGAGTTCCTGGATAACCTGGGCAGGGTCGAGGCCCTCAGGAGCGCGGTCCAGATGCACGGCATGGATACAGCTACGGCTGCCATCGCCTGGGTCTGTGGACAGAGCGGGGTCACAACGGCGATCTGCGGCGCCAGAAACGCGACTCAGGCCGCCGCTAACGCGCGGGCCGGAGACGTGCTGATGGCTCCCGGTCTGACAGCGAAGCTGGGAAAGATATTTTCCTGAATCAACGGTGTTCGGATTCCGATTCCCCGGAACCGGCGTCAGGTTCACCCCCGCGCCCGCGTCCGGCGCGCCTGACCAGCATCCAGGTTCCCTCGATCGGGCCCATCAGCAGATAGGTCATCACCAGAATCGCAAGCACATAGCTTGTCTTGAAGCGGATCGCCAGGAAGATAAGCGTGGCCGCGGCGAGAACGATGAGCACCCTGAGCCACAGTCCGATGCGCACATGCTTGAAGTTACGGTACGGAACGTTGCTGATCATCAGAAAACTGGTCGCGAGCATCACGAACGACATCAGGCCGATCTTGTCGGCGCCGTTCACGTTGAGATCCTGCATCGACCAGATGATGGTAACCACGACGGCGGCACCGCCCGGGATCGGCAGACCTTGAAAATAGTTGGCCCTGCGTCCCTTCCCGGACGACGTCACGTTGAACCTTGCGAGTCGCATGATGCCGCACGCGACATACACGAAAACGATGAGCAGGCCTGGAAATCCGCGTCCATCGCCGATGGACTTCAACGAAAAGGCCCAGGCAAGCAGCGCCGGCGCCACGCCGAACGATATGGCATCCGCAAGGGAGTCGAGTTGTATCCCGAACCTGGTCGCGGTGCCGGTCATACGCGCGACACGGCCATCAAAGGAATCTGCCACCATGGCCAGCAGGATGCAGATAGCCGCTCCGGTGAAGTCGGATTCCCCGCCCATCATCGTCAGCGTCATCGCCACCAATCCGAACAGCACGCTGGCCAGCGTGAACAGGTTCGGGAGTATGTATTTGGCATTTCTCAGGTCCATACGGGCGAATTGTAACACAAGGAATGCGGGTCGCGACGCAAATCGGCAATGTTCGACGCGTTGCGCTAATCTATCGATCTATCGGCCAGAAGTTGAGGTTCTGTGGTGCAAGTCCAGGGATGCGCTCGGGCGCGGTGAACATGCCTGCGCCGTCCGAACTGAACGTGATGCTCTCGCCCTGAATCTCGAACACCGGCTCCCTGACGAAATTCGGGAGCGGGCAGGACGGTGCCGACAGCATGTCCCGAACGGACATTCCCGCGGTCCTGAAAAACAGAAGGCCGTTGTTCCGATCACCGGCCGGTGTCTCCTCTCCAGCATAATTTCTGATGGCCAGCATAGTGCCGTCCGGCGACATGTCCGCGCCGGTCGCCAGGCCGATTGGAACCTGGGCTATCAACGCCGCCCGCAGTCTGGTTCCCTTTGGAGTGCCTGCCATGGCCGATGCGCTCACGCGGTAGACCCCGGCAGTCCGCAGCTTCTGTTCCTTGGCGACGAAGTACATGTCGCCGGTCCATCTGTCCACGAAGAAGGCCTCACAGTCATGTCTGCCGTCGACGTATACGACATCGAAGTAAACGACATCCTTTATGTCGCCGGCCACCAGGGTTTCCGGTTCGCGGATCACGAAGACCCGAACGAATTTTCTGGCGTGAGCGTTGTCTCCGGCGTCGGCTATGAATATCGCGTCGCCGCCAAAGCCGGCGAACGGACCGATCGAAATGTCCTCCCAGTCCACGGCCGGCAACACGCGCCCCGGACCACGACTGGGCCATCCTACCATGTCACGGTTGACGGTGAACTCGACCGAGTCGAGCTCCATGTCCTTGCCTGGAAATGGATCCGGGACCGGGATCGCCACGATCCTTGCAATGTCCCCCGAGTCGTTGTGACCCCACAGCACTCCCGGATGCCTGATGCTGGCCGCAAGCCCGACACCTCGTTGAGCGGGGTCGAATCCAGGACACCGGCCGAAAAGCGGGAGTCGAAAGCTGGACAAAGCACCGGTGGCTCCACAACGTCACCCGCATCGACGTCGACGGTTGCGTCCAGCGACACGTCACCAAACGACGCGTCGTCAAAACAGATATCGCCACAGGATGTGTCGGGAACCGAATCCGCACCCTCGACATCATCAAGGGCAAGGTCCGTCGGCGGCACATCGACGCGGGTGTCCGGCCAGGCATCGACCATCGTGTCCGCCGAGTCGCCGGGGCCTCCGCCGCATCCGCCGGAAACGGGAAGGAAGCAGACGACAAACGCAATCACCCATATGGATGCCGCAGAAAATCGGAACATCGTCCACACCATCATGCAGGCTCGTCAGGGTTCCATGACTGAGTGAACGGATCCACCCGACGAAGCGAAAGATTGTTGAAAGCGAATCTGAGCTTGCGAACCGTGCCCATGTCGTTCGCCTGTGTCTCGTGAAGCCTGGTCGCATAGACCATGAAATCGACACAGGACATCACGTCCGTGGCCTTTACGGTGGCGTCAAAGACCTCGGACACGGGCCCCGGGTCGGCAGCGCCGGCCAGTCTGAGAAGCCAGAAACGGTTCAAAAGGAAATAGGTTCTCTCGACTTTGTGAGGCGCTTCGCCTGCGAAGGCCGGATCTGCCGCAAGCCTGACCGCGTTGAACGCCAGGCGCGAGGTAAGCTGATGCTCCGGATGACCTGTCGCGCCGTAGGTCGGCTCGAATGTCAGGACCAGGTCCGGCTTGAAAGAGCGGATCTGGCCGACCAGGTAGTTCATCGGGTCGCGGTGTTCCTTCCACATGCCGTGAAGGACGTGGCGCTTCGGGAAGGATTCCACCGGAAGCGGGGCGTTGAAATAGCTTTCCATGGCCAGTCCGCCGCGGTACAAGTCGGCGACCTTTTGCATCTCGCCCGCCCTGACGGTCGCGAGGTCGGGCTCGCACCCCTGGGGCCGACAGCACTCGCCACCGTCGCCACGGGTCATCAGCACAAACTGGAGGGGATTGCCGTAATGGATCGAGGCTCTGGCCAGGATGGACCCGGAGAAGCACTCATCATCGGGGTGAGCGGCGATCCACATGACGCGGGCGCCCTCGGACATGAACGCGTCGAGCCCTTTCGATTCGGGCTGGCCATCGGCGCCCAGCTGCGGACGCCCGCAGGCGACCGTGGAAGACAGAAGCGTCGGGGCCACGGCAACCGCCGCGCCGGCCATCAATCCCTTACTGATGAAAGACCTGCGATCCATGAAGCCCCCCTGTTTGCTCAAATGCTCTTCACCATATGCTCGACAACGATCTTGACCCCGATCGCAACCAGCACGACGCCGCCGACGATCTCCATCCTGGTGCCGAAAGCGCACCCCAGTCTGCGGCCGGAAACAAGACCGACTGCCGTGAAGGCCGCACAGACCACGCCGATGATTATCGCCGGAACGACGATCGGCGACCTGGTCAGTCCGAAGGATACTCCAACGGCAAGGGCGTCTATGCTGGTCGCGATCGCCAGCATCAACAGGACCAGTCCCCTGGTCGGGTCACGACGCGGGCCGGTTTCGCACGCATCTCCCCGAACGCCTTCGTAGATCATTTTCGCGCCGATGCCCGCGAGAAGCGCCATCGCAATCCAGTGATCGAATCCGGCCAGAGCGCCGGCAAGGGTTCTGCCGCCGAACCAGCCAATCACCGGCATCACAGCCTGAAAGAGGCCGAACGCCCCTGCCATCCGTATTATCTGGGCGGGCCGGGCCCTGTCCTTCAGGCCGCATCCGGTCCCGAGCGAAACCGCGAAAGCGTCCATTGCGAGCCCGATGGCGATGAGCAGGACCGTCACGTACCACATTCGAATCCACCCCGGAGAGACGGCGACGAGAACCGGGGTCATTGTCGTTTCCATGTGTTGACAGGTCAAGGCCTTCGGCAGGATCAGGGTCAGGCGTAGGGGCGAATGACAATTCGCCCTTCTGCGACAGGGTCAGGATCAGGGTCAGGATCAGGGGCAGGATCAGGGTCAGGTTCCGGTGTAGGGGCGAATCACATTCGCCCTTCTGCGACAGGGTCAGGATCAGGGACAAAATCCGGTGTAGGGGCGAATCACATTCGCCCTTCTGCGACATGGGCAGGATCAGGAACAGGATCAGGGGCAGGATCAGGGGCAGGATCAGGGTCAGGTTCCGGTGTAGGGGCGAATCACATTCGCCCTTCTGCGACATGGGCAGGATCAGGAACAGGATCAGGGGCAGGATCAGGGTCAGGGACAGGTTACGGATCGGGGATGGGCGGGTCGCCGGCCAGGAACATGTCGCCCTCGTCGATCTCGACGCCGATGGCGTCGGGATCAACCGCGTCAGGATCGACGGCGTCCGGAGCGAGGACGTCATCCGGGGCCACGTCGTCCGTGGCATCAACCGTGTCTGGCGGAACCGGAGTATCCTGCTCGGCGTCGACGTCCGGGGTGTCCCAGCCGCCAACATCATAGGGCGCGACGCCCATCAATTCCGGAAATCCATAATCTGGAGGAACGTCGACCTTGACCTCGGGTTGGACATAGATGTCGGACATCACGTCGACAACACCCATCACGTCGGGTACCTCGAGCACATCCCCCTCGACGACGTCGAGGTCCACAATACCGGTGGTGTCGGATCCGCAGCCGGTCGACCCGCCGATGATGGCGGCGCCCGATCCGGCCAGGACGGACCATTTTCCGGCCTTCAAGGCCAGCTCAAAAATGCTGGGGTACTTGCGATCACCCATTTCACACCTGAAAGGTTTGTGAACCAACCAATCGTACAGATTATCGTACAGATTAAAAGGACACTATTCAACGGAGCAGATGGACTGACGGTTGGGGACAAAACAGTATCAGTCGACGTCCTCGACGACATCGGCCACCGGCTCGATACCGGCCGCTCGCGCCACGTTCCACGAACCCGCGTCCCGATCCCACGTCAGGTCATATCTGGAGTCGGCGTCATCGTCGGGGAACGCGGCCAGGATCGCGGCCGCCGAGTCCGTGGTGGGCATAGCGGGCGCCGCGGCTGGCGCCTGATATCCTTCACAAGTCAGACTGGTGACGCACGAACAGCGATTCTGAACCCTGCATTCACCACCTGTCGTATCCAGGACAAGCATGTCGGGGTCGGCTGCATCACCGGTCGTCCAGGCCGTCGACCACCCGGAAAGGCCCGAGTCGTCGTTCCTGCCATCCCTGGTTATCCCGACTCCGACCATCCTGCCTGACCAGACGCGTTCAACCCCGAACGCGGCCCGCGCGACATCGTCCAGAAGTTCAAGCGCCTCGACTGCCGTGACATTTCCAACCAGCGGATGAAGATAGCATCGGTCGACCAGGCCGGGCCGATCCGGGTCGGCGCACTTCACGGGCTCGACGACCCCCTCCCCCAGCGCGTCAAATGGCACGTCACCCAGACTGGAACTGCAGGACACATGTGAAAAAGACAACGCCGCGATCATCGGCAGCA
>Ga0209606_1001639_pt1 | contig 27139 bp, 25 predicted proteins | sample AD_UKC057_MetaG_FD_184412 | JGI IMG/M metagenome (GOLD analysis project Ga0209606, IMG submission 184412) | Active sludge microbial communities of municipal wastewater-treating anaerobic digesters from USA - AD_UKC057_MetaG (SPAdes) (version 2) | ecosystem: Engineered > Bioreactor > Anaerobic >...
TGACTATCTATATCTTTTGCTTTTCGTAGCCTTGTTTTTAGCAATTTTCCATAGCTTCTTTTTTCAGAGCCAGACCTTTTATGAGCGAGATTCAACTTTACTGGAAATACCGCTTAGAATGCATGCTGTTCAGCTTCTTGAGGAAGGAAATTTTGCCCTCTGGACAGATTCACACGGCCAGGGCCAGCCTTTCCTGGCTAATATGAAAACCGCTGTCTTTTATCCAACCACCTGGCTTTATCTATTTCTTCCATTTTTTGTGGCCTTTAAAATTCATTATTTGATTCATCCCATCATTGGCTGGTTAGGCATGTATTTGCTCGGGAAATCTTATGGGCTTTCCAGGAGGGCTTCTTTTCTGGCCAGCAGTCTTTTCTTTTTTAGCGGGATGTATCTTTCTTCTTTTGAGTTTTATAACCATATTGCAGCTATAGCCTGGATGATGTGGGCCCTTTTCCTGGCCAGGCTAAGTAGGCCCATAAAGTCCTCAACCTTCCTTTTTAATATTCTGGTTTGGGCTCTTTTGATCCTGTCCGGGGCACCTGAGTTTATAATAATAGCAGGGATTCTGGTTCTTACCCAGGCTTTTATCACTGGGGAAAGATTCAAGAGCTACATATTAAAACTATTTGCGGCATTTTTTCTAGCGGCCCTGATTTGTGCGGTCCAATTAATCCCTTCTTTTGAGATGCTTTCTCAGGCCGAACGTTCACCACAATCTGTACTCTGGCCACTGGAACTCATCCAGCTCAACAATCTGACTTTTCATGGGATTTTCGGTGATGACCGGCAACCAGGGCATAACCTTTTCTGGGGCGGCCATCTTTTTAACACCTGGTATCCGCTTTATTATAGTTTATACATCGGCTTTGGCGCTTTGCTCCTTTCCTTAGTATCACTTTTTCGCCTGAAAGATAGAAGGATAAAACTGTGGCTAATAGTAGGAGTATTATTCTTCTTAATGTCTTGCGGTAAATATTCACCTTTCTTTTTTATTTATCAACACATACCAGTTCTGTCTTCTATAAGATTTCCGGTAAAATTTTTTATCGGCTCGATATTTTGCCTGAGTCTAATGGCTGGCTATGGCCTGGATTGGCTTCGCGAGAATGACTTGCCTTCCGCCTTTAAAAAAGTCCTGGCGACGTTTTCGATTTTATCGCTGCTTGGCTATATGGTTTTTAAGGGGAAAATTATTTCGGTGCTGAGCCAGTTATTCGTCATGGAGAACCCGGGTCTAAAACAAGCCCTTTATGGCTCAATTCTATACGGATTGATTATTCTTGCTTTCTATGCTGTCTATTTTATTGTTTTAGATAAATTCAATAGGGGTCGGGCTTCTTTCATAGCGGTTTTAATAGCTATTTGCCTTATTGATCCTGTTTATCACAATCGGTACATTAACCCAACCGTAGAGGAGTCTTTTTTTCAGCCTCCAGCAATTTTAAATGAAATAAAGACACCGGTTAGCCTTTATCGGGGAGAAATGCTGCCCTTTGTTTTAGGAGTAGAGGAAACACCAAAACTCAGGATCATGTCATTTTATCGCCAGACCCTTTTCCCTTATTCCGGGCTGCCTTATGGTGTTCGTTATGTATTTAACCCCGGCTTTATGGCTACCTACCCTCATAAACAGGAAGAACTAACAAAGAGCATAAAAAGCCTCAAACAGGGAGAGCAGATAAAGATTCTTAAATATCTGGGGTGTCAGTATTATATTGGCAATAAACCGTTTTTCTCTATGGAGAAATCGAAGAAAATTGTAGCTGAGGGCTTTACTCAATATCTGGAGAAAATAGCTGACGAGCCAGCGAGGCCGACAGTGGTCTACGATTTTGTGCGAGCTGAAACAGAGCAGGAGAGGCTTGATATTTTTACCAGTGCCGAATTTGATCCGCAAAAAACCGTGATTATCGGGCAAGGTATCAAACTCCCAGAAAAAATAGGTGAAGAGATTCACGGTGCACAGAGGAAAGATTATTCTCTTGATATTCTGGAAGAAAAAGCGGGCTATGGCCGGTATAAAATAAATCTTCCGGCGGCTGGTCTGGCCATTTTCCCCAGCAACTGGGCGAAAGGCTGGAAAGCGTGGATAGATGGGAAAAGAGTTGACGTTTTTGAGGCCAACCTTTTTTCTAAAGGGCTGGCTGTGCCGCCAGGAGAGCATCTCGTGAGGCTAAGGTACTGGCCGGATAGTTTTATTCTAGGTTGTATTATTGGCTTGCTTTCTCTATTTTCGGTCATTGTTGTTTGGTCATATTTTTATGCTAAGAAAAAGATTCACGGATGATGCAGTTTCTCTTAGCTTTGCGCAGCTTAGCGACTGAAAAAGCAATTAGGATGTAAAAAAGATACTGGGAACACAACAATTTCCATCGATTCATGTCAGACACTTTTAACAGCGAATATAGGTTTTGGTAAAAGTCTCCGGACTAATACTGCCTGAATAACTGTCCCCAATCGGTTTTAAGGATTTGTTTAGTCCTTCGGCGGCCGATAAATGGATGCCACATATAGTCATGGAAAATGACCGAGGCGATATAAGACCAGGGGGTGATGAAAGAACGCAGCAGGACTTTCTCTAAAGGTTTGAGCGGGCCCCAGTAGATTAGCTTCTGACCTTTGCTGGCTAAGGTGTTTTTGTCTTTTTGAAAATGAAAATTAACTTCTGAAATGTCTTCACCAACTATGTCTATTTCTTTAGGATCCCCACAGCCAAGGCCAGCCTCGTGAGCCAGACGGATAAACTTGAGATCGAGCGGCTCGAAGCCCATCATTTTGGCGGCAATGGCATCAATGGCCACCTGGTCAGCTGAGGCGAGAATATAATTGGTGATGTGAGGGATCATGCATCTTGGCCCGGGGCCATCACCGGCAATTGTGCCGTCTGTAACAGCGAAGAGGCCGGGGTGAATTTCTTTTTGAATAGTCAGGAGATCAACCAGGGTTTCATGGATGACCGAATGGGTGTAATGACGTTTTTCGTTGAGCAGCCCGCCGAAGGCGTTTTTCATGGCGCCGGTCATGGTGGTAAAGACGTGAGTTTTCATCGTCGGGAGGTGAATAATGCTGCTACCCAAAAAGCACTTCGGGATTTTTATGCCCTCAGGGAAAATATCGTAGAGCACCCGGATCTTGCCTTTTGGCTCATAAGGGATCCACTCTTCATTTTCGTAGAGGTGGATATTGCGCAGGCCATATTTTTGAACAACAGGAAGCTGTTTGTTATTGCGCTCGCCGCGTTTAGCCGAGACAACTACGGTCCGGTTGTGGCAGGCATAGAGATTCTCACGCGGGTAGCCATCATCGAGGAGAGTTTTGATCACGCCCTCGAGCTGCCAGGGAGGGGTAGAACAGGCCGGATAATAGAAGTGCCAGGAGATGTTGATTTTGAGGCCAATCTGGGTGTCTTTCGGAATGTAGCTTTGATAGTCGGCCAGGTGCATCAGACGGGCATAGTCTTCAAGGACGGTGGCAGGCGAAGTTTTAATCACGGCCACTTTGGAGCGTGCCATTCTGTTCTTCCTCCAGGTAAAAGGCTAATTATAAGCCAGTTTCAAATAAATTCTAAATCATCTGAAATACAAAATCACAGCGACTGAGATTATCCAGAGAATTATATCAAAGAGGAGCGGTTTATCCTTGATGACCAGTTCCTCTGGCGTGCTACCCTGATTCTTCTGGTGGACCAGGTACAAATAACGGAATATGCCATAAAGGACAAAGGGGGTCGTCAATATCAGGTTGCGTGTCTGGAATTTGGCGATTGTTTCTTCCGACACGGTATAAAGGCAGTAGGCAATCAGGGTAGAAGCGGTAACCACTGATATCATCTGGTCGAGAAGATAAGGGCTGTATTCATTGAGGACGGGGCGATGGGCAGCCGCCTCGCCGGGTAGGAGGAAGTATTCGTGCCGCCTCTTGGTCATGCTCAGGAAGAGGGCGAGGAGAGTCGTGCAGATGAGGAGCCAGGATGAGATAGCCACCCGGATAGCTACGGCTCCGGCAATGACACGGAGCAAAAAGCCGGCGGCGACCACAAAGATGTCGATGATGACCACATGCTTGAGCCAGGGAGAATATAGCAACTGAAGAATGATGTAGCCAAGAATTATCAGAAGAAAAGGCAGGTTAAGGGTGAAGGCGAGGGCGAGGCCAGCCAGACCGGAAATAATCAGGGTAATGATGGCGGTCTGCTTCTTGAGGCGGCCAGAGGCGAGAGGGCGATTGCTCTTTATGGGGTGGCGGCGGTCTTCCTCAATATCGAAAAGGTCGTTTAAGGTATAAAGGGCACCTGAGACGAGGCAAAAGCTGAGGAAGGCCTGGATCGCGGCGAGGACGGCGGGGGGATTTAAAAACTGGACAGAGAAAACAAGGGGAGCGAAGACAAACAGGTTTTTAATCCACTGCTTGGGGCGGAGTGTCTTAATAATCTCGCTGGCTGCCATGGTTTAAGGGGCTTTTCAAGAGCTTTTATGGGCTTTTAGGGCTTTTCATCACTGCACGGAACCCTTCTAAACCCTTACAGAACTCTTTCAGCCGCCTTTCAACTATTTATTTTATTATCCTTTATTATCATTTTTCTGGGCGAATATTCAACAAAAAAAATTGACAGGCGCCACGGAAAGTGGGAACACATTCTATATTTCCTATTTTTCTGGTAAAAAGCTAAGGGAGGCTTAAAATAAAGGTGATGCTATAAAAGCCAAGTGCTTATTATTGAAGCAAGAGGAAAAGCTGTTTTTATTTTGTCTAGATATACACTGCCGCAATTGAGGCAAATAATTTCCTTAAAATCCTTTAGAAATACTTCGGCCTTTTCGCCGTTTCTATCCCTCCATATTCGCTTCTGCTGTGTCTGGTTTTTTAGAGATTCCTCGCTGATTGCACGTAGTCCAACCTGACAGGGATATAATCTGGTAAATTGGGTACGATCTCAGTTATTTTTTTCACTAAAACTGGAATAAACAGAATGACTTTGCTAACAACGTTTCATTTTTTCTTAAAAAGGCTTCCTTTGAGTTCGGTTAAAAATTTGCCTGATTTTTGGTGGATCCAGTAATCAGCTGGACCCCAATAAGTTGTCGGTGATCCAAAGGCAAAAAAGCTCAAGCCCGTCGCCAGGGTTATAGCCATGCTTTTTCTGTTTCTCAGGGCGTCTAAAGCCCTTGGCACCCATCTCTTTACATAGGCATCACTTTGAGCCTCAGCCTTGGCCAAAATTTCCTCTTCCTTTGATAGTAGAAGTTGCGTTGAAGGCTCATCAAAAATTACCATAATCCAGTTATAATCAAGGCGCTCTGGGTCAGGCCTGACAATAAGTCCCGTTTCCTTCAAAATAAATGTATCGTCTTTATCAATAAGTCCTGCCTTAATGAGCGCACCCCAACTCCAGTATCTTTTTTTAGTTCTAATAGTTCCAATCTGGTCTTCGGCAATGACATAATATTCCGATTTTGATGTCCCTCTGAATCGGGCCAATCTTAGGCCGCGTATTTGCTGCCTTAAGTCCGAATCCAGGGCTGCCCTGATCGCTTCCGCCTTGAAACCTGTCCCTATTAAGACGCCAATCGGCTGGTCAAGAATGTCATCAATAGTGGTTTCATCAACACCCTTGAGGCTTAATCTTAAGGCCCAGTCTCTAACCTGTTTTCTGGCACTGGAGTTAGGTTGCCAGTTTTTAAGATAGTGGATAAGTTGCTCGACGGCAGCTACATCTATTTCTCCATTTTTTAGCTCGAAAATGCGAAGTTCAAAGCCACTATCTTCACGTGGCGCGAGACCAATAACGTCTATCCGCCCCATGCCAGCCTGATCTGATTTGATTATGACTTGAGCTCTCACCAGTGGTTCATTACTTTGAGCATCAGCGACAGAACAGCCGATAACAGACGGATTGTTCATAAGAAAGGATTCCATGTCCCGTTCGGATGAGAACCCCTCAATATGACCAATTTTTTCTGATAATACCCGCCAAATTTCAGATCGTGTATCGTCTGGCATGACTTAAACCTCCTTTAGGATTTTGGGTGTCGGAGGACGGTGGACAGTTAACGAAAGGGATTTTTTTAGGCCGTCCCAGGCCAGTGGGCTCCAGCTTAAGACTTGCCTTATCATAAAGAAACATATTGATAGCGGCGAACAGCAGTTTCTGCTGTGTTGCGAACCCAAGAGAGTTTTAACCACAGTTCCCCGTCACTTCATTGATAAATAAGGATAACTCTTTAACAGAATGAAAGTCAAAAGGAAAAAAGGGAGCGAAAGAAGGGTGTGGGGAGGCGAAAAAGGAGTGCCGAAAATGGAGACGCAGTTTATATTTTCGTAATTTTCGGTCGGAAAGCTAGTTTAGTTTATAATAAATGTGGTTTTATAAGGTCCGGGCACGTGTTCTGATGGAAGCAGGCGATTTGGTGATGATCATTAAAACGTGATCATGGGCACTGACGTCACGAATCATCACGTTATGAAAGCAGCAAGCGGCAAGGAGCAAGGAGCGATAGTATGATTACCAGTAGTTTCATTTTCATTCCGGGAATCGGCGAAAAGACGGAAGAACGTTTGTGGAAAAGTGGCATTTTAACCTGGGATGATTTTAAAAAGGCTGATGTCCCTTTTCTGAATGAAACTAAAAAAAGAACCATTGAAGGTTACCTGAAGCTGGGGAGAGACGCCCTTGATAGAAAGGATTCCTCATTTTTTGCCGAGAATTTACCGCAAGAAGAATACTGGAGATTATATAAAGATTTCCGCGACGAGACTTTATTTCTCGATATAGAGACTACAGGTTTATCACGATACTATGATGTGATAACCCTCATAGGCACGTCTGATGGCCATAATATCAAGATTTTTTTAAGGGATAATAATCTGAGTGAGATAGTGGACTACCTGCAGAATTTTCAGATTGTTGTTACTTTTAACGGGAAATTATTTGATTTGCGATTTATTAAAAAAGCCTTCCCCGGGATCAAGATGCCGCCTGTTCATATTGATTTAAGGTATTTGCTCAGGTCGCTCGGGGTTAATGGTTCTCTTAAAGATATAGAAAGAATGCTGGGCCTGAAAAGAGATAGCGATGTAGAGAATATCAGGGGCGGGGAAGCAGCAGTATTATGGACCAGGTTTGTGAAAGGGGACGATGAAGCGCTGCGCAAGTTAGTTCTGTATAACATTTATGACACGGTCAACTTAGAGAAACTTATGCAATTCTGCTACCTGAAGAAGGCAGAGAAGAAGATGGAGAAAAATATCCTGCCTGAAATGAAAATGGAGAATGGCATCGGTCAAGAAAAGCCATTCGATGACTCCGGAAGAAAAGAATTCGGGTATCATCTTGTCCCTTCCACCACTGCTGTGCCTGAGATCAGGATAAGCAGGGAGGATAACAGGCTGGAAATTCGTGCGGGTAATGAAACTATGCTTCGCATTGATAGAAGCCAAATAAAAAGCACGGAAATCAAAGTGGGCAACTTAATAAATCAGATAAAGAATAGTGGCTACAAGCCGCTATCGGTTGGAATAGATTTGACAGGTTCTGAAAACAAAGCTTCAGGTATTTGTATCCTGGAAGAAGGGAAAGCATATTTGAAGACAGCCAGGACGGACGAAGAAATTATCTCAGCCGCGATCGCTGCCGAGCCCACCATAATATCAATCGATTCTCCACTCAGTCTACCCCGGGGCAGATGTTGCACCAGCGATTCATGCCAATGCAGGAAATATGGCATTTTGAGAGAGTGCGAAAGGATTTTGATGAAAAGGGGCGTGCCTGTTTATCCCTGTCTGATTAAAAGTATGCAAAAACTCACGGCCAGAGGCATCAGGTTATCTCAAATTTTCCGGGAAAAGGGGTTTAAAGTAATAGAGAGCTATCCTGGTGCGGCTCAGGATATCCTGCGCTTCCCGCGAAAGCAGCTTGATTTAGAGGGGCTGAAGATAGATTTAATGAATATGGGGATAGAACTCTGCCCGGGTGAGGAGCCGATAATCCATGATGAAATTGATGCCCTCACCTCGGCCTTGGTTGGCTATTTTTATCTGATCGAAATGTATGAAGCCATAGGCAACGATGAGGAAGGATATTTAATTATCCCGGATCTAAGGAATAAAGCTGAATAATATAAGTAAGGTTGAGTTCAGTGGATCGGAGTCATAGCGATTCTGTAATTAGTGTTCGCACTGAAGAACCGAAATAATGGTATTCCCAAAATTGGTTGGTGGTACTAAAACATAGCTCAATTGACAATGGTAAAAATGCTTTAATCGTTGTCTTATCCAATCATTTTTATATTATTTTGCTCTATGTCCAGCTCGATAAGCAGGATTTCATTTAACAGATGACCGTAAGTACGGTAATAATACTCGGCAAGAGTTTCTTGCTTTGTGGGACACGCAGCTTTCCGCATCACAATGAATCGCACGATATCTGGGGGTAGCTTAGATAAAAATAAAACGGCCTCGTTTGTATGTGCTAATTTGCCGCTAGGAATATTGCCTGTTCCTGTCCATGAATAGTCCTTACACTCGCCAATATATCTCTTATCAGTAGATACCAGGTCGAATTTATGGTTTTTTGGTGGATGACCGATTGCGACGGGGTATTCTAGCTTGAACTCTACTTTGAAATAATCTGAAAGAAGCTCAGCTGCTATGTTTTGAAACTTAATTTTGTTTATAGGAATACTGTTCATGGTTTTTATTAATTAGTCTGCCGAACCTCTCTGGAAACAGACAGACTTACCCTTCCAATCGACATGATCTACATTCCAGCCTGCGTCCAGCCAGGCCTTGGCTTGATAATGTCGTTGAGGGCAGTTGGACCACCATTGTGGACGCCGGAAAGCACTAGGTGGCAACTCATTGCCGATAATTCTTTTGATTTCTTCGAAAGTTAATGTTCTTTCAGTTATTTCTGGCGGCAGATTTTTAAGGAATTGATAAAGACCATTATACTTACCCATGATACCTCCTTTTATTACTCAGGAACCGGCTTCCGTTTTGCATATAATTTATGAATATAAACAGAGATTCCCTAATAGCAAAGCTTTGAAAATAAGACTAATGTTTTGGTGTCTTGATGCCCCAAACATAATGTTTTTCTCCTGCTTCTCGTTTCACCCATAAGATTGCTCCTTTTGCTAAGGAAAACTCATAGTTCCATGGTCCAGTCGCTGCTGGCCGGGAGTTGACGGTAGCAGGAAGATATTGTTGAAGGTTTTGGTTAACGCTCCAATCTGGTCCAGGGGTTTTCAGCTTTGTCCATCCGAGCCCTACATCACAAAGCTGCCAGAAACAGCCGTCATCCGCCTCAAAGATGAGTGCGGAAAGATTTTGCTCTGCTTTGACATCCCAGATCCTTATTATTCTCTCTTGTTTTTTAAGCTTCCTTGGCGGGGAAGAGATTTCATCTTGTTCACCTGCGATTATCTTTTCAAGCGAGCATTGAATTAACTCTTCAGTAATACCTACAGTCTGTAACTTTGGCCACAAGTGTTCTTCTATGAGTCTATCTAATTCGCTAAACAAATCGGTCATTTCCTGCAGCTCCTGGATTAACTCAAGTAAACCTTCTTCACTGACCATCAAATGACATCGTTTAAACCAAAAATGATGAGCTAAATAGTTCCGTTTACCTAACGCCAATTCGAGCCGGTTCTGGACGTTCGGCGGAAGCAAATCTCTCGTTTTTTCAATTAGCTTGCCCAGAGTTAAACGAAAGGCTTCTGTCAGTTTTTCTTCAAGCCCTGGACGAGTAATGTCTTGAGGTTGTTGAAAGCTTTCGAAAGCATAGCTAATGCAAAGGCTTTTGTGTAGACATTCACTAAAATAATAGGCAAGGCCAAACTGGGCATAAACTTCTTTGATTAATTCTTCTTCAGTCATCTTATCGATCTGACCTATTCATAAGCGGATTTTCTCTTTCGCAATTCTTTTGCCAATTACCTGATCCGAGACACCAAAATGACCGCAGATGACTCGAGAAACAGCCTCGACGAGATCGGGACCTTCAGGAAAGTATTTTTTAAAATATTTTATCTTATCACTACATGATTTTATTTGCTTTTCAAGTTCTTCTTTTGGGACAAGGAGTCTTCCTGCAAATTCATAAGCTTGGAATTCGAACCAATCTAAATCATCTTCGAGGAAGTCTTCTCTGAAATGGATCCAATCTTCTGGGGTTCTAAATTTGCATTGTTGTATTTGTTCTTTATGCAGGACAAAATGGCCGACTTCATGAGCCAGGGTGGATCGTAACCGTGGCGATCTGCGTTCGTCCATATATACATCATAATCAATACAGATGGCGTTTAAGCTATTAGTTAAGAAGCCATCAACATCTATCCTGTCTTGCAACCCATGTATTGGGATTATTTGAATCTTCAAATCGAGCTCAACTATTTCTTCGATGGGAACTGGCACAAGGTTCGGGGGTTTTACATATTGCTGTCTGAAGCGGTCTGCTTGCTGTCTTATATAGTCAAAGCTTAGCCGTGGCGGGGTAATTGTGGCGGTAGGTTTTTTAGGAGCTGGCATTTATTCTTCGCCGAGAAGTTTAATCAAATCTTCAAGTTCCTGGCGGGTGGGCTTTTCGCCTCTTATTGTTCTAAAGAAAACCGGCAATTCTTCCATAACCCGAGGGCTGGAGACTAAGTCAGCAGGAATCTGACCGATAGCAGCCAGATCGAATAAAGTCTTGTAGTCTTCAGATTCTTCGCTCAGGTTGAGGGCACGGGCTATTTCTATCAGCACTGTCTTGCTTTTTGGGGGTGATAGTAGCCCCCGCTCAATTTTGCTCCAATTGCTCGGGTCGAAGCCGGTTAGCTGACAGAAATGCCTTAGTGTCAGCCCCGCCTTTAACCTGAGCTCTCTGATAAATTCACCAAAGGTAATCATTTCTTTTTTTCTCCCGTATGTGGTAATAATATACCACACTAACCGGTTTGTCAATAATTATTTAACATAGGTTAAAAGGCCAAGCGGCAGAAAGATTGACCAGATAAATGGGGACGCAGCCTATGTTTCTTATTTTCCGAGTGAGAAATGCTAATTCAATCAAATCATGATTAGTATTAAAGAGATCGCGTTTCTTTTTCTTGAAGATTTTCTTTGATTGCCGTAAACTAAAAACAGTGCTGCGGCGGGTAGGTAGATAACATTAAAGAACCGAGACTTGGCATTCATTTAAAAGGCAGTTTCAGGTATGAGGTATAGAAAATGGAAAGAAAAATATTGAAGAATAAGCCTCTGGTAGAAGCGATCTTCGAGGTGAGGTGGGAGCTTCAAGGACCCGTGCCAGGCATGAAAATAGATCCACATTACAAAATACTTATTGGCCGAATATATGATAGGGTGAAAGATGAATATCCTTTTCATACTCAGTTACCGACCATAGCCTTGCCGGATGAAATAGCAGCCTATGTTGTTCAACATCAATTCCGTAAAGATAAGGACCAATGGCCTCTTATTCAAATAGGTCCAGGGATTATTACTTTAAATGATACAGAAGGATATACCTGGGAAGACTTTGAAAAAAGAATGCGGGAAATGGTGGCTATACTATTCGAGGCCTATCCAGATGCTGAAAACAATCTGAAAATTAATCAGCTACTCTTAAGATATATCGATGCTATTAACTTTAACTATCAAGAAGAAAATATATTCTCGTTTTTGCGAGAGAATTTTAAAGTAAACATAGACATATATGAAAAACTTTTCGAGGAGACGGGAGTTAGCGATTTGCCTTTGGGTTTTGATTTAAGATTTTCCTTTCCAGCTACAAAACCTAAGAGTGCCGTTCATTTAAGATTTGTAAGAGGTAAAAAAAAGGAAGAAGATGCCTTGATATGGGAAACGCAGGTTCAATCGGTTGGTGACAGCCTAACCCAGGGAAAAGAGCAAATTGTTGATTGGGGAGTTGAAGCACATAAACTAACAGATAGCTGGTTCTTTAAGATGATAGAAGGTGAATTATTAAGGAGGTTTGAATGATGTTGGCACAAACCTTAAACGAACTGACCTATCCGGGTTATCTTATAGAATGCTCATCCCGCATGGATATAGGCATGGCGGGAATGGATTTTTTAGATGTGTTGGAGCGATTGTTATCTTTTCGGACACGGAAGCAGCCAGGTAGGCATTTTTGTAGCAATTTTTGCCCCCGGTTTGAAGTTGATGTGTCCTCAATTAAACCGCATTTTGAAATAAGAAATGAAACATCGCTAGTTGTGGGGTTAATATCGGAGCAAGAAATAGAGCCGCTTTCTGAAGAAGAACTGGCACTTGAAATGTTAGAACATGACTATATAGTAAAAATGCCGCCGAAAAAAAGATATAAAATTCAAGTGCACGTCAAGAGTATAAAAAAAGGAGAACCGAGATCAGTCGAATCTGATGATTTTTCAGTTATAGAATAGCAGATTACTATGAAAGACTATCCCTGGTATGAAATAGTTGAAGGTAGAGAACTTTACCAAGGAGATATCTTAACATCCTGTCCCCTCATACTGCCTCCACCTGCTATTGAGGCTGGAATTAAGGTCGATGTTGATGTTATTGAATATGATGTAATTGTCATGAGCCAGTCATTTGATCTCATTCAGAATAAACTCGAGCTGGTTCTTGTTTGCCCGATTTGGGGATTAAGCGAGTTTGAAGTGAAGAATCCATCTTATAAGGATTCAAAGATGAAGGAATCATTAAGACGGGGAAGCTTGCCTGGATATCATCTTTTAAATAGGTGTGAACTAGATGGATTTAGAAAAGAATATTCAGTAGTAGATTTTAGAAGCGTTTTTAGTGTCTCGTTCAATTTTCTGGAGACATTAGCAGAGCAAAGAGGTAAGAGACTTCGTTTATTACCTCCTTATAGGGAACATTTGTCTCAAGCTTTTGCCAGATTTTTTATGAGAGTCGGACTGCCTGTTGATATTCCCCCATTCGGATAGAAAAGAAAATGGGGTAGAGAAAACTGGGGACACAGGCTATATTTCTTATTTTTTACGGGGCGGCTTTCTGTGTCCTTATACTGCTGGTACCAGAGCAATTTTTCCCATGGGCTATCTGTATTGATATATATCTTAAGGTTCTTTCATATTAGGAAAGTTATGTAAGATAGATATCAATTAGCTACAATAAAAGCCCTAAAGATTAAGGCCGGCCATCAAATCTTTTAGATCGCTAATAACTGTTTTCATCTCCGGCAGCGGACTAGGCTAACATCAGGTTAAGATGTTTTTGCCTCGCTTTTTCCAGAAGTTCCCGCCGGTCTATCAATAGGTCCACCTTTCTGGATTGATATCAACGTTAACTAAAAGCTTCCATTTATGCAGATGCTTGCCCTGGCGCGGGCCAAGCGGGTCGAGCCAGGAATAGCCGCTGGTTAAAGGGACGTCCTGGAAGGTGGCTGCGTATTTTTCAAACAGTCCTGTGGCTTCAAGAATATATCCAAGGCGCTTGAAGACCGCCGCATTCTTTATTTTAAGGCCGTACTCTTTAATCAGGGCAAAATCGAGTTCCTGATGACCGAAATAAATGGCTCTGGCCACTTCATCTATTCCCCCGGCGTGTTCCGGGTGTTCCAGGCAATCCACGATGGTTTTATTTTTGTTGGAGATGTTGACTTTACGAGTCTCAATTTCAATTTCGTCAAGGCCAAAAAATTTGTCTTTCTTTAACTGGACGAAAACATATTTTGAATTCATTATAACCATATTGGGCTTGGGAACTGTGGTGGCTACAAATACGGTTGCCGGAATTTGATCGGACAGGCCGTGGTAATTAAGAGCTGACCAGAAACCTATATAGTATGGATCGGCCAGATAAGAAGCAATGACAAATTCGTGGATAATGTAGCTGTCAGCTCCTTTAGGACCTATTTCTAAAGGGACGATAGCATAAAAGCCGCGTTTCAGCTGTAGAATCCATTTTTTCTTTTTCAGCCGGTGGAGGATAAGATAGGGACTGTGCCCGACGATGTTTCTGGCATCATCGGCCGTAAACAATCTTTTATCAAGCCGGGCCAGCTCGGATAGAAGGAAGGCCTCTTTTTCCCCGAGCCCTTGTTTATATAATTCTTTCATTTCTTTCATATTAAGAAAGTTATGTAAGATATATATCAATTATGAATTACTGGAGCCAGGAATGTCAAGAAAAAGAAACAGGGAAAAGATGGGAGGGGAAAAATGGGGACACAGGCTATATTTCCTATTTTTTCCTATGGCGGCGAAGGGGCTAGCGGGTAAAATCTTAATTTTTTTGGATCTGGGTCCTGAGGAGCTTGCCCCGCTCAACTGACGCCAAGCATAGTTGACCTCTTTCTTGACCGTTGTATTATTTAATTACATAGATAGCCATAGCTTGACAAATGATGTAATAGTTTCTATATTTTAAAAGGGAGGAGGCGAAATCCCAATCCGAAGCGGGCTCAGTTAATGATTAATAATGATATCGCCTCTTGCTTGAGCTTGTTAGCTTATTTCCTTAATTAAAGGTGGCAAAAATGACTATAACCCAGGAAGAACTGGCTCAAAGGCTAAAGGAAGCCAGGGAAAGAGCTGGATTTACCCAGGAACAGGTGGCGAGTGCCGTGGGCCTTGTTAGGCCCGTAATTGCTCAGATTGAGGCGGGCAAGAGAAAGGTTTCGAGCCTGGAGCTGGCGGCTTTAGCCCGCTTATACGGACGTCCAATTCACAGCTTCTTTGATGAGGCCTTTGAAGCTGATGGGATCTCTTACGTTTTAAGAGCGGTTCCTGAGGCTCATGGCAATCCAGAAATACAGAAAGCCATGAACAGAGGGCTGGAAATTATCAATGCTATCCTTGACCTTGAAAATAAATTGGGCATCAACCGCCTTAGTTCTGGACCTCCTTGTATATATGCCCGAAATATTCGCACCAAGTGGGAGGCGATTGAGCAAGGACAGGAAATAGCTGCTCAGGAGAGAAACAGGCTCGGTCTGGGAGTTGCTCCGGTAGGCGATCCGGCTTCTTTGCTCGATGCGCAGGGGGTTTTAGTCCTCGGGATGGAATTACCATCCGGACTTTCGGGTTTTACTTTTCGCTCTGGTGAGGCTACTGTCTGTGTAATAAATAGCACCGATCCTCTTGTTCGCCAGAGATATTCCGTTATTCATGAATACTGCCATGCACTGTGTGACCTCAAAGATTTGCCAGCCATAGTTTCCCGAAAAGAAGGCAAAAAAGATCTTCGGGAAGTAAGAGCAGATGTTTTTGCTGCCTGTTTTCTTATGCCGGAAAACGTCGTAAGAGAGTTCTTGAAGAGGCAGGGCAAAGCGATTCCATCGAGGATTCAGGCACCATTAATGATCAAAGATAAAGTTGTAAGCTATGAAGCCAGACGCAGCGAGAAGCAGTCCACGATTAACTATCTGGACGTGGTACAGATGGCCAGATATTTTGGAGTTAGCGTCGAGGCTTCTATCTGGAGACTCGGTGACCTGAATTTTATAAGTGAAAAAGAGAAAGATTTACTTTTGGCCGAGGATGAGAGTCCTGTTGGCAGGGCAATTAAGGATATTCTCAGGAAGAAAGATGCCGGTTTGGATGGTGAGCAAGGGGCTATTTTCCAGAACGCTACGGAGCATCTTTTCTATCTGGCAATTGAAGCGGCCAGGAAAGGGCTCGTCAGCAGGAACAAGCTGATTGAATTGCTTAAGCTGGCCGGCATACAGAATGAAGACATTTATGCCATTTCTGAAGCCAGGCGCACCACTTAAATAGGTGGGAGGCAACCTCGCTTGCTTATGCCCGTTATCATAACTGTTACTTGTTATCAGACGAGAATGACAGGGCTTTTATGAGAGAAGTGAGAAGAATAATAACTGAACACAGATTAAAAAGGACTTCAGAACTGTTAGCCGAAACCATAAGGACCAGGAGCTTGTCTTTATCAGATTTGAAGAGAAGGATTGATGATCTAAGGAACGAAATTTTGACCCAGAGAGATGCAGATGACATCTGTCATTTTGAGAATGTACTTAAAGAAGTTGAAAAAATATTGCAGGCCAGATAGGCAGAAGACTTAAGAGATGGGGAAAACTATGGGTGCCACAATCTGTATTTCCTATTTTTGGGGGAAGAGAAGATGGCTTGCTTAAAGAAAAGCAAAAAAGACATGATACGCCCTATAAATACGGTGTGGCTCAGGACTAATTCTTCTCCCAGAGTTCTTTGGCTATTTCTTCTTTTGTCTTGCCGAGGTGTCCAGCCAGCTCATTGAGAATGTTATTCAACGTCCCAATTTTCAGAGTTTTATGTTTAGGGATTGTAATATGATGTACATCCTCTGAGATTCTTGTTAGACGCAGGTGGCTTCCTGTTTGCCTGGTAATTTTATAGCCAAATTTGCTAAGTGAATTGGCCAGTTCAATGCCCTGAATATCTCTGGGTAGCTTCATAATGAAAGGACTTCTTCTTTGACCTGGTGGAATCTGATAATCCGGGGCATTTCGGCCTGGTCAAAATGACAGCGGGTGGCGTCCTTGACAGCCTCTTTAAGTTCCTCTATGGTTTCTGCCTGGGTAAAGATGGGATACCCTAAGGCTTTAGCTTCGTAACCACCTTCCAATGATTCTGTAACTAAAAAAATTATTTCATCAGCCATTAAAATCCTGCCTTGCCTTATTCTTGCCTTTTTATGACCACCTTGATTATAGAGGATGGCCGAAATGATTGTCAATTTTATAAAAATGTAAAAATGCGGACATAATCTATATTTCCAAATTTTTCAGAGGAGATATATCCGCTTCTTAGAGCAAAAAGCTAAAAGGTGGACAGCGCCAAATTTCCCGGGATTCAGGGATTTAGGGATTCAGCGACTCAGCCACTTCAGCCGGTTTAGTCAGGTTTCCTCGCCGCCCTGGTACGAGTCGCCAGCAGCTTGATGACATTGTCTTTAGTCAAAAGGTTAAGATCAGATGCCCTTTCTAAAAAAGGCCGGACATCTTCAATGACTTGCCGCCACTCAACAGCCTGGAGCTTTTCGGCCACGAGGTCGGTCCAGTTATTCTGGTCAAGCTGAGGACCGCTCCAGCCAGTTTGCTTCAGCGCCTCGTTAAGGTAATCGAAATTTGGTCCCGGCCATGATTGATCCGAAAGATACCAGAAAAGGTCGTAGATATCGCGCCCCTTGGTATAATTTCTGGCGAGCAGGGCATGCAATTTTCCGCTGAGAAGTGTTGCCTGATCATAGTGATGAATGTTCAAAAGGACAGGACGGCGGATAAGGGTAGTATCGGTTTTACCGCCAGCTGGAGGTTGGCTGTCCAGCTCGATTTTAACCGAGAAAACCTGGGACTGGTGCGCAGAGAGGCCGAGTTCAAAAAGGAGCGAAGGAAAGCGGACGAAGGCTGACTTTACATTTTTTTCGCTTTTAATTATTAAATCGACCTCATAAGCCTCAGCCTCAAACCACGGACGGATCCGGGCAATAGCCTGGTTTAAATTGTAAGAGGCATCCGGACGAGCCAAAGAGAAATCCAGATCCTGAGAATAGCGGGGAAGACCGTAGAGAAATCTTAAGGCTGTTCCCCCTTGGAAGATCCAGGTATGGAACAGCCCGCGCTCTTGAATGAACTCCAGAATCCGAGCCTGAAGATACTCACGCAAAAGGTTTTTAGCTTGAAGAGGTGTCGCTGCCTTCTGAATAATAGGTTTGATCTGCTCTTTCATTTTTTATTCCTCTTTAAAGCTCCCTTAACAGATCTTCAAGAATTCCTGTGGCCCGGATAAGCTTGCGGCTGCGTGTCTGGTTGGCCAGAGATTTGAGACGCTCAATATTTAGATTTTCGAGATTTTGAAGTCTTAGCTCACGGAGATAAGAAGGATTGTCTGAGCCGGGAGTAAGATATAAAAGATCGAGGAGCGACTTTTCCGGTGTGGCCACAAAAGCCAGTTGCTCTTCTCCCATGTCAATTTGAACATAATCGGAGAAAAGCTCACTTTTGACATGACGGAAAATGAAATTGCCAAGGGGAGTGGCCAAGGTCTGGGAGCGTCTGGTAGTAACGCTGGTGACGGCCGGCACATATTCCGGGATAAGGCCGTAGTATTCCAGGGCAGACTGCAGACTGACGTAGGAACCTCTCTGGAGCTTGTTAGCGAGATAGAAAGGATGGGGCTGTGTTTTTCTGTATGGCTCGGATAGGACATAAAGCCCGCGGCGAAGCTGGACGAGCTTTCCAGACTTAACCCACCGGGAGAGCTGCTTGCCGGCCTCAGCGGGACTAATGCCGGCTGTCTTTAGTAGCGAAGAAGAGAAAGCTGGCTCGTCACCGGCCAGATCAAGAAGCCGTTCCCATTTCATGGCAATAATATACCAAATATGTCCAATTTATGCAACAGAAAATATAGCCAAAATTAGGAAATATAGAATGTGTCCCTATTTTCGAGGGGCGGTGACTGGACCGTTAGCCACAATGGTCACCGGGGTTCGGTCCGGAATAAACTCATAGAGCTCCCGGATATCCGGATTAAAGAGGGCGATGCAGCCGTTGGTCCAATCATGGAATTCGTGGATTTCGGCCGGATTGGCATCGCCGGGTTCGAGCCCGGGGCGAAGCGAGCCAGGTTTCGCTCTCTGGCACCGCGCGAAATCTGCTGTGTACTCCGGGAGCTGACCGTGGATCAAAATCAGTCCACCCAGTTTGGTATTCTGTGGTGGGCATCTTCCCTCTTTGATAGCAGCTTTAATCTCATCGAATTCTTTCTGGCTGATTAAGCTGGCTTCCAGCCCTCTCCTGGCGTCCTGAACATTCGGATAGGAAATCAGCAGACCGCGATGGTAAGTTGATGGCCGGTGCTCACAGATGAAATATTCTCCTTCCGGGGTTCGGCTGTCCCCTTGCTTCATTTTCGGCCCGACCGGGTTTTGCCCGAGCTGAATCCGGTAGGCCTTAACCATCTTCTTCCTAACCCAGAGTTCAAGTCGCCGCTGCGATTTGATGATAAGGATCTTCGCTTTTTTAAGCTGACCGTTTTTGAGGCCCAGGCTGAAAACCAGAACCATCTAGACAGGCAGCTACTTCGAAGGTGGCTATTACGCGATGAGGCATCGCTGCCTATGTTCTTCATTATATTCTCCTGATATTCTCCTGTCACTTCTTTCATATCAAAAGAGTTGTCTAAGATAGACATAAATATTCGTGCTAAAAAGCTATGAGGTTGAAAATATCAGCAAACACAGCCTTTTTTAAAATCTTCATATAATTATACGGATATACGGAATTATAACCGGTTGGGCCTTAGAGAATAAGAACTATTAAAAAAAGAAATCTTTAGCTATGATTAAAAGCGGAAAAATGCGAACAGTAATCTTGCTTGCTTTTTATGTGATAACGATCATCATGGTAAGTCCGGTTCTGGTAGTCTTGTGGGCGCTGGGGAAAAAGGACTCGGTTCTGGACATTGGCAAGTGGGCAATGGGAGTGAGCCGGTGGATACTTGGGCTAAAAGTAGAGGTCGAGGGACTGGAAAATGTGGATCCGCACCGGACCTATGTTTTTATGGCCAATCATGTGAGCTTCCTGGATGGGCCGCTTTTGTTTTATGTCATACCGCAACGGGTGAGAGTGATTCTCAAAAAAAGCATCTTCAGAATTCCGGTGGCCGGGCAAGCGATGCGCTTTATCGGCTTTGTGCCGGTTGACAGAAAAAGCATCAGCAGGAGGAAAAGAAGCATTGATGAGGCTGTTCAGGCCATAAAGGAGAAGGGCTATTCTTTTTTGATTTTTCCGGAAGGGACGAGGAGCCACGACGGGCGGCTGCATCAATTCAAGCGAGGAGGATTTGTTCTGGCGGTTACGGCTCAGGTGCCGATTATTCCTATCACAATTAAAGGGACGTTTGAACTGATGCCGAGAGGAAGTATATTTGTGCGGCAGGGAAAAATAAAAGTGATTTTCCATCCGCCGGTCGAGACGGCCGGCAAGACCGTGGCCGACATTCCCGCCCTCCTCTCCCATGTCTTTACCCAGATAGGGACGTGATACTCTGTCCCTCTTTTCTATTTTCTATCCTATTGTGGCGCAATGACTTACAAGATGGGGACGTGATACTCTGTCCCGGGGACAGAGTATCACGTCCCCAACTGCGTCCCCAACTGCAGATTGCCTGCTTGACGGGAATTTAATAGAATTGGACGAGTCTGAGGTTATAATCAGGCGAGAATGGTAAGTAGAGAATTAATAAGGAGTGATAAACATATGAAGTTAAAAGGAATTAAAAAAAGGGAGCCGATGCGCTTGCGACCAGAAAGCCTGTCACCTCTGGCGGGGTCCTCAGGCCGGTTGTCCGTTCATTGGATTTTCTGCCTTATGCTGATCTTGCTTCTACTGTCCTCGCCCCTTCTCTTTTTGGTAGAAGTTGCTCAGGCAGGCGCCCCGGTTGACGCTGGCAGCGGCAAAGTTCTCGTTCTCAGGGGAGCCAGGATTTTAACTTCAGCCAACCAGAATTATGAGCACGGCACGATTGTCATCAAAGGCGGTAAGATTTCTGAGATTGGTGTAAATCTGCAGATTCCGGCTGGCGCAGAAGTTATTGATGTTACTGGCTGTCTTATCACCCCTGGTCTGATTGATGCTCACTCGCACCTCGGGCTCGGGCCGAGCGGTGGTGTGACCGAGGACAATGAGATGGGCGATCCGGTTACACCCCAGCTTCGGATTATTGATTCGATTCACCCGGAGGGGGTCGCGCCCGACAAAAATCAGTTCCTGCAAGCGGTAGCCGAAGGCGTCACAACGGCCGTAGTCCGACCTGGCTCCGGCAATGTTATCGGTGGGCAGTCAGCGGTTCTCAAACTTCGAGGTGGAACGGTGGACAACATGTGCATCCTCTTCCCGGCTGATATGAAGATGGCGCTCGGGAGGAAAGCGGCCTATGCTCAGAAGGGTCAGATGCCGATGACCAAAATGGGTACAGCCTATCTGGTGAGGCAGGCCATGCTCGAAGCTGCCGACTATCGTGCCGCTCTGGACAGGTATGAAAATGAAAAAAAGAAGAATCCGGCAACCGCTACCGCCCCGCCGCCCCGCGACCTGAAAAAGGAAGCCCTGCTGCTGGTTCTCGAGCGAAAAATACCGGTGCATATTCATGTTGACCAGGCCGACGATATCATGACCGCTGTCCGGCTGGCTAAAGAATTCGGTTTTTCAAAGTTATCGCTGGCCCACGCTGAGGAAAGTTATAAGGTGGCCGATGAACTGGCTCGTGAGAAAGTGACGGTCGTTGTTGGTCCGCGAATGATTGTTTACGATGATGACAACCGTGCTGTCAACCTGGCAGATTATTTGCACCGGCACGGCGTTGAAATCTGCATCATGACCGATGCGGATGTTGTTCAGCAACCATTTCTCAGGAGTCAGGCTGCCATCGCCGTCAAGTATGGCCTGGCGCCGGAAGAAGCTCTGCGGGCTATCACCGTTAATCCGGCCAGGTTAATCGGGCTCGAGAAGAGGATAGGCAGCCTCGAGCCAGGCAAAGACGCTGATCTTGTCGTCTGGAGTGGAGATCTGTTTGATGTCCGGCAGGAAGCGCTTCACGTTTTTATTGACGGTGTGGAAATTTACCGAAGTGCGCGGGTTGATGGCGGCGTGAAGAAATGATGAAAGGCGAGGGTCAGACGCGATCAAGCAATATAAAGGCCAGGGGCCCGGAGGGCTTGATTTTAAGGTATTTTCGGGATTTAAAACACTCTGGAGGAAAAATGAGCGAGACCAGGAAAGATCAATTAGATTATGAAATAAATCGAATAAATCAGAATCAGAAAATGAATCAGGAAAAGATTGAAGTTGAGGGAGACAGGATGATGCTGAATATAAAGATGAAGACGAAAATGCTGACGAAAGGGAAGGCAGGGGCAGAAATAGAAGCGAAGACGTCAATTGCCATCGGGAGCGGAGGCAAAAAAGAAAGCGGGCAGGTTGGTCAGGGCCCAAGCTGGGATGAAGGACGGCTGCGAAATGGAGTAAAACTGAAATCCAAAGTTCAGTCTTATTTAAAGAGAGCAGGAAAATCAGCGGGGGTTCTGGCTTTTTTCATTGGGACGATGGTGATGGTGGTTAACCTGGCGACCAGGACAGGCCTGTCAGGGTCAGCGTTGCTGGGTCTGCTAAATCCAGAATTGCAGGCTGCTCCCACTGCGGGGCGCCGCTTCAACCCCCAGGTGGAGAATCCAAAACTGCTGGTAATCAAAGCCGGGAAGATTCTGACTATGGCTGGCCCGCCTATTGAACAGGGGGTTATCATTGTTGAGGGAGACAAAATAAAAGCCGTCGGACAGGAGCTTACCATCCCGGAAGGAGCTGAAATCATAGAGGAACCAGAGGGATGGGTGCTGCCCGGGCTGATTGACGTCCACTCATCGCTTGGCCTGGTGGACGAGCGTGGACAAAGCGAGAATGAAGAGCTGTCCGAGCCGAACGTTGCCCAGCTTGATGTTCTTGATGGATTTTATCCTTTTGACAGGAGAATAGCTCAGGCGAGGGCGTCGGGGATTACGGCGGCGCTTATCTGTCCCGGGCGCAGGTCGGTCATCGGGGGGCAAGCGGCTGTGGTCCGGCTCAAAGGCCAGACTGTGGACGAAATGAAAATGCTGGCGCCGGCTGGGGTCAAGTTTTCCATAGGCGAAGGGCCAAAGCAGGCTTTCGGCAGTAAAGGGCGGTTGCCATCAACCAGAATGGGGAATATTTATGTGATTCGACAGGCCTTGCTTGAAGCCAGAGAATATGCCGACCAATGGGCTGCTTATAATGACAGTCTAGCCAAAGCCAAAAAGGAAAAAAAGAGTGCGACCACCATTCAGCCTCCACGCCGGGACTTAAAGCTTGAGGCTCTGGCCAAAGTGGTGAGAGGGGAGCTCCCAGCTTTTATCGAATGCTACCGGATGGATGATATCAGTGGCGCTATCAGGCTGGTGGATGAGTTCAAACTGAAAGCAGTTTTTATAGGCTGTGCCGAAGGTTATCTTGTGGCCGGTGAAATAAGCAAGCGCGGGATTCCAGTTATTGTTGGGCCGATGGGGATTGGGCCGAAAAGGACTGAAACAGAAAACGTAGCAATAAGCAATGCCGCACGTCTCCATAAAGCCGGGGTGAAAATAGCATTGGAAAGTGAAACTCAATATGGTCTGGCTGCCCTGGAGGAGTTGCCGCTGGTGGCTGCCCTGGCGGTAAGAGGCGGGCTGGGCGAAGAGGAAGCGTTAAAAGCTATAACGATTAATGCCGCCGAAATTATCGGTGCGGGCGACAAAATTGGTAGCCTGGAGCCCGGCAAACAAGCCGACCTGGTTATCTTCAGCGGCAATCCTTTGGATTATCAGACCAGGGTTAAGAAGGTTATCATGGGGACGTGATACTCTGTCCCCGGGACAGAGTATCACGTCCCTATCTTGATAAATACTTGAAAATAAAGGAGATAGGATTTGAAAAAGTGGGGACAGAGTATCACGTCCCCAATTAAAAGAGGGATAGGAGGTCGGCGGAGGTGGCGACACGGCTATTTACCAGATAGCAACGCACCCGGCCCGGCTCCAGCAGCCGATTAAAAAACATCCTCTGTCCGGTCAGCTTATCTTCGTTGATGACCAATAGATGCGGATTAAAAAATGGCTGCGGCCTGGTGCCCGAGGCCCTGACCGCGCCCCCCGGCTCTCCGCTCTCGAGGATTCTCAGCGCCTCTTCTCTGCTCAGCTCGACAACAGCAGGCGAGACCTGGTCATTTCTCAGTATGACCAGCGTCTTAAGGCTGGCTCTCCTCGCATATCCCTGCCTCCCTGCCAACCAGGTTGGATCAAGCATGGCCTGCGCTTCGCTTGATGCCCTGAAGCAGTAGGGTGCGCCCTTATCCAGCCGGCACTCATCCTGAATGGGACAGCTCCGGTCGCTGCAGTCTTCTCTTCTGGTCACGACATTCTCAACCTGACTATGGTCAAAAAGCCTGGCCAGCCGCTCATCCAGTTCAACCGTATTGGTCGGTATCAAAAACTTCCTCTCGACGCTGTCGGCCACTGCCTGGATCCCTGAAAATCTCACGAATACTATCTCGTTCGTCTGTGCCTGCACCCCGGGCTCCTTCAGCAGCTCAAAAAACAGCTCGGTCTTCCGCGTCCCCGGCTGCCCCATCAGCACGAGGCTCTTTCCATCCCGCACCACACTCATTCCCCTGATGGCATTTATTCCCAGATGCTCCTCTGAATCGATGACCACACCCAGCGCCAATTTCCTCAGCGACCCATAGTTATCGGTATTGATCAGCAACCCGGTCTTTGTCTCTGGATGATAATAGGCTCGCGGCTCTCTCCCCGGCACATTATCCACGGCATAAATCACCGCCTGCGGCTCCAACCCGGCTTCCAGCTGTCCTGGATACCAGTTCTCCACCCAGAAATTATACAGATGCCCGACATTGGTTCGCAGCTGAACAATTATCCCGTTGATATTGGCATTCCACTCATAATAATTTTCATACCCGAGATGACTCTCGATTTCAGTGACAAGAGCATCCCTCACCTTCAGCTCGCCCACCACCTCCACCGGCACCGGCTTTCTGACCTTTGTGACATAATTCTGAAGGTAAACCTTCTTAACTTTTTTGGCTGTCTTCAGTCTTCCAACTGCCTCCGCCATTCTCTCCAGCCCTTTTTCGAGGTTCTCCATCGAAGTGGCATAAGAGATCCTGATATAATCATCCGCTCCGAAAGCATCGCCCGGCACAATGGCTATCCTGGCTTCCTTCAAAAGGTAGTAAGCCAGACCATAAGAATTCCTGATCTGTATCCCGCCAGCCTCTTTTCCGTATAATGACCTGACATTCGGAAAGACATAAAAAGCTCCCTGCGGCTTAAAGCAGCTAATCCCGGTCATCTGCTGAAGTTTCATCAGCACATAATTTCGCCTTCTCTGGAACTCGGCCACCATCCGATTGACCTCCGTCTGCGGCCCGATCAGGGCTTCAACGCTGGCCTTCTGCGAAATAGAACAGGCATTAGAAGTGGTATGACTCTGCACCTTCGACATGGCACTGATGATCTCCGCCGGTCCGACGGCAAAACCAATTCTCCAGCCGGTCATCGAGTAGGTCTTAGACACACCGGTAATAATGATAGTTTTTTTCTTGATATCTTCACCCAGAGCGGCAAAGCTGACAAATTTAAAATCATCATAGACCAGCCGACTGTAGATCTCATCGGCGATGACATAAATGTCTTCTTTCCTCACCACCTCAGCCAGTGCTTCCAGCTGCTCCCGGCTATAAGCTGCTCCGGTCGGATTGCAGGGGTTATTCAGGATAATGGCCCTGGTCGAAGGTGAAATGGCCTCCCTCAGCTTCTCCGGCGTGAGCAAAAAGCCATCTTCTTCTCTCGTCTCGACAATGACCGGCTTACCTCCAACCAGGCTGACCCCTTCCGGATAAGTTACCCAGTAAGGCGCCGGGATAATAACCTCGTCGCCTTCATTGACGATGGCTTCAATCAAGTTGAACAACGAATTCTTAGCCCCACTCGACACGAGCACTTCCGACGGCTTGTATTCCAGCCCATAATCTTCCTTCAACCTCTGGCCAACAGCCTTTCTCAGCTCGGGAATGCCGTCATTTTCAGTATATTTGGTGAAGTTCTGTTCAATAGCTTTGATGCCTGCTCGTTTGATATTGTCTGGTGTAGGGAAATCCGGCTCGCCAACGCTAAAATCAATAACGTCCAGCCCTTCAGCCTTCATGGCCTTGGCCTTGGCAGAGATTTTCAGCGTCGGCGAAGCGCCTATTTTTGTGGCTCTTTCTGAGATACTCATGGCCATCCTGCTTCAGATAGTCTTATTTTTTCTCAGGTGTTTGACCCTGAGTTTGACCCGGTTCTGATTTAGCTTTCTCTTTAGCTTCAGACTTCGCGCTGAATTTATTCTTTAAATACTCGCTGAGATCAGCTCCGGTTAAAGCCTTTAGCACTTCTGGCATCTGGGCGATAATCTCTGTAATCTGTCCGGTAATCTGACTGGCGCCTGTCCCTTTATCGCCGCCGACCAGCACGATCTTCTCCACCTTGGATAAAGGCTCGGCCACCGCTTTGGCCAGTTCTGGCAGCACCTTAATAAAGCTTTCCAGGAGAGCCGCCTCATTATATTTTTCCCAGGCGTTAGCCTTTTTGAGCATCGCTTCAGCTTCAGACAGGCCACGAAGCTTTATCTCTTCAGCTTTGACCTGAGCTTCAAGCCGCTGGGCTTCAGCCTTGCCTCTGCCTTCCGCCATCAGCCTGGCTTCCTCCGCCTCGGCCTCAGCCTGAATCTGATACTTGCGGGCATCAGCCGGTTTGAGCACATTAGCTTCGAGTTCCTTCTCTTTCCTCTTTATTTCCAGATCTTCAATTTTGATAGCTTCTTCTTTTTCTATTTCTTTAACCTTGGCCTCTTCTTTTTTTATTTCCTGAGTAACCCGGAAGCGTTCAAGTTCATAAGAAAAATCAGCCTGGGCTTTCTTCTGATTGACAAAAACCTGGGACTCAGCTTTCTTGGCTTCATTTTCCCACTGAGCTTTGGCGATTTGAGCTTCCGACTGCAGGCGGGCGACCTCTGCTTCTTTTCTGGCCTGCGAAGACTTGATCGTAGCTTCCTTTTCTGTTTCAGCCTGGGCTATGGCCGCATCTCTTTTGGCGGCGGCGATCACCGGCTTGCTCAGAGCGTCGATGTAACCCTGAGTATCGCTGATGTCTTTGAGTGAAAAAGACAGCAGAACGAGGCCCATTTTAGCCAGATCTTCTCTGGTTATGTCAACCACCCGACGCGAGAATTCCTGCCTCCCCCGGTAGATTTCTTCAACCGTCATCGTTCCGATGACCTCGCGCATTTTCCCTTCCAGAACATTCATAGCCACATCGCGGATACCCTCTTTACCTGTCCCCAGGAATTGTTCGGCGGCCAGCTTGATAGCCATTTCGTTCGAGTCAACCTTCACCTGGGCCGAAGCTTCAGCCATGATGGGAATCCCTTCGTGAGTCAGAACCTCTGGTGTTTTGATCTGAAGACTGATTATCTCAAGTGGCAGAGTATAAACTTTTTCTATGAATGGCCAGACGAAGGTCCCACCCCCGAGTTTATATCTGTAGCCAATTTTCATCTTCCTCCCATCAGGGA
>Ga0209606_1001640_pt1 | contig 27112 bp, 21 predicted proteins | sample AD_UKC057_MetaG_FD_184412 | JGI IMG/M metagenome (GOLD analysis project Ga0209606, IMG submission 184412) | Active sludge microbial communities of municipal wastewater-treating anaerobic digesters from USA - AD_UKC057_MetaG (SPAdes) (version 2) | ecosystem: Engineered > Bioreactor > Anaerobic >...
GGAATCGACCATAATGGAGCCAACCTGCAAATTGAAAACACTTGGGTTGAAGGTTTCTTACACGAAGGAATTGCCTGTTCGAATAAAAACTCGGTATTGATTTATAACAGCGTTGTAACCGGGTGCGGGCAGGGAATTGAATGTGGATATGGAAATCCTCATGTTGAAGCAAACCATTGTTTGATTATGGCAAATGGAACCGGTGCCCGCTTTGGTGATGAATACACGCTGGCATCCGAAGGAAAATTTCAGATTAACAACACTGTCTTTTTCAATAATACGGATAATTTACTCAACTTCGACCCACAACTGCAAGGTCCGGTCGGTGATTCATTATCTGCACACTATTCAATAACAAACGATCCTGATTTTGACAACCTGAACCACTGTCTGGCCGCTGTTCCCATCTTTAATACCGACCTTACCCTTCACGCAGATTCACCGGGGGCCTTTGCTGCCAACGATGGGCTGAACATGGGACTTGTTTTTGCTTTTTTGTTTACGAGACCAATCTCACAATCCGTCCAGCTGAAAATATATCCCAATCCTGCACAAGAAGAAATTTATGTGGTTTTACCTCCGGCCGTTTCAGGTTATTTCGATATTATTTTATATAATACTTCTATTCAGCCGGTTCAGATATGGCCCGAAACTTTTTTCTCGGATGGAAATGAAGCAACAATTAGATTGAAAGCAACTGTACCCGGCATGTATTTTTTATGTGTTCAATCAGCCGGCATAGTGTATGTTCAAAAAATTCTGATCTATGATTAGAGTAAAAACAGTCATATCACTGATTGTTCTGCTTTTGTTTTCGCTGGTAAGCAGGGCGCAGCAGATGAAGGAATATTACCTGGAATGTAACCCGGCTGATTTTGCAATGATTTATCTGTACTTTCTCGAAGAGATTTATGTTCCTGTTTCGATAACTTACAATGGTGTTCGCATCGAAAATGCCGAAATGAGAATCCGTGGGGATGGCTCGGTGGTTTTACCCAAAAAATCTCTGAAAGTAAAACTCAATGAGGGCGATTTCGACGGGGTTGATGTCTTTAACTTTAATGCTGATTACGAGGACAAAAGTTATATTCAAGCCTATACCACATCTCGGCTTATGAGGGAATCAGGTGTGCCCTGTTTTCAGTCGGAACACGTCAGATTGTATTTAAACGGTAATTATCTTGGTCTGTATATCTCTGTCGAGAATATGGATGAAGATTTTCTGACACGCAATGGTTTCAATCCCAATGGTAATCTCTATAAGGCAACACTCGACGGGGCTAGTATGAGTCGCTACGACAACGTATTTTATCATTGGGAGCAGAAAACCGGAACGGGAAATCGCGAAGACCTGCAGGAGCTTATTTTTCAACTCGATACAATTTCAGTCGAAAATTACAAATTATTTCTTCAGGAAAAATTCGATTATAATGCCATAATTAATATTCTGGCAATGAATCTGCTTTGCAGAAACCACAGCACATATTACCACAACTATTATATGTTTCACGACACCAATGGCTCCGGTAAATGGCACATGTTTCCATGGGATCTCGACAAAGGATTTCTTTATTACGAATCAACAATTTCATATTACCACACTTCCAAATTCTGGGCCCCCGATAATCCCATCATGGAACTGGCTTGTTTATCGCCTGCCGTGATGGCGGACATAGAACAACGTATTGATGTACTTTTCGAAACACGGGTTAACGACGCAACAATCAGCCAATGGGTTGACAGTCTGAATCTTACACTGGCATCTTCGGTTGCTGACGACACAAGTGACAACCTGTTGAATGAAAATGATTGGCAAACCTTATTAAACGTTGCTAAAACAGCATTTAACGCAAACTACAATCAGTTAAAATATCAGTTTCAATACATTCTTAAACCCTTCAGCATAAATAAAATTAAGCATCGGTTCTTTCCGGGGGAACCCATACAGTTTAACTGGGATGTCTGTGTTTCTCCTCTTGAGGAGGTGGTTCAATATAGGTTCTATTTAGGGAATTCAGCCGATTTGGAAAGCAGCTATTTGCTTAAAGCCGAAAATCTCAGAGATACATCATATTTAATTTCAACCACCCTGCAAAAAGGGAAATACTTCTATAAAATAGAAGCATACACCAATAATTTCGAAGCTGAAGCCTACAATAATTATAATGTTTTCTATGTCGACAGCGACAGTTCTGGTATTGTATTTAACGAAATAAACTACAACCCCGATGCTCAGTCAGATTGCGGTGAGTGGATAGAAATCTACAATACAGGTAATGATACCACTGATATTTCGGGATGGAGATTTTCGGATAATAATGACACACACAATTACATTTTTCCATCCGGCAGTAAAATTGCCCCGGAAGGCTATGTAGTTATTGCAGGCGATAGTTCAAAATTTAATATTTATTATCCTGATTGTAATTGTCTGTCTGGGTATTTTAACTTTTCGCTTGACAATTCGGGAGAACTGCTGCGTTTATATAATACCACCGGAAGAATTGTTGATTCACTCATCTACCTTCCGTCGGAACCCTGGCCGGTATCGGCAAACGGAGGTGGTTTCAGCCTCGAATTGAACGATGCTTTCAGCGATAATACCCAGGGAGAAAACTGGTCTTCGGTTCATAGCTTTGGTTCTCCATGCAAGGCGATTACCGATACGGTTAACCCTCCCCCCGATAATTCGTTTGCTAAGCTCAGGGTATTTCCCAACCCGGTGGCCGACCAAAGTAATATTGTGTATTACACAACCGAAGGAACCGAGGTCTGCATTACGGTTTGCGATTTAAAGGGAAACAACTTGTACAAAAACTGCTCAACCCACACCTATTCGGGTTATTTTGCAATCGGCTGGAACGCTGATGACCACGAAAACGGGGTATATCTGATTTCGCTCTACGAAAATATGGTTCTTAAAAAGACCATCCGGCTTGTTCAGTTGAGGTAATATCCCGTTTTACTTGTTAAAGTGATTCCATCCCTGTGCTTTCAAAGCTACTTCAACACCATTACGCGCAACAAGTACAGGTTGGTTTGCTGTGTCCGTAATATAGCCAATAACATGAATACCTTCGATGGCAGATAGTTTTTCGTAATGTACCGGGTCGGCAGTAAACAACAACTCGTAATCTTCGCCACCATTCAGGGCTGCTATCGAAGGATCCAGATGGAATTCTTCGGCCAGCAGTCTGGTTTCGGGATGAATGGGAATTTTATCTTCGAATATTTTGCACGACACTCCCGATTGACTGCAAATATGTAATATGTCGCTCGACAATCCGTCAGAAACGTCCATCATAGCCGATGGAAGAATATTGTTTTCGCGTAAAAGTTGTAGTATTGCCGGAGTATTTTCTGGCTTAAGAATCCTTTCGATACAATACGGATAGCCCGATATTTCGGGTTGGGTATTTGGGTCTTTAAGATACAGTTCTTTCTCACGTTCCAGAAGCTGTAAGCCCAGATAGGCTGCACCAAGGTTTCCAGTAACACAAACAAGATGGTTAATCTTTGCTCCCGACCGGTAACAGATTTCGTCACGTTTTACTCTTCCAAGTGCAGTAACCGAGATTGTCATTCCCGTGATCGAAGTGGTGGTATCACCACCAATCAGGTCGACACCATAGCGTTCGCAGGCTGCTTTAATACCGGCATAAAGTTCATCGAGTGCTGTCAGGGTGATTTTTGCACTGATTGCAATCGAAACAGTAATTTGCTCAGGTTTGCCGTTCATGGCATAAATGTCGCTCAGGTTTACCACCACCGATTTATAACCCAGGTGCCTCAAGGGGGTGTACATCAGGTCGAAATGAACACCTTCTACTAATAAATCGGTAGTAACAAGCATGCAATCGGCACCGCATTCGATTACCGCAGCATCGTCGCCTACGGCTGTAAGGGTGCTTTTGTTCACATGCTTAAAATTTTTTGTGAGATGATTGATTAATCCGAACTCTCCCATACTGCCGATGCTGGCTACATTCTTGCTTTCTTTCATGCCATTTAGTTTTGGTCACATTTTTGTATAAACAGGCAACAAAAATACCATCTATAATTTAAGAATAAAATGTTTATATTTGTTTACTGCAACAAAAGCGATTTTATGAAAATTCGAATACCGATAAAAACTTTGCTGGCAGCTTGCTTGTTTTGTTGCATTGCAAACGGAACGAAAGCCCAAAACATGTCGTTGTATTCCGACTATCTCGATAAAATATTTGTTTTTAATAACGGGAATTCACGCCAGATTGAGCACCTTCCACTCAAAAGCTACCAGATTGGCAATCATGCGATAGCCTATCAGGACAATGCAGGAAACTTTAAGGTATTTCAGAACAATTACCTGCACAGTGTCAGTTCGTTTGTGAGTGAATATAAAGTTACCGATAATCTGGTAATATACCGCATGAACAGTCAGCTGAAGGTGTTCGACAACGGACAGAACAAAAACCTCTGTACCACAGTTAAAGCCTTTGCAGGCAACGACGACGTGGTAATATATTTTGATGATCTTCAATACAAACTGATGGCGTACTATAACTCAGAATTTTTCGAGCTTGACGACGCCTTAAGCCGCGATTCGCTCGAAGATTTTCTGTGTGGCGAAAACACGATTGTCTATCGCGACAGCAAAGACTATTACCATATTTTTTATAAAGGCGAAATATTTGACCTGCCCTATTACGAGCGCATAAAATCGTACAAGGCCGGGCGCGACATTGTTGCCTTTGTCGAAGAACCCATGAATAACTTTCAGGTATTTTACGAGAATGAGATTTTTGAACTCGAAAGTTTTGAACCGGTTTCTTATGAATGTGGCGACGGACTGCTTGCCTATACCAATTCCGACAATTATCTCAGGGTATTCAGTAATGGCAAGGTCGCTACATTGTCGTTCGACAAACCCGGTTTTTTCGAAGTAGTCGACGAAATGGTAATTTTTTCGGTTCAGAACGATTTCAAGGTTTTTGTGAACGGGCAAACCTATACCCTCGAAAACTATATTCCCGAGAAATATCTTGCCAACAATCAGGTTGTGGTTTATACCGATGACCGGGGCTACCTCAAATTCTTCGAAAATGGTGTCAGTAAAATTATCTCATATGAGAAAATTACCGGTTTCGAATTGCATGGTAACAGTGTACGCTATTCGTTCGGAGTCCATTCAGAAAATATCTATTCGAAAGGTAAAACCACGACCAATAACTGATACCGCGCGTGAAAAACAGCCCGGAGCAAACGCTTACTGCCATCAGGGAAAAAGCCATTGAATTGGGGTTTGACGCCTGTGGATTCACCCAAGCCGGAATAAGTGAAGAATTCACAACATGGTATTCGCAATATCTCGGAAACGGGTTACATGGCAAATTACACTATCTCGAAAATAATAAGGCTAAAATTCTCAATCCCGGGTTGCTGATGGCCGATGCAAAAACCGTTGTGTGCCTTGTGGCTCACTACCGGTGCACGCAGCAGAACCCGAACCCGCACATTGCGCGTTATGCTCAGGTAAACGACTATCATATTGTCTTGAAAGAAAAGGCTAACAGCCTTCTTTTGTTTATGCAGGGTATAATTCCCGGATTACAAGGCCGTGTTTTTACCGACAGCGGTGTTCTCCCCGAAAAATACTATGCAGCAAAAGCCGGACTTGGGTTTATCGGGAAAAACAGCCTGCTGATACAGCCTGAGGCCGGTTCCTTTATGTTCATAAGCGCAATACTGATTAACCGGGAACTTCCTGCCGACCCGGCCCTACAGGAATCCTGTGGAAGCTGCCATCGCTGCATAGATGCATGTCCCACTGAAGCCCTGAGTCAATATGGCCTTGATGCCCGCCGCTGTCTGACGTATCACAATATTGAATCGAAGGAACCGGTTCCCGAAAACATAGTCCCACATTTATACGACCATTGGTTTGGCTGTGACATCTGTCAGAATGTATGTCCGTGGAACGCAACAACCAATAACCGGCAACCCCGGCTTTTTCACCTCTTGAAACAGGTTACCGGCCTAACCCGCCAAAAATTGAAAGATTACACTGAAACCGGTTTTGATAAAGACTTTAGCAATACCGCTTTAATAAGAGCCGGCCTCAAAAAGCTGAAGAAAAATTCAGGCTGCATCCCTTCTGATTAGGGTTGGGTTGTTTGAATAAGCAGTTTTTCGCCATACAACAACTGGTGGGTAGCAGGCAATCCGTTCCACTTAAGAATATCTTCAACTGTGCAACCATACGTTATAGCAATGCGGTGTAATGTTTCGCCCTTTTCGACCAGATGGATTTTCTTTTGTGCGGTTTGTGATTGAAGCGGTTCTTTGGTATATTCAAAGAGATCTGCATTTTTGGCGAATTCTCCCCCGGTTTGTTTTACCAGAAAGGCTGTTGCTTTGGAATGGGGCAACACGAGCGAATAGGTATATCCATCGTCGGGTATATAATTACGGAAAAATACCGGATTCAGAAATCGGATATCTTCTATGGGGTAATCAAGCTCTGCTGCCAGGCTGACAAGATTTAACGGACCGCTTACATGCAGGGTGTCTACCTCGTAGTACGACGGGTTTTGCCCGGCTTCAACAATCAGGTGTTCCCGGGTATAATTCATCAGATAGCACATGGCAATAAATGCCGGGACATAATTCTGCATCTGGGTAGTCATATACGGGCGGATTTGCCAGTAATCGGTGTTGCCACCGGCACGGATGATGGCTTTTTTCACGGCACCCGGACCACCATTATAGGCAGCCAGTGCAAGATGCCAGTCACCGAAAGTTCGGTACAGGTATTCTAGATAGCGGCAGGCTGCATCAGTCGCCAGAAACGGGTCGCGCCTTTCATCGATAAACGAGGTAACCCTGAGTCCCATCAAATCGGCTGTAGGTTTAATAAATTGCCACAACCCGGTTGCTCCCGAAACCGAAATGGCATTGGCATCGAGGGCAGATTCAACTGCAGCCAGATACTTCAACTCGACCGGCAGATTGTATTTACTCAGATACTCCTCGAACAAAGGAAAGTAATATTTCGAAAGGGCGGCAATGCGGTTGAGTTTGGTTTTGTTCTGGAGGCTATAGGCGTCGATGTACTTCTTTACATGCTCATTGTATACCAGAGGAATCATCATTGAACCGGACAAGTTTTCGATTCTGACCCGGTACACCTCATCGGGATACATCAGGGTATCGCTAATTCCCTTTCCACAAACAACATTCTGAGGGAGAAAAGCATTAAGGGCACTATCGACCGAATAGACCATCCGCGCTGCTTTTTTCTCGCCATCAGGAAAAGCCTGAACGCTGAACCCTTGCAGTGCAAGCACAATCAATAAAATAAACTCAACTGGAATTCCACATTTTTTCATAATACCAATATCTTAATAATCATGCGTTTAACCAATTAACCCACTTTCTTTTTTTAACTGAATAATGTTAATTATTAAAGCATTGCCCACATATACGTCTGCAAAGCTATATATATCTTAGCAAGAATTGTTAAAAGCATCACTGAAAATGAAAAAGAAAACCCTGATTATTGTAGTTGCGTCATTTGCAGCGCTTGCCATTGCCGTAGGATTATATTTTTTATTATTTGCAAAAAAAGAAGTCAGCATCAACAATACGGTTAAAGCCATTCCCGAAAATGCCTGCTTCATGGTGGAAATTAAAAATTTCGATGCATTTTATTTGGAGTTGGTGAGTAAAAACCCTGCTTTTCAGAAATTCACGGCACTGCCATCGTTTAAGAAGGCGGCCGAAAGTCTTCAGCAAATTCAGCGCATTGCCGCGAGCAATGAAACAGCCTCAGCCATTCTGAGCGGGAGTCCTTTGTTTGCCTCAGCCCACATTTCGGGGAAGGACAAGGTGCAATGGTTTTTTGCCATTGCCCTTCCGGCAGAAACGGGCAGCGATGAGGCCATTTCGATGATGAAACAGGTATTTGCCGATTCGGCATCGTGCAGTGAGCGTAAATTCGACACCGAATCGCTGTATGACCTGAAATACAACACCGGAAAAAAGACATTATGCTTTGGGGTGTTTGGTCGAATTCTTATCTGGAGTTATTCGGGTTTACTGGTCGAAGAATCAATAAAACAACTCAAAGGAAATAGCCGTTCGCTGGCCGAGAATACAGAATTTTCGGCAGTATATAAAAGTGCCGGACAAAAAGAGATGGCAAATATTTACTGGAACACAGCCAAAATTGTTCCGGTGTTTGCCCCGGTTCAAAGTCAGAGCGCAGCCCCCATGTTGACAATCATGTCAAATTTCGGTTCCTGGTCGGAATTCGATTTGGGCGTCAGCGAATCGTTGCTGAGTTTCAGCGGGTTTACAGCCATAAGCGATTCGAGCAGCATGCTTACCAATCTGGTATATTCGCAGGCGGCTACCGAAAACACCATCGAAGCGATACTCCCGACCAACACCATTTTCTATCTGAGGATGGCTTTTACAGATGCTTCGTCGTTTACTCAGAAAATGAATACATTCAACAAACAATGCGGAAAGGATGAGGAAATTACCAAATCGGCAGAGGCATTCAACCAGCGCTACAATGTTGATGTACAGGGCTTTTTTTACCCCCTTATCAGTGCCGAAATCGGAATAGCCACGGTAGAAAAAACCGAAGCACCCGAAGCGAACGAAAGTTTCCTGATCATCAGAACCAAAAGTAAAACCACAGCCGAAGCCGAAATAAAAAAATTGTGTGAAACTTTTGCGAAAACCGACAATCAATCGCCTGAAAGTTACGTCAAATCGTTCAAGATAGACGAAGGAGCTGTTTTTGACGTGTATACCTTTAAAGCCGAAGAACTCGGCAGCATGCTGTTCGGACCGGTTTTCGGCGGTATACCGACCTACTATGTGTGTTTCTACGACACCTTTATGATTTTCGGCGAGAGCCAGGAAGCCCTGCAGAACCTGATTAGAATGGCAGTTCTCAACAAAACTCTGGGAACCGACTTAAAACACGCCGGGTTTATGTCAGGGTTTTCGAAAAAATCAAATTTATTTCTGTACATGAACCTGAGTCGAGCAAAATCGCTTATTGGCAATTATCTGAACGAAGAAAATGCTGAGGTCTTCAATAATGCTTTTGGTGAATTATCAAACATCAGCGACATGGCACTGCATTACAGTGTTACCGAAGGAATGCTGTTCAATTATGGACTATTGCAATTCGACCCTGAGTTACGCGATGAACCCCAGACTATCTGGGCAAGCAAGCTCGACTCGTCGGTTTATGTAAAACCGGTTATCGTCATTAATCACCAGACTCAGGGTAAAGAAATCATTGTACAGGACCGCAAGAACATACTTCACCTCATCAGCGAAAGCGGGCGCGAAATCTGGAAAACATCCATCGGAGAGCCGATAATTGGTGAAATCTATCAGGTTGATGCGTTCGGAAATGGAAAATTACAGTATTTATTCTCAACCGAAACCCGGCTTCATCTGATTGACCGGCTGGGAAACTATGTCGATAATTTCCCGGTAACATTTCGCGAAAAAACCCTCGCAGGAGCTACGTTGTTCGATTACGAAAACAACAAGTCGTATCGCATCATGGTTGCATGTACCGACAAAAAAGTATACATGTACGACATTGAGGGTAAGTTGGTTAAAGGCTGGGAATTTCAGCAAACCGACAATCCCGTGTATCAGCCGGCAGCCCACTATCGATCGGGTGGTAACGACTTTATCGTATTCAACGACGAATACAAAGTGTATGTTATCGACCGTCGGGGAGTGCCTAAAGCGCAGTTAAACACTGCGTTTACATTCTCGAAAAACAACAGGGTGATTTTCGATGCAGCCAACGGAAAAACACCTGACCGGCTGATTGCCAGCAGCAATAACGGAACAGTGTACTTTATGGAATTAAATGGTAAAACCGACTCGCTGAATCTCGGCAACTACAGCAATAAGCATTATTTTACCGCCTACGATCTTGACAATAATGGAATCAAAGAGTTCATTTTTGTGGATGGGACAAACATTGACGTCTTTAAACAGGATAAAACCAAGCTATTTTCGCTCAACCTGAATGCGAACATCGACGGCCTTCCAAATTTTTATCGTTTCTCGCGCAACCAAATTAAGATTGGGCTCGTTAGCAGAGAAAAAGAAATGATCTATTTGCTCAATAGCGATGGTACATTGTTCGACGGATTTCCGCTGCGGGGTGTTTCGCCATTTAGTATCGGGTATTTGAATAATAATACCGGCAGTTTTAACCTTGTGTGCGGGGGGGGCGAAAATTTCCTCTACAATTATCAGGTAGTTGAGTCAACCGATTAATCTTTATTTTTACTATTTTTACAGTATCAAATTATTTTGATTATGAAGAAAACACTGGTAATTCTTGGCATGGTATTTTTATCGGCATGGCTGCTAAATTCATGCATAAAAGACAACTTCGACTTCGACAAATGGGATGGCGAGGTAAACTGGAATCCTGAGTTCATTGCGCCTGCACTCTGGTGCGATTTAAGCATCGCAGAAGCAATTGTGGCCTACGACACCACCATACAGCTCATTGAAAATGAACAGGGCTTTATTTCGCTGAAATACAACACCCATGTGTCTTCGCGAAAGATATCAGAAGTAATTTATCTGCCCGATCAGGAATTCAATGGATTAATTCACAGTATGCTGATAGACTTTTCGGGGTTCAATCAAACCGGCGATGTATTAAGCGGTTCCTTACCCGGATTGATGTCGTTTACCATGTTTAATAACGAAGCCGAAATCGACACGGTACTCCTTAAGGCAGGGGTTCTCAATTCTGTGGTGCAGTCAACCTTTAAGCACACCCTGCAACTGGAGTTTGTATTTCCAACCATCACAAAAGACGGGCAGGCGCTGAAACTGACTTTCTTCTTCCCACCCACCGGAGGATATCAGGCCACCAGCAATGTTGATGTTACCGGTTACAAAGCCGACATGACACAAACCACGCAGGGGTATAACGAGGTTCCTGTCGAAATTAACTACACATTTTATCATTCCGGTTCGGCCGATAATTCGGGGATGATTCTTTTCGATTCCGACTTTACCGGTCTGAATTACAGTTGGATGACCGGATATTTTGGATACAATTCACTGATTTTCGAAAGCGACACCCTCGACATTAATATTTTCAAAAACGAAAACTTTAATGTTGATGAATACTATTTTCAGGATCCAAAATTCAAGGTGTTTTACAAAAATTCCTATGGTATCCCCACCAATTTTTATTTCACCGAAATGTTTGCCCAGTCAAAGATAAATGGACAGAACTACAGTATTATTGATTACGAAAACGGGCTTCCCCTCGATTCGCTTCATCCCTACAATGTCAGCTTCCCCTATTTATTCGGAACGGTGCGCGAAGACAGTATTATATTGCATCGCAACAACTCCAACATACCGCAGGTAATCAGCATACAGCCCAAATGGATACAATTTATTGCCCATGCCCACACAAATCCGTACTCAACTTCTCACAATAATTTTGTAAGCGACCAGAGTTCTCTCGACGCAGAGGTTGTAGTAGAACTTCCCTTGTGGGGATATATCGACAATTTTCATGCACGCGATACCGCCGAATTTGATTTCGATGATATCTATGGAACAGCTAAAATAATCAAACGGCTTGCCGTGCGCCTTGATATGCATAACGGGTTTCCGGTAGAGGGCCATGGACAGATATATTTCCTCGACGAGAACTATATGGTACTCGACTCGTTGCTGCAATCGGTTCAGGACAGGATTATACCAGCGGCAACTGTTGATGCAAATGGCAGGGTTATCGATTTTGCCGACAAACTAACGATTATCGAAATGACCGATGATAAAATCGAAATGATAAAAAACACAAAGTATATTATATACGAAGGGCACACCAATTCATCGGAATATACATCGCATAAGCTGGTTAAGGTCTATGGCGACTACCGAATGAAATTCGATGTATCGTTTGAGCTTGATCTCGGGGTAAATGTTGATATTGACACTTTAAATAATTAAGGCCATGAAACGCACATTTATTATCGCTGCTTTTCTGCTGATGGCCGGTATAGTGTCGGCACAACAGAACTTCACCCTCTTCTATATGAACCGGGTAATGCAAAGCAAATGGGTAAATCCGGTAAGCGAAAACACCTATTCGGTAACTATCGGTGGCTTAATTGTACCGCTTTTCGGCCAGGTTCCGCCGGCAATGCACTTCAATTACGCAAACAATGCATGGATGTATAACGACATTTTTCATAAGGGTACAGGAAACAAGGCCGATTCGCTGGTTTTCGACCTCGACAGGATGATGGACAACGTTCACAAGAAAAATCACTTCCGTTTCGAAAACGACATTGAATTATTCAGTCTGGGTATTAACTGGGAAACCATGTATCTTTCGTTATCGCTTAACGAAAAAATTCATTATGGGGTGACTCTCCCCGGCGATTTGATTCACCTGATGGCATACGGTAACCGCCCCTATTTCGATATGAACAAACCCATTGACCTGAGTGGTTTTAATCTGAATTTTCTCCACTATCATGAGTTTGCCATTGGATTATCGGCAGTTGCCAACGATAAAATCCGTCTGGGTGGCCGGATGAAACTGTTGTTTGGTCTGGCAAACATCAGCACCAGCATCAACAATTTTTCGTTGTACACCAATCCCGACAACGTATATATGACCGGGGTCACCGATATGACAATACACGCTTCACAACCCATTCCGGTGGAATATATATACTATGAAGACGGCGACAGTGTTGACTTCAACATACCCGAGAATGCCGGAGATTACTTCCAACCCCTGAGCTATTTTGCCAATCCGCGCAATTTTGGGTTTGCTTTCGATTTGGGAGCCAGTTACGAAATAAACCGCCAGTGGTCGGTATTTGCCAGTGCAACCGACATTGGACTGATTACATGGAATACCAATCCATTCAATCTGGTCAGTCAGGGAAGCTTTCTCTTCAAAGGCATGCAGGTACAGTTCTGGAACGATTCGCTCACCCTAGAGCAATCAGCCGAAGAGCTGGTCGACTCGGTACTAAACACATTTCATTTTGAATCGAACAACTATAGTTATGTGACAATGCTTCCGAGCAATATATATATAGGCGGAATGTATAAATTTAAAAACAAGTTACATTTTGGAGCCCTATACCGTGCCGAACTGTATAAGAAAAGCCTGTTATCGTCGGTTACCCTTTCGGTAAACTCCGACTTAACCCGCTGGTTCAGTGCGCACCTGAGTTATACGATTGCCAACAACAACTTCGCGAATATCGGTCTTGGCATATCACTTCGGGCGGCTATTTTCCAGTATTACATAGTTACAGATAATCTGATAGGCTGGATATGGCCTCAGAAATCTCAGAATTTTAATATCAGAATGGGATGTAATCTGGTGTTTGGCTACAAGCAACGTCCCGAATCAAAAATCTATTACTAAGCAGGCATGTCATTTTAATACGGGAGAATGTTGAGAGTAAGCAGAAGCGAAATCCATGCAAATATTTATTTTGCCGGGCTGCTGGTAATTGCGGCAGCGATGTCGTTTTCGATATATATTACCAGTGTAGCGCACTTCATTATTATTGCGAATTATCTGGTCGAAGGACGCTATGCCGAAAAGCTGCGGACCTTATGGTCGCGAAAAAGCATATTGCTATTTTTGATGCTCATTGGGGTTCACTTCGTCTGGTTAATTAACACATCCGACTTTGCCTATGCCATCAACGACATACGGATAAAACTTCCGTTGCTGGCATTACCGATAATTGTCGGCACAAGCAAAGCGCTAACTTACAAACAGATAAAAATACTGCTCTTGGTTTTTGCTGCTGCCATACTGGCAAACACGCTGATTGCAAGTATTATTATGCAAACCACAACCATAAAAACAGGCGCAGACGATTTCCGCGATGTCTCATTTTTTGTCAGCCATATACGCCTTTCGCTGATGATTGTGCTCAGTATATTTATTTTACTTTGGTTTATCATCAACCGAAAAACCAACTCGCGCTTTGAATTTACTGCCTACCTGCTGGTTTCGGCCTGGCTTGTTGCGTTTCTTCTCATCAGCCAGTTTTTTACAGGCATTGTACTGCTTTTTGTGGTCGGCACCTGTTTTATTTTGTGGCGAATTCTTAAGTTAAGCAATCGCTGGATGAAAATTACCGCTTTTTCGTTTACCGGGTTTGCTATACTGTGCATCTCAGCAATGGCATTTCATCAGATAAGAAGCTTTTACCACCCTCCTGTGCGAAACATGAATCAGGTTCTGAAACAGACTGAAAACGGAAACTGGTATTACCATGACCGCAATTCGCGGGTAACCGAAAATGGCAACCTGGTATATGTCGAAATCAGTGAACTGGAATTGCGGCAAGCCTGGGAACAGCGGAGCCGTTTAAGCATCGATTCGCTCGATTCGCAGCACCAGCCTGTAATACACACCCTGATTCGTTACTTAGCGTCAAAAGCTTTACCCAAAGATGCAAAAGCCGTGATGTCGCTGAGCGATCAAGAGATTATGGCCATCGAAGATGGAATTCCTAATATTCGGTTTATCGATGGAATAAACTTTTCTGACAGGATATATCAGTTTATCTGGCAAATTGACTTCTATCTGAAAGAAGGAAATCCCAGTGGACATTCGCTAACCCAACGCATAGAATATGTGAAAGCCGGCATGCATATTCTGAAGTCGAATTTCTGGACAGGTGTTGGTACAGGTGACCTTCAGATTGTGTTCGACCGGGCATACAACGAAATTCACTCAAAACTTGAAAAACCATTCAGGCACCGTGCCCACAATCAGATTTTGACATTCTATATTGCTTTTGGTGTGGTGGGAGCCACCCTTTGCCTGATAGCCATGTTTTTTCCGATTATCATCGAACCCAAAAACACCAAGTATTTCATCAGCGTTTTCATAATTATCGCCCTGATCTCGATGTGCAACGAAGATACCCTGGAAACAGCCACGGGTTCGGCATTTTTTGCGTATTTTTACTCTTTATTTCTTTGGGGATTTCAAGGATTCACGACCAACGAAAAATAACATGGAAAAAACTCATGCTGAATTTCTGAAAATGGCCATTCAGATTGCTACTGAAAATATAAATGGCGGAGGAGGTCCGTTTGGCGCTGTGATAGTGAAAAACAATGAAGTTATTGCTACTTCGGGCAACAGTGTGAGTCTCGACAACGATCCCACCGCACATGCCGAGGTTAATGCCATTCGTAAAGCAGCAAAAAAACTGGGAAGCTTCGAATTGACCGGCTGTACCATATATTCCAGTTGTGAGCCTTGTCCGATGTGTCTGGGCGCAATATACTGGGCGCGAATTGAAACCCTCTATTTTGCAGCAACCCGCGACGACGCCCACCGTGCAGGGTTCAGTGATGCCTTTATTTATAACGAAATAAATATCCCTCTCAGCCAACGTTCGGTTCACACCATTCACTTACCGACCGACAATGCATTGCTACCCTTTATAACATGGGACGAAAACGAAAGTAAAACCCTGTATTGATGCGCCTCTCCGCAGATTTCTTTATTCAGGATGCCGAAAAGCTGGCCCGCGAACTGATTGGTAAAGTATTAATCCGCACATTCGCTGATGGCCACGAAATGTCGCTGATGATAACCGAAACCGAAGCCTATACCGGGGAACACGATTTGGCCTGTCATACCAGTAAAGGCCGTACTGCCCGCACTGATCCGATGTATCACCGGGGCGGAATACTGTATGTTTATCTCGTTTACGGAATGTATCAGATGCTGAATGTAGTAAGCGGCCCCGAAGGCTTAGGTCAGGCCGTACTGATACGGGGAGCCGGTAAATTCGATGGTCCGGGAAAACTCACCCGTGCTCTGGCGATAGGATCAGACTTCAACCGCGAGTGCTTACTTGTTTCGACACGTATACGCATCGAAGATCAGGGATATAAGCCTGAATTTATTGCAACGCCCCGCATCGGAATCGATTATGCGGGCGATTACTGGAAATCGCAAGCCCTGAGGTTTGTGGTGATTGCATAGTGTTTTTCGGGAGAATTAAATTGTTTTATTACCTTTGCCGTTATCTGAAAAATATTGAGATATGACCGACCGGGAATTTGAAAGAGGTTGCCACATAGATGTTGTTGATGAAAATGCCAATACAATATTAGCCCATAAGTGCTGTAATAAACTCAACGTTCACAACTGGCTGGGCGATATAAGCGACCAAACCGATTACTCCGAAATTGTTGAGGTACGGTTCAAAAATACCCGCAAGGGCTTTTACCGTAACGTAAACAACCTGAGCCTCCGCGAAGGCGAGGTGGTAGCCGTGGAAGCTTCACCCGGGCATGATATCGGCATTGTATCGCTTACCGGAGAACTCATTCGGGAGCAAATGCAGCGCTATCATGTGAAGCCTGAATCAGAGCTGAAAAAAGTGTACCGCAAAGCAAAACAAAACGATATCCAGAAATGGAAAGAAGCGGTGGCTTTAGAAATCCCCACCATGCTGCGAACCCGCGAAATGGTGAAAAACCTCAATCTTTCGATGAAACTGGGCGACGTAGAGTTTCAGGGTGATAAAACCAAGGCTATTTTTTATTATATCGCCGATGAGCGTGTCGATTTCAGACAATTAATCAGGCTGATGGCCGACGAATTCAGAATCCGCATCGAGATGAAGCAGATCGGTGCCCGGCAGGAAGCTGGTCGTATCGGTGGAATCGGGCCTTGTGGCCGGGAATTATGCTGCACTACCTGGATGTCGAATTTCAATTCGGTATCGACCAATGCAGCGCGCTTGCAGGAAATATCGCTGAACCCACAGAAACTTGCCGGCCAATGTTCAAAGCTGAAATGCTGTCTGAATTTTGAAGTTGATGTATACCTCGATGCCCGCCGCGAGTTTATGTACGACAATAAAACCCTGTATACTACAGGCGGTGAAGCCCGTCATATTAAAAACGACGTTTTCAAGAGACTGATGTATTACGAAGTGCTCAACAACAACATTCCTGTGGTTATGGCCCTGCCTATCGACAGGGTAAAACAGGTAATCGAAATGAACCGTGCGGGTTTACCGGTCGAAAAACTTCTCGACGACAGTGTTGTTGAAAAACGAAAAACCGACGAACACGATTTTACCAACGACATTACTGCCGACAGCATCTCACGCTTCGACAGAAACAACCAGCAGCAAAAACGCCGCAAAAAGAACCGTCCCAACAAGAACAGAAATATGCCGGGTGGGGTTGCCTGGCTTCTCCTGCTGCTCATAATCAGCTCGTTCACCATGTCGTGCGATCGCAATAAAGTGTACGAAAAATACACCAAAATAAACGACTATGTGTGGAACAGCAAAAACATGGTTCGCTTCGATGTCGAAATACAGGATACCGTAACACGCCATAATATTTTTCTTCTGGTGCGCAACGCTTCTCAATATCAGTACGGAAATTTGTGGATGTTTGTCGCCACCACTGCACCCAACGGAAACAAGGAACTCGATACGGTGCAATGCCTGCTGGCCGATAAGAACGGCAAATGGCTTGGCGAAGGAATGGGCGACATCTGGGATAACAAAATATTATGGAAACAGAACGTGAGGTTTCCGCAGGCAGGTATCTATACAATTCAATTCGAACAAGGTATGCGGGTAGAAAATCTTCCCGGAATAATGGACATCGGGTTGCGCGTCGAAAAAATCCCAACGAAAGATTAACCCGAAGCGTTTTTATGGGACGAAAAAACAAACTACAGCGTTTTGCCGAAAACGAAAACTTTTCGCATGTGTTCCAGCCTGGTTTTTATGACCTGCGTGAGCAGGGTTTCGAATACAAGGGACATTGGCATAAGGTATTTGGAAATAACAACCCGATAGTTGGAGAATTCGGCTGCGGCAAAGGCGACTATTCGGTGGCACTGGCACGGCGGTTTCCCGACAAGAACTTTACCGGAGTTGACATTAAGGGCGCACGCATCTGGCGCGGGGCCAAAACCAGCGAAGGTGAACAGATGAACAATGTGGCATTTTTACGGACCCGCATCGAATTTACACCCCTTTGTTTCGATCCCGGTGAGTTATCAGAAATATGGATTACATTTCCCGATCCGCAACTCAACCGAAGAAAACGCATTAAGAAACGACTCACCTCATCGCGTTTTCTCAGCTACTACCAAAGTATTCTCACTGATGGTGGAATTATCCATCTGAAAACCGACGACGACGATTTGTATTTGTACACCCTTGCTCTGATAAAACAGAACAACCTGCCCCTTCTCGACAATACCGACGATGTGTATTTGGAACGTCCCGATGACGATATTCTGCATATTAAAACCTTTTACGAAACCAAGTGGCTGGGGCAGGGAAAAACCATTAAATATCTGAAATTCAGACTTCCTTCGAATCAGCCAATCAATGAATTGCCCGGCGATGAAGAATGATGATATCCATAAGGATTTTTTTGCTGATGTTTGGGAAGTTGTTAAGCAAATTCCCTATGGCAGGGTAAGCTCCTATGGTGCCATAGCTGCCTTTCTGGGCTCAAAGCAATCGTCGCGCATGGTGGGTTGGGCCATGAATGCCTCGCACCGTCAGCCCGGTGTTCCGGCGCATCGCGTTGTAAACCGACACGGGATGCTCACCGGAAAGCAGCATTTTTTCACCGAAACAGCCATGGAGGATCTCTTGCGCAGCGAAGGAATTGAGGTTGAAAACGACAGGGTATTAAGGTTTAATGAACTTTTTTGGGATCCGGCATGTTTAGCAGATAAACAAATATGACATTAACCTATTAATAACATTCATCATTTATTATGAAAATAACCGTAGAACTGATACGCGAAAAACTCTCAGCTCTTCAGCATCCTGCCAAAGAAGCCGACATTGTTAGTCTGGGTATGGTGCAGCGCGTTTCGGTAAAAGAAAACCGCATCGAAGTGATGCTGGCTTTCGAAAAAGCCACCGACCCGTTCATGGGGTCTATCGAAAAAGCTGTGAAAAATCTGATTTCGGAACTGGCACCCGAAACACAGGTTGTTGTGGGCAGTTCGGTGTTGAAACAGCCTGCTCCAAAAAAAGAGCCGGAATCGCAGCCGGCCGGAATTAAAAACATTATAGCAGTAGCATCGGGAAAAGGTGGCGTCGGGAAATCGACCATAGCTGCCAATCTGGCCGTGGCCCTGGCAGCCGACGGATATACCGTTGGTCTGGTGGATGCTGATATTTTCGGGCCAAGCATCCCAAAAATGTTTGGTATCGAAAATGCACATCCAGATACTATCGAAAAAGATGGCAGGCAGATGATGGTTCCGGTTGAAAAATTTGGCATTAAATTATTGTCGGTAGGCTTTTTTGTTGAGCCCGACTCTGCGCTGGTATGGCGCGGGCCAATGGCCTCGGGTGCGCTCAAACAACTGATAACCGAAGCCGAATGGGGCAATCTTGATTATCTGATTGTTGACACGCCTCCGGGCACCAGCGACATACACCTCACACTGGTACAAACCGTTGCCGTAACAGGGGCCCTTATCGTCAGCACCCCACAACAGGTTGCCCTTGCCGACGCCCGCAAAGGAATAAACATGTTCCGCAGTAAAGGAATCGATGTTCCGGTGCTCGGTCTGGTTGAGAACATGAGCTGGTTCACTCCCGCCGAACTTCCCGAAAACAAGTATTTTATTTTCGGCAAAGAAGGTTGCAAAAAACTTTCGGACGAGCTTGGAATTCCTTTGCTGGGACAAATTCCGCTGGTGCAATCGGTATGTGAATCGGGCGACAACGGCCGCCCCGACATTGCATTAAGCCACTCACAACTGGGAGAAGCATTCCGCAATTTAGCGGCAGAAACCGTGAAGCAAATCGAAATGCGCAATGTGAACATCGCACCCACAAAAATTGTTGAAATCAAACACCAATAATTAATAACAATACGACAATGGAAGAAATCAAAAAAAGAATTCAGCAGTCGATCGACGAAATCCGTCCTTACCTGAAAGCCGATGGTGGCGATATCAGTCTGGTAGAAGTAACCGACGACATGATTGTGAAGGTTAAATTGCTGGGAGCCTGCGGAGCGTGCCCGTTCAGCATTCAGACACTGAAACTCGGGGTAGAAGCCAAACTGATTCAGGACGTTCCCGAAGTAAAAGAAGTGGTTTCGGTGTAATATTCACGAAACACCTGCCGCACAATAATATCACAACAATCAAAAAGCAACTCAACAGCCCTGACAAGCTGCATTGGTTTGCAAATTTGTGGTAATAGACAGTAAGTTTGCAACATATATCATAAAGCAGACTTTCGTTTTTAAAAAAACACTACATTTGCGGCGAATTTGCGGATGTGGCGGAATTGGTATACGCGCCAGACTTAGGATCTGGTGCCGCAAGGCTTGGGGGTTCGAGTCCCTTCATCCGCACTTTTCTAAAAATGCTTTCACGCATGGTGAGGCGTTTTTATTTTTATGAGAATGCTTACTTTATTTAAACAGTTATGAACATTACACTGCAAAAAACCGATGAACTGAATGCGGTAATTACCGTAAACATTAAAAAAGAAGATGTTGCCGAAAATGTTGAGAAAGCCTTGCGCGATTACAAACGCAAAGCACAGGTTCCTGGTTTCCGCCCCGGTATGGTACCCATGGGTCTGGTAAAAAAGATGTATGGCGATGCCCTGATGGCCGAAGAACTCAACAAAAAAATATCGGAGAGCCTGAACGATTATCTCAGTAACGAAAAACTCAATATTCTGGGGGACCCCTTACCCAGCAACGACCAGCAGACTATCGACTTTAACACAAGCGACGACTACAACTTTCTGTTCGACGTGGCCATGTCGCCTGAATTCGAAATTAAGCTGTCGAAGCGCGATAAGATAAACTACTATAAAATTGACGTTACCGCCGAAATGCTCGATAAGCAAATCGACCACCTGCGTCAGCGTTTCGGTAATTTTGCAGAAGCCGAAAAAGTAAGCGACAACAGTATGCTTCGTGGTTGTCTTACCGAAGCTGACGAAGAATTCAACCCGATTGAAAACGGAGTACATAAGCACGATGCCAACATGTATGTGGGTACGGTAAAAGACGATGAAATTAAGCAGCAGTTTTTGACGATGCAAATCGACGGGAACCTGGGTTTCAACCTGCGCAAGGCTTTCCCTAACGACACAGAACTTTCGTCACTGCTGGGCATCGACAAAAAAGAACTTGCCAAAATGGGTGATAATTTCAGGTTCACCCTTGAAGCCATCCGCGATTTCAATCAGGCTGAACTGAACCCGGAATTTTTCGAAAAAGTAACCCAGAACCCCGAAATTACCACTGAGGAAGCATTCCGTGCCCATGTTAAAACCGACATCGAAGCATCGTTGGTTGGCGAAAGCGATTACCGGTTTAAAATAGACGCCAAGAACAAAATTTTATCAAAACTCAGCCTTCCGCTCCCCGAAGATTTTCTGAAACGCTGGTTGCTGTATGCCAATAAAGAATTGACACAGGAACAACTTGACCGCGATTTTTCATCGTTTGCCGATGATCTTCGCTGGACGCTGATTGTAAATAAAATCCTGAAAGAAAACGCCATCGAAATTCAACACGAAGACCTTCTTGCCCAGGCAAAGAACGAAATGCTGAACCAGTTCCGGCAGTACGGCATCAATCAGATTCCTGACGAAACCCTCGAAAAATACGGTAACGAAATGCTGCAGCGCGAAAAAGACGCCAAACGCATCTACGAATTTGTTACCGAACAAAAAGCACTCGAGTTCATTAAATCTGCGGTAAAACTTGAAGAAAATTTGGTAAGTACCGAAGAATTTGATAAATTGTTCGCCTAAAAACTGATTAATATGTCATCGAACAACGACTTCCGCAAGTATGCCACCAAACACATGGGCATCAACAGCACCACTTTCGACAAAATAACCTCGGTTTATAACAGTTATATTTCGCCAACCATCATCGAGGAACGCCAGCTAAACATTGCCACCATGGACGTGTTTTCGAGGCTGATGATGGACCGCATTATTTTCCTCGGGCTTCCGATTGATGATTATGTGGCCAATATTATTCAGGCGCAGTTGCTGTATCTCGATTCTACCGACCCGCACAAAGACATACAGATTTACTTTAACACCCCCGGTGGTTCGGTGTATGCCGGGCTGGGGATTTACGATACCATGCAGTATATAGGTTGCGACGTAGCCACAATTTGCACGGGAATTGCCGCTTCGATGGGTGCTGTGTTGCTTTGCGCAGGTACCAAAGGTAAACGTACCGCCCTCAAGCACAGCCGCATAATGATTCATCAGCCCATGGGAGGTGCCGAAGGTCAGGCTTCCGACATTGAGATTACTGCCCGCGAAATCATGAAACTCAAAAACGAACTGTACGAAATAATTGCCGTTCACAGCGGAAACCCCATCGAAAAAGTAGCTGCCGATTCCGATCGCGACTACTGGATGATTGCCGCCGAGGCTAAGCAATATGGAATGATTGACGAGGTTTTGCTTCGCGACAACGGTCATAAATAACAATCGCTTTAGAACCACAACATAGTAGCTTATGAATAAATGCTCGTTTTGCGGACGCAAAGAAAACGAGGTGGGCTTGCTGCTTACCGGCGATGATGCGCATATATGCGACGACTGTGTCGAGAGGGCACACCAGATAATACAGGAAGAACTCCGCAGCGATAAAAAAGCTCATTTCGATCAGGCTGCGCTCAAGAAACCGGCCGAGATCAAGGCTTTTCTCGACGACTACGTGATTGGTCAGGACCACGCCAAAAAAGTGCTTTCGGTAGCCGTATACAACCACTATAAGAGGCTGCTTCACCGCGATCGCAAAGAAGAAGTTGAAATCGAAAAATCGAATATCATACTCACCGGCGAAACAGGGACCGGAAAAACATTACTGGCACGCACCATTTCAAAACTTCTCAACGTACCGTTCACCATTGTTGATGCCACCGTACTTACCGAAGCCGGTTATGTGGGCGAAGATATCGAAAGCCTGCTTACCCGCCTGCTTCAGGCTGCCGACTACAACGTGGCTGCGGCAGAACGCGGCATTGTATTTATCGATGAAATCGATAAAATTGCCCGTAAAGGCGACAACCCAAGTATTACCCGTGACGTATCGGGCGAAGGTGTGCAGCAAGGTCTGTTGAAACTGCTTGAGGGAAGCATTGTAAATGTTCCGCCACAAGGAGGACGTAAGCACCCGGAACAAAAAATGATAGCAGTCGATACCAAAAACATTTTGTTTATCTGTGGAGGAGCTTTCGAGGGAATCGAAAAAATTATCGGACGCCGTCTGAATACCAAAATTGTGGGCTATGGTGCCCATGAGAAAACCGAAAAAATCGACAAGGATAACCTGCTGAAATATATTGCCCCTCAGGATTTGCGGGCATTTGGACTTATCCCCGAAATTGTGGGCAGGCTGCCTGTGGTTGCATTTCTTGAACCCCTAAACCGCGATGCCTTGCGCAGTATTCTTACCGAACCCAAAAATGCCATTACCAAACAATACATAAAATTGTTCGAGATGGATGGGATTGAGCTTGAGTTCAGCGAAGATGCCCTTGAATTTGTGGTTGACAAGGCCATTGAATTTAAGCTGGGTGCCCGCGGATTACGTTCTATCTGCGAAAACATCATGCTCGATGCCATGTTCGACCTGCCCGGTCAGAAAAACAAGAAATTTGTTATTGATTTAAAATTCGCCCGCGAAAAACTCAGTATCGACCTGGCACATACCCTGCGCAATGCAGGCTAAACCCATTGCCATGCCGAACAACAAACCCGATATCAGAGAAGCGTCGCCTGACGAAATCAGCAGCTTTATTGCCGCTTCGGGCGAAAAAGCATTTCGCGCAAACCAGCTGTATGAATGGCTCTGGGTGAAAGGGGCTCGCAGTTTCGACGAGATGAGTTCGCTGCCCAAAACATTCCGCGATACGTTGCAGGAACACTTTGAATTCCGTTCGTTACAAACCGAAATCGAACAGCAAAGCCGCGATAAAACCGTGAAGTCAGCTTTTCGTCTCAGCGACGGTCATTTGGTGGAAGGGGTACTCATTCCTTCGCCTGACCGCGTTACAGCCTGCATTTCGACACAAGTTGGCTGCGCCATGAATTGTGGTTTTTGCGCTACCGGGGCAATGGGCTTCACCCGCAACCTGAGTGCCGGCGAAATATTCGATCAGTTCAGCATTCTCAACCGGCGCAGTATCGATTTTTTCGGGATACCACTGAGCAACCTGGTGGTAATGGGTATGGGCGAACCATTCTTGAATTTCGACAACCTGATGGCTGCCATGGGCCATATTTGCGACCCTAAGGGAATAAATTTATCACCCACACGCATCACGGTTTCGACCATTGGAATCGCCGAAGGCATCAGGGCATTTGCCGATGCAGGAACCAAAATAAATCTTTCGATATCGCTGCACACAGCCAGTGAGAACCTCAGAACCGACATGATGCCTGCATCAAAAAAGCACAACATGAGTCGCCTGCGCGATGCCATCAGATATTATCACAGCAAAACGGGGATGCGCATAACCTACGAATATATTTTATTCGGTGGCCTGAACGATTCACCGGAACATGCTCAGGCACTGGCTGAATTCTGTAAAATTTCGCCTTGCAAAATCAATATTATCGAATACAACAGTACGGGAAACAAGCGGTTCACATTTTCGCCTGTCGAAAACCGCGATGCCTTTGTTGCGTTTCTCGAAACGAAAAACCTTATCGTCAACATCCGCCGCTCGAAAGGCCGCGACATTGATGCTGCCTGCGGGCAGTTAGCCGGCAACACCCCGCGCCTGCTTACACTAACCCGGAAACCACGACAATCCGAAGAATAATTCAGGCGTCCTGGGCAAAATAGTCCGGGAAAATCAGTTTTTGTTCCCTTCCAAATCGCCTGGGAGGCATTGGAATATATCTGCAAAATAAATTTCATTTTGTATTTAATTTTCGTTTAACTTTGCTTGGAAACTCTTTTCAGATAATGAAACTAATACTTCGTCTCCTCATTTTTCTTTGTCTAACAGGGCATGTATTAGCGCAAACGTCTAAACCTGTTGACACCGATTGGTATCACAAATCGCCACAACTATCGGGCTATGTGTCACTCGAAAACTGTATATGGAAAGTCCGCTTCGAAGAAAATTCACCGGTATGGACTTTTGGCCAATCGCAGGGTTCGCACAGCTGGCAGGTTAGCGATACAACACCGGACAATGGGTTCGAATACGACACCGATGGTGATGGAATTAAAGAACCGGCACCCCCGCTTTGGGTTTATATGGGAAAACGCTATGTGAACGAATATTCCGAATCCGGGCACATGTTTGCCTCAATTGATGCCATTTCGAACCTATTGACCGATACTCCCGAAACTTTTGAAGCATGGATACGCTTCGATAACATCAATCTCACAGCATTAGTTCATCCAAAATTAAGCTTTTACCAAAATTACAAGGCGTTTAATGGTGACAAAACTTATGTCGATTTCAGCACCAACAATGGCATAAGTTGGACTTCGGTCGAAGTGAATTACGATGTAAACGTGTCTGCCTATGGAGAACAATTCATACAGATGGTTGCCCCTCCGGCTACTGCCGGGCACAACAACGTAAGTATCCGTTTCAGGATGCTCACCACCGACGCCACACTGGCCGGCGGTGGTTATGGCTGGCAAATTGATGACGTGTCATTTAGCGAGTTACCCGAATACGATTTGAAACTATGTGATAACCGGGTTCATTATGATTGGGGTTCTTATGACGAAGAAACATCACCCGTACCACAAATATACCATGCATTCTCTTACTACGGCGCAACTTCAGAAGATCCAACATTCGGACACGAAATGTTTTTTAGCTGGATTGTAAAAAATCAGGGGTATTCCGAAATATCGCCGGTGTGTTCGATAAGGGTATATCAACCAAACAACACATTAATCTATTCTGAAACTATTCATGGCCCTAGTTTATTGCCGGGAAGAAGCGATACTGTTTTCAGCTCGATTACCCCACCCCTGGAATTTGACTATAATAGCATGGTATATTTTGTTTTTGATGTGAATACCGGAAGTGATAACGAGATAAATCTATCGGATAATTGCGATACTGCAAGAATGAATAAAACATGGTACCTTGCTCACGACGACGATAACATAAATGCCACAATCAGTGGGTCGGATTTTACCTCGGGGCACAAAACCGGAGAAATGTTCGGGAACTATTTCCTATTGTTTCATAGTATTGTTGGCTTTATTGATGTATTTATTGATACCGCAACCAGCCCCGGAACTTCCATTAAAGGGCATGCTTTTCAAACACACGATGGTAACGAATGGCTTGACATAGCTCAAACCACATTCTATCCGATTACCGACACATGTCTTGGAAAATGGAATCGATTATTTTTTTCACATACATCAAATTCAATAAATTCACAATATTATGACGCTATTATAGCGATAGAATTCAACTATGGCGACCCGGACGATAACAAAAATATTAAAATCGGAACCGATCTGTCGGTTCACGCCAGTAGCACCGGATCGTTTTTTTACTTTACCGAAGGACCTGTAGCCAACCAATGGCACTATATGGAAAACTGGAATTACTCCGGTGTGGGTATCCGTTTGATTGATATGTCTGGCTGGTCAGACTGGTCTGAGTACGGGGCCTATATCTGCGATGGGGAGTATTATGAGTTTCATGGACAAATGCTCAGTGAAGCAGGTGTTTACACTTGCCCGTATTACCCTTTTTGCCGCCTGTACCTGAATGTTGTTGAGTCACCTACTATTGTAAACCTAACAGGATGTTTTGACGAAGACACTCAGACCCTCGAAATAGGCATGAACAACAGCGATCCGGGCAGACGATATAAACTGTATTGTAACTACAACGGTGCCGATACCCTGATGAACGACTTTTTAGGAACCGGACAGGCGATGAATCTCGGTACTTATTACCTCGACGGAAACTACCGCGTATTGGCCAAGGCAGATGCCCCTGAATGCGATCGCTGGATGAACGGCACGGTCAATTTTCAGG